>JAEEGK010002841.1_pt1 | contig 43403 bp, 33 predicted proteins | sample 8958771 | NCBI WGS metagenome assembly JAEEGK01 (sample SAMN16246547, study PRJNA631951) | gut metagenome | biome: gut microbiome; feature: rumen; material: SC-attached | host: Bos | place: Iran: Karaj | collected 2018-10
TTCAAAAGCTTCAATAATTTCTTCTTTATTTGATTCAGGTGCTTCATCATAAGTTTCTTCTTCTCTAACAACAGTCTTTTTTTGTACTCTTCTTGACATTTTTATATAATATAAAAATAAAATAATAAATAAAAAAAAAAAATTTAAATAAAAAAAATATTCTAAATTAGAAAAAATATTTAATAAATTTAAATTCTTCTAAAAATTAAATCAATTAAACCATTATAATTCAATGTTTCATTCCAAATATGAGGATATTCATTTCCAGCATATTCTGAAAAAAGCATAATTTTCTTAGTTTTATTAATTTTATCTTTAACTAAAACAGCACCAAATTCAGGATAATTCATAGCAATATAAACAATAACTCCCTCATAATTAATTTGAGGAATAGCATTAGAAAAATAATGTTTACTACAATAAATATCATAAAAATAATAATTTTCTCCATTACTATTTTTATATAAATTAGTATACCAACCTTCATAATCTTTTGTTTCTTCATCATAATAAAAAGCAGTTTTTACAATTTCATTTCTTTGTTCTGTTTTAATTCCTGATTCTTGTGAATTAATTGCATATATTATTAATTGACAATTATCAGTTATAATTTGAATATCTTTTGCAATTTTTTCTGTAAATTTTGTAAATTCTGATGGAACAAATTCTAACATTTTTGTTTTGAATTTTTCAAGAATATTTATCATTTCTTCATATACATCTTTTCTTTCTTCAAAATAAATATCTGGAATTGAACCATTTGATATTTTTGTTATATTTACTCTTTGTAAAAATAAAAATGTTTCTTGTTTAAAATGAGAATATGCACCTAATAAACTATTAAATTTTTTTATTTTCATATTTTTAATGTTTGAATTTTCTTTATTTTCATGACCATATAAATTTAATAAATAATGAAAACTATTTTCATATGTACTTTCCCATAAATCTCTATGTTGAAGCATAGATTCTTCTATTAATTTTTTAGTTTCTAATAATTGTTCAGTCATATTTACTCCATCTCTAAATTTATATAATTTTCCTTCTGTATCATTATCACCTCTATATCTTTTATAAGTTAAATTTCTCATTACTTCTGAATGATAAGCTACATCAATAAATTCAAAAAATGAAGAATATAATCTAAATCTTTTTATGTCAGTTAAACGATAATTTACCCATTCATCTAATGAAAATGAATATGAAAAAAGACTTGTTTTTGTATTTCTTTGATGATAAAATTTCTCTTTTACTTCATCATTTACAAATTCATATAATGACATGAATTTTAATTCAGTTTTTAATATTATTTCATCTTTTATTTTTGGATATAAATTTTTAATATCTGATAATTTTGTAACATTTGGATAATTACTATTTATGTGAAGATATATATTTAATGGGTTAAATACTGTTTCTTCTTCATTGAATAAATATCTATTTATTCTTTTTAATTTTTTATAATTTTCTTCTTGTCTTGCTTCTTTTATTAATTTTCCAATTTGATAAACAATATCTAAATCAGTTTCTAAATCAAAAATAATATTTTGGAAAAATCTTAAACAATGACCTATTTGTTTTAATATATTAGTTCTTTGAAAAAGTGAATTAACTCCTAAGATATTATTTTTATTAATTTCTCTAAGTTTACCAAATAAAGTAAAGTTATAAAAAAGCGTGTTATTAGTTTCATTATTTAAATTTAATAATTCATCTTTAATTAATGTTATATCTTCCTTATTTTGAATTTCAGGATTATGTTTATTTAACAACATTAAACCAATTGAAATATATTTAATAATTTCCTTATCATAACCTTCCTCATTTGCATATCTTATCATTTTTGTAAATATTAATTCTAATTTAAGTGCATATGCTTCTTCTAAAAAGTAACGAATTAATTCTTTAGTTTTGAATATAAAAGGATATATCATTTGATCAACTGTAAAATAAACAGGTAATTTTTTAATATAAGCTTGATACATAAAATGAAGAAAATTTCCAGTTTGTCTTCCAATAAATCTGAATCTTGGATAAGGTACAATTGTTTCATTTTTTAAATATTCTAATACTTTTTGATTTATTCTAAAGTCTAAATAATCAGATGCATTTAATTCGGGAGAATCTTGAGTTAATAATGGTAAATTTAAAAATACATCTTCATTTTCTATTGGATATTCAATTTCATAATTTTCACCACATTTTTGTGATGGATCATTTTGGTCACATGTTTCTTCATTAAGTGAGAAATTAAATAAAATAATAATTAGAAGTAAATGGAATTTCATCTTTAAATTTTTAAATATTTAAATTATCTAAAATATTAAATTAATATCATCTCTGATAAAATTAAAACACGTATTCAAAAATTTTATAATAATTTTTTAAATGTTAATATTATTAAACTTTTAATGTAATTTATTTATTAATTACTTTTATTTTTAGATATATTTTATAATTGTAAAGTTATGAAAACCTAAAAATATTGTTCAATATAATTTATTTCATTATTATTATAACATTAATAATTAATTAATATAAAAAAATTTTAATTCAAAAAAATAAATGAATAAACAGTTAAAAAAAAAAATTAAACGTAAAAATACAACTTTTATATTTAATTATTATTAAACCTAATAATTAATATAAAAATTATTTTTATTTATAAAAAAAAATAATCAAATTAAAAATGATATTGTCATATAATGTAATACAAAAAGACGCAGATTCATCTTCTGATTCAATTAAAGAAGAAGGAATGAATGAAATAGAAAAAATAATAAGCACAAATAAAAAAAGTAAAAATTAAAAATATTTAACATTAGATAATCAATCACAAAAAATTTCAGATAGCAATAATACAAAAAATGAATGGAATGAAGATCATATTAATTTAAGTAATTATTCTCAAATTAGTAAAATTGATTTAAAAAGTCAAAGTATAAGTTCTTCTTTGAAAGAAAGTTTATCAAGAGCTGAAGAATGTATTCAAAAAGATATTTTATTAGTTATTGATGGAGATGAAGTAAAAATTTATTATAACTTAATTTTATTTTAGAAAAAAAATTTAAATGAAAATAATGCAAAAAAAAAATTAGAAAGTATTGAAAGTTTTAATTTATCAAATGAAAATTCATTTCAAAGTCATGGAAACAAAAATTATATTTTAAAATCAGATTTTTTGAATACAACTGAAAGTCAAAATAATATTTCAAAAGAAGAGAGTTTTAATAAGAATATAAATAATGATAGATTTAACTAGTAAAATCATATTTTTAATTTTATTATTAGTTATTTAAAAAATAATGAAAATAATCTAAATTTATTAGATAATGATTTACAAAATAAATTTAATTATTTTTCTCAAGATAATTTCCCAAAAAACAATATCACAAATAATCAAAATATAAATATAAATTTAACAAATAATAATAATGATCCTTTTCCAAATAAATTAAACAATATAAATAATAACTTTGCTCAAATTTATTATCCCCAAAATCAGTTTAATAATAATATAAAAGAAAATCAAAATAATAATATTTATAATAATAATATTTACACTGATAAAGAATTATTTGAAGATTGTGTAATATTATGTAAAGAACAAAGTGAATGTCGTACTCTTCAAAAAAAAATATCAGAAAATCCAAAAATTGTAAGTGAGATTATTTTTCCTAAAATAAAAGATAAAATAATAGAATTATCATGTGATCAATTTGGTAATTATTTTATTCAAAAAGTAATAGAACATTTAAAAATAGAAGAAATAAAGGAAATATTTTATAAAAAAATATCAAATCAATTTCGTTTACTTTCATTAAATCAACATGGAACAAGAGTAATTCAAAAAATATTTGAGAGAATAATAAATCAAGAAGATTTACTTAATTATTATACTTTAATATTAACTCCTTATTTAAAGGAGTTTATATTTGATGCAAATGCAAGTCATATTATAATAAAATATACTTCTTTAATTCAATCACCTAAAAATGATTTTATAATAAAATTTTTAAGTGATAATATTTTTGAATTAGCAACTAAAAAACATTCATGTTGTGCTTTACAAAAATGTATTGAGTTTTCAAATAGTAAACAAAAGAAGTTTTTATTAAATGCAATTGCTAATAAATCTTTTGGTTTATTTACAGATCAATTTGGAAATTATGTTGTCCAATTTGTTGTTAATATTTGTGATTTTGAAATTAATAAAATAATTGTTTTAAATTTATTATATGATATACCAAAATTTGCTTCACAAAAATTTTCTTCAAATGTAATTGAAAAATGTTTAGATTGTTGTGATGAAGAAACTAAAGATTTAATAGTTAAAAAATTTTGCGAACAAAAATTAGTACAAGCACTTTTATTTGATATGTATGGAAATTATGTTTTACAAAAAACAATAAGTATATCAAAAGAACCATATAGAAGTAAGTTTCTTAATATGGTTGGTCCCATTATGGGAAATTTGAAAGTTTTATCTTTTGGCCAGAAATTATATAATAAATTATTATCAACTTTTCCAGAATTGCATAATTATGTTAAAGATAATAATAATAAGAAAAAAAATAAACAAATAAATAATAATAATTATTATAATAATATGCGAATGAAAAATAATTATAATATTATGAATATGAATGGAATGAATAATATGAATGATATTAATAATTTAAATATTATGAATAATATGACTAGTATTAATAATATGAATAATATGGTGTTTAATAATAATAATTATCAATTTTATAATTATAATCAAATACAAAGAAACTATCCTATTATGAATAGTAATTTGATGAATAATTTTAGTAATTCAATGAATTTTATGCCAAATATTGAAAAAATTCAATATTTCAATAATAATTATATGTAAATCACATTATTAAAATAGAAAAGTATTATAAAAAAAATAAGAAAACTTTAATTTTATTAAACATAGATAAATATGAAAATGTAGTCTTTAAGGTAAAAATGTATTTTTTAATTTATCATTAATTTTCTTATAAAAATAAATATATTATTTATGTATAATAAATTATTAAAAAAAAATATTATTACTGAAAAATAATAAAAAATTCATTTAATTAAATCCATAAAAAAATAATAATATCTAATAAAATATTATTTTTTTAACATTTTTTTCATAACATGAGCAAATTCTTCAAATGTAATAATCCCATCACCATTTAAATCAACTTCAGAAACAATTTTTTTTAAATTTTCATGAACTTTCCTTTTATCAGTAATACTTTCTTTAAAAACAGCTTCAATTTCATCAAAAGTAATTTCTCCAGAACCATCTTTATCAAAATATCTAAAAGCAAATTTCAAAATTCCTTCAGAAAGAAATTTTTCTTTATTAATAGCAGCTCTAACAAATTCTTCATATTCAATATATTTATTATTATCCATATCAATATTTTTAAAAATAATTTCAACATCATCTTTTAAAGTATCACTTTTTAAAATTTTATTTAAACCTTCATATAATTCATTTTGAGTAATTTTTCCATCTCCATTATAATCAATTAAATTAAATAATTTACAAGCATTAATAACATCACTAGTTTGAGGAAAATTATGAACTAAATAAGCAAGAGCAGTTTCTTGAATAACAGAAGTACTATGATAATTCTTTAAATTATCAACTAATTTTTTAACAGTATCAGTATTTTTAATTTTATTAAAAGTTTCCTTTGCTTTATTATTAATTAACCAAGGATGTTTTAAAGCATTTTCAGCAGAAATTCTAGTATTAACATCCATAGTCATACAACATTTAATTAAATCTTTAGCTTCATTACTTATTATATCAAAAGGAGGTGATTTTAAATCAAATTTACCTTTTGATACTTTTTCCATTATTTCAGAATCTGTTTCTCCTCCGAAAGGTGGTCTTGCACTTAATAAAATATATAATATTACACCACATGACCAAATATCACATTTCTCATCATAATGTTTTTTTAATACTTCTGGTGCAATATAATATGAACTTCCTACTAATTTTCTTTGTACTGTACCTTTTTCAAACATTTTTGATGTACCAAAATCACATATTTTAACGAAAGGAAAACCATTTTTATCTCTTTTTGCAATTAATATATTTTCTGGTTTTAAATCTCTATGTAATATATGCATTTTATGACAATAATTAATAGCAGAAAAAATTTGATACATAACATAAGCACAATATTTTTCGTTAAAAGGTCCTTTATCAATTATTTCTTGAAATAATTCTCCTCCGGAACATAATTCAGTAACAATTGAGTAACTTTCTTTATTTGAGTAAAATTCAAATATTTTTAAAATATTTGGATGATCCATTGTTCTTAATATATTTATTTCATTAAATATTTCTTTATCATCTTCAAGTGAACATGATGGATTTTTATTTATTATTTTCATTGCTCTTATTTCTCCTGTTAATTTATTTTCTACACTATATACTGCGGCAAAAGACCCTTCTCCTAAAAATTTTACTTTTTTGTAATCTTCTTCTGGTTTGTTTTTTAAATGACCTACTATTACATCGTTTGTAAGTTTTATTGTGCTTTGTTCTAAATCTACATCTTTTGGTTGCTCGTTTGCTTTTTTACCTATTTCTTTTAATTCTTTATTTTTTTCCTCTTTTGTATTTTTTGAACCCATTTTAAAAAAAGATTTTTTTATTTAATTTTTTTTGGAATTTTAAATTAGAAAAAAATTATATATATAAATACGCAAATAATTAAAACTTATATATAAAAATTAATATTATTCATAAATAAATGGTGATTTAAATAAAATAATTAAAAAGTCTTAAATTTATTTTTTTGATAATTTAAATTTTTAATTTTTTAGATATAAAAAAAATAAAAATTGTATATTAAATTTATATTAAGTAATTTATTATATTTAATAAATAATAAAGTTCAAAAAAAAAAAATTAAGAATAAATATTAGCTTTTTTTATAATAATTCTTCATCTTCATCCCATTCTGCATTTCCATCATTAACAAAATCTTTTCTAATATCATATTGAAAGTTTTTATCACCAACTTTAATATTATGTTTATCATAAAATTTATCCATATAAGCCTTTTTAGCATTTAATTCTTCAACCGATAAACCATTAAAATTATCATTTGTCCCAATATCATATTTTAGAGAATTTTTTCTATTTAAATCATCTTTATTATTATTAGAAATATATTTTTCTCTTAATTTTTCTACTAATTGTATAATTTGAGCTTTACTAACTTTATGATGATTTAAATATATATTATGATTTTTATAAATTTCTTCAATTATTTCAGATATTTTTGATTTAAGAGATAATAATTTTTGCATTTTTATTTTATGATGATATAATTTTCCTGATGAAGGTTTTTGGTATTCTACTACAATTTGAGGAGGATTATATGCTAGTCCAAATCTTTTTGGTATGTAATCTAATGGATTTACTGTATTTGATACTTGTTCTATTTTTGTTGAAGCCATTTTAAATATTTTTTTTATTAGGTGAATTATTAATAAAATTTTTTAGTTTTTTAATTTCTTTTTATTTTTAATTATAGTATTTTATATTAACAAATATTTTTAATATATAATTTTTATAAAATTACTTTTATTTTTCCATTAATTGAATCTTTAAATTTTATTATAAATATAATAAAATAAATGATAATCATAATTTGAAAATTTTATTATAAATTTAATTTAATCAATATTATTTTTTTTTAATAATCTTATTAAAAATGAAAAATACTGCTTGATACAGAATCAATAATATTTAAATATTAACCTAAATCAGTAATGACTAATGATATAATTTTTTTTATAACATATGAAAAATATAATGAAATTATTTTTGATTCCATTGAATTTTCTCATGTGGAAAGAAATTTTGTTTAAAACTTTTAAAAGATGAAAATGATATACATAATAATAATGAATCATTTTGCTATTCTTATCCTAAATTTATAAAAAAAAATTATTGTATATAGGATTAGAAAAAGTAAAGTTTAAATGTTAATTTGATAATGAAAGAGATAATTACTTTCTCATAGTAAATTAAAAAGTCATTATGATGATTATATAAAAATAATGATAAATTGAAAAACATATAACTACAATTAAAACTGGAAAAAAATAATATTAATAATAAATCTCAAGATAGTTCAATAGAAAATTAATTAAAATATTTAAATCCAATTAAATTAATTTACATAGAGAACAAACTCATAGAAAATATTTCAAAAAGAAATGAATTTAAAATCTAAGAAAATGAGATAAATATTAATTTGAAATATCAAACCAAAATGATTGAAATAAATAAATAAAAGAAAATTTCTACAAGAATTAAAAGATTTCTTATATTTTTAAAAAATTTCTTGAGCATAATTTAATTTTAAATAATGAAAGAAATTAGAAAAGGAAATATGATATATATAAAAAATATAACAAAAAAAAGAGAATTTATATATTTAAAAGTAATATATTTAATTATGATATATGTAAACTATATATGTTTTTGTATGAAAATATTATCCTATTGAAATTTTTTCTATCAAATTATAATAAAAATTTAGCATGGAATATTAGGAAATATATTATAATACAAAATATAATATAAAAAATGTAAAATAAAACTAATTTATAATAGTTATTGGAATTTTTAATTTTTTTTTCTTTTTGTTTTAATTAATAAATATATATTAATGGAAAAAATAAATAATGAAGAAAATAGTTCTATTCAAGAAAATCAGATAATATCATTTACTAAATTAGAAAATTTTTTTGACAAAGAAAAAGAATATAATTTACTTTATGATAGAGATAGAAATTTATATATAAAATTTGATAATCAATTTTTAAAAGTATTTCAAAAAGACTCAAAAATAATTTATCAAATGGATTATAAATATAGTAATGAAATAAAAATGGCAACATTTAATAAAAATACCCAATTGTTATGTTTAATATCAAAAGAAAATTTATATTTTGTTAATTTTGAAAAACAAACTTTTTCAATTGATGCTTATGATAAACTTTTATTTGTTTGTTTTATTGGGTCACCAAAAGATGATAAAAATTTATTATGTATTTTAACAGAAGAATTATTTAAAGTTTTGACAATTGATATTTCAAATTATGAAAAAACTACTGAAAAAATATATTTTGAAATTCCAATAAAGGCAAGTGATTATTTATATAATGAAAAATATAAAATTTTAATTTTGAAATATGAAAATACTTTTACATTTATAAATTTAAAAAAAAAGCAAACTTTACCTAAACCTTTTTATAATGTAAAAATTCCAGTTCAAGAAATAAATAAAATATATCTTCATGAAATTTATGATAAATTATATTTAATAATTATTGACTCCTCAACTATTAAATTTTTTGAATTGAATAATATAAATAAAATTGAAAAAAAAAAGGAAATTAAAATTAATACTAATAATATTGAAATTCAATTTCTAGATAATTTAATTATTTGTTATTTAGATGATAATATTTTAATTTATGATATTAAAATGAAAAAAAATGAATTAATAGCCAACTTTAAATATCATCCTTTAATAAAAAAAGATATTGTATTTTATGATGATATTATCAGAATAAATGGAAATTATTATTTAACAAATATTAATTTGGAGCTTTTAATGAATAGTTTTAAAGAGAATGATTTTAATAATTATGAAGAATTATTTTTTTGCCTATATAGAAGAAAAAATAATAATATAGAACATATTAATTTTTGCATTTATATTATAGAAAAAAGAAAATTCAATAGTATCATTCAAATTTTCAAAAAAAATATTCAAATTTATTTAAAATCTAAAAAAAGTATACAAGAAGAAAAAAAATCAGATTCTTATATAAAAAGATATAAAAAAGAATATAAATTTGTTAGTCAAATTGACTTTTTTCAAATCTTTAATTCTGATTTAAATATAGAAAAAGAAAAAATATTAAAAATGATATGTTTTTTTGTAAATTTATATAAAGAAAATAAAATTGAATTAGAAATGGAAGTGTTAATTCCTATATTAATAAATAAATTTAATTATATGAAAAATTTATCTTTTTCTGATTTCCTTATTAAAAGTAAATTATTGCCTTTTGATATTAGTCTTGGTTTTTATTTTATTGATAGATATACTATGATTGGTAATAAAGAAGAAAAAAAATTTTCTTTAAATTTAGGAATTTCTATTCTTCTTCAATCTGATGCTAATATTGATATTAAAAAACCTTTGTTTGAATTAATTAAAGAAAAAAAATATATTGAAGTTATTAATCTTATTCATGAAAAATTTTTACAAGATAAAAAACATTCTAAAAAAGATTATTCAGAAAAAAAATTAAAAAAGTATTTCTATAATGAAATTAATCATATTTTTAAACAAAATAATTATAATTTAAATATTGAAGAATTTGTAAATAATAATTATAATGATTAAATATCAATATAAAAATTTTTTTTATTTTTCAAATTTAATATTTAATAAATTAATATATGAATAAAAAAAATATAGAAGTTATTGTAACAAATTTAAACTTTCTCATCTCAAAAGTGAATAAACATTTCAATAAAAATGATTTAACCTCACATGAAATTAAACTTGGAATTGATGCTCAAAAAAATATATTTAATTATTATCTTGATACAAAGAAAAGAAAAAAGTTATGTACTAAATATGAAATTTTTACTTATGATGAATTAAATATTATAATTGAAATAATAAGAAAAATACATTTATTAAATTGTCATTTATGTTTTAAAATAATAGATGAAAATATTAATAATGAATTATTTTATATTCCTTCAAATAAATTATTACTTCCAAAAATAAATGATGTTATTTTATCAATTGGAGATTTTTTTAATAGGAAATTAACTAATGATAATTATATTATTAAAAAATTTACTTTTGAAAAAGAAAATTATATTGAAATCGGTTTAATTTTTCATAATTTTTTAGCAATTTCAACTTTTGATTTTTTAGTTTTTAATCAAAGATTTTACAATTTTAATTTAAGCAACAATGAAAAAATATTAAATCAATTTTCTTTTGAATTTAATTTTGATTTATCCGATAATTATTCAAAAATCAAATTTAAAAAATATAAAAAATTTAATTTAAGTTTATTTGTAATTGTAAATATTAACTATAATAATATTGAAAAAGAACTTGATAACCAAATTATTAATTCTATTATTTCATTAAAATATGATTTTGAACAAAAAGTAAATTTATATATTAATAAATGTGAATTAAATAATTCAATTCAAACAATAATATCTTCATTAGAAACTCTATATCATATAACAGATAATCAAGAATTATATTCTAATTTAGAAAAATTATTCAACCAAAATTTAACTGAAGATAATATTCAAATTGAAAATAGATTTTATAAAAATTTTTTAAATTATAAATAATAAATATAACATACTATTATTTAATAATTTTTTATTTAATTTATTAACATAAAAGACTGATAATTCTAAGGAGTAAATAATCTTATTCCTTTAGCTCTCAAACCATTTATATTTTTTGCAGATTGTGAGGTTGGAATAAATGATTTTTTCATATTTTTGATTGAGGAAATACTTTTATTTCTTTTTTTATTTGATTTACTTAAATTTTTCATACTTTGAGATATACTAATTCCATTAGTTAAATTTTTAAATGGAATAAAACAATTATCATATATAAAAGCTAATTTTGATAATCCTTTATTAATATAATTTTCATTATATAAACTAATAATTTGAATTTTAGTAATTAAATCGTTTTTATTCATTTGTTTATTAAAATTTTGTATTTTTTTATTTTCATATCTTAAATCTTCAATACATTTCCCAATTAATTTTTTTAAATTATTAATATAATAATTATATTTTACATTTCTATTTCTTATTTGACAATAATATTCATTTAACATTTGATTTTTATTCATTATAAAATTTGCTATATCACATAATGAATATTCATTCTTTATACTTTTTATATCTGAAGAAAAATTTTCACCAGAACTACTCATACTCATAAAATTAGTTGTAGAATTTTTATTTTTTGTTTGACTTAAAGATATGAATTTTGCTTTACTATTCCTTTGATTATAATTTATTGGTACACTTTCATTGAATTTTTCATAAGGAATCAATTCATTTGTTCTATTTGTATTAGTTTTAATAGTATTATTATTTTTAATTAAAGAGTTTTTTATTTTAAATTTATCATTTAATATTATTAATTCTTCATATAATTTTTTTAAATGATGATTTTCTTTTAATAATAAATCTTTTTTTACTTTTAATTTAAAATTGTCATCCTTTACATTATCAAAATTATTAATGGCATTTGAAAAATCATCTTTAATTTTACTTATTTTTTCTTCTTCTTTATACATTTTATCAAATATTTTTAATTGTGCATTAATTTCATCTTCCATTCTTTCATTTTGTTTTTCTTCTAGGTATTCAAATTCTCTTTTTGCTTTATCTTCAACTTTATATTTATCATTAATATATTTATCAAGTTTCCAATCTTGTAAATTTTGTACATAATTTAAGTTTTGATTATGAATGTTTAAAACTTTTTTTTCTTCTTGAGAATAAGTTCTCTTTGGGTATAATTTAGAATTTATTTCTGCAATATATGATTTTAAAGTTTTTTCATTTAGATCTGATAATCTAAAGATCTCATTTCTTTCTAATATTATTTTATTTATATCTTCTTTTATTCCTTTACTTTTATGTATATATCCTTTTTTCTTTTCATTTAATTTTTGTTTTTGAAAAAATTCTTTTATTTTTTCTCTTTGTGTTTTAAATTTTATTACATTATAGTACATTTACTTTTATTTAATATAGAAATATAACAATTTGAAAATTAAATAAATAAAATTTTTTAAATTGTTAATTTATTTTAAATTTAAAAGTATAAAAATGAATTTTATAAGATTATTTATTTTTTATTATCATTTTTCATTAATTTATTGAAAATTTTAATATTCTCTCTTTCACCTTTTGTATTTAAAGATTTAGGATTTAATTGAATATAAGCAAATGGTTCATATTGTCCTTTTATTAATTTATCTCCTTTTCCTTTTTTATTTTTATATTCTTCTCCAGAATATTTTACATAATGAGTCTGTTCTTTTTTCTTTTTATATTTATTAACTTTTATACTTTCACTTTCATTAACTTTTATTTTTTTATTTTTTTTATTTTCATTATCATCATCTTCATCTTTTATTTCATCTAAATCATTATCTTTTTGAACATTTTGAACTCTTTTCTTTTTTAAATATTGTGCTTTTTTTTCTTCTTGTAAATTAATTTCTTGTCCTAAATCTCTTTTCTTTTTTTTTTTTAATTTGGACATTTCAATTTCTTTTTCTAAATCTTTAACTATAATTTTTCCTTTATTAATATCATAAATAACATCTTTAGTTTTATTTTTTTCATTTTTATCATTTTCATTATTTTTATTATCATTATTAGTAACAAATGGATTAATATAAAAAAAATTATTTAATTGAATATTATCTTTAACAAATATTTGTTCTATTTTATCTAAAGTTTCTTCTTTTTTATTTTTTTTATTACTTGTTTCTAATTCTTTTTTTCTAACTTCTTCAATATCATCATCTGCAATATCCCAATTTTCAATTTTATCTATAATTCTTGCTTCTTTATCTTTTTCAATTTTATTCATTTTTTTAAATTCTTTTTTAATATAGTCTTCTTCTTCATCTATTAAATTATTTTCATTATCTAACATTACACTATCATCTAATTCATTTTTATTATATCCATGTAATTCTTCTTCTTCTTTATTTATTTCATTTATTTTTTTAACTGAATGTTTATTAACATATTGTATAAAACCTAAAAAGTTTTCTGGTGTAAATTCTTTTATTTTTTCATATGAGTAATTTATTATTAAGTTCTTAAATAAATTCCTAATTTTAACTTTAAATTCTTTTTGATTTTGTTCTTTCATTTCTGAACAAATTGATGTTATAATTGTTTTTATTATATTATCATTATTTATTTTATTTTTATCTTCTGAATTTTTTAAAATAAAAAGTAAAACTCTAATAAATAAAAAGAGACTTTTAATAATTTCTTTATTATCACTCTTAAATAATGGAAATAAGTAATTACTTATTGAAATAATATTCCCAATTATATTTAATTCATTTCTATCTTCCCAAAATATTCTTGATAATGCATTTATACTAGAACTTTTAATTGCATTATCATTTGAATTTAAAGTAGATAAAATTACTTTTACCCAATTTTCAAATAGTTTCTTTTTTGTGAATAATTCAGTTAATTTACCTATTATATCATATGATATATTTCTTATTTTTTTATTCATATTTTTAGTCAATGAAATTATATTAAGTAATAATTCTTCATTAAATATTACATCTTCAAATTTTATATTTGATAATGGTTCAAATTTAAGAATTATTTTTTCAATTATATATTCAAATAATTTTCCTTTTTGTTTTGTAGATATTAATTCTAATCCTTTTTTATTTGAAAAATTATTAAAAATTTGATAAGCAAAATCAATATCATTTATCTTTGATAATATTGTTAAAAACAATTCAAAAATTTTTTTTGAAATAAATTGTTCATTTGAATTATGACTTTGTGAAAATTTAAAAAAATATTGTTCAAAAAATTTAAACAGAATATTAATCATTTCAATTTGAGAGTTATTATTATTATTTTTTGAAGAATCTTGAATAACAATATTTAAATATTTTAATAAATAATTTGTAATTTCTAATCTCATTGCTAATTTATTAATTTCTTTTTCTCTTTTTTTTTCACTTTCTTTTTTTTTATTACCAGTATCAATTTCCATATTACTTTTTTTTTCATTATTAACTTTTTCAGTTAAAATATTTGTATTAACAGTTTCATCAAATTTTTGAATCATTTGAATAATAATTTTAAATAAACTTTCATTTTCAATTATTGTACAATATTTACTAATAACATTAAAACCTAATTGACTTTCACTTTTTGATAATTTACCATTTAATAATAAATTTAATATTTTTTGAAAGAAAAAACCTCCCTTATTTTTTATTACATTTAAAGCTTCTGAATCATTTTTATTCTTACATTCATCTATTGCTTTTGATAAAAATTTAAAGCAAATTTCTTTAGAATTATTAAATGGACATGAGGATGGATCATTTATATATTGTTCAAAATTTTGTAATATTTCTTCAGAGATTTTTGCATATTCATTTGAATATTTATAAAATTTACCTAATAAAGAATATATTTGAGTTAATATTAATTGTAATCTTTTTATTTTTAATTCTCTTAAATGTTTTGATTCACTTTCATTAACTTCAAATATTTCATCTTCTATCATTTCATTATTATTATTATTAGTGTTATTGTCATTATTATTTTTTTTTTGTCCATATGGTGAATTTTTTAATTTAATTATCATTTGAAAAATTTCAAAAATTATGTTTCTAAAACAATGATAAAAATCAGATATTGTTTGAACATTATCTTTTAAAAATTTATTCATATATGAAATTAACCAAATATTTGATTCATTTGTATATTCATTATTTTCCATATCAAAATTTAAAGGATCTAAAGGATAATATTTTAATATTGATAATAATGGAATATAATTAAAACTTTTACCAATAAAAATTTTAAGTAATTCATCTTTATTATCTTTTTCTGATAATGTTAATAAAATTTGTTCATTTATTTTATTAATATGAGTAAATTTAATTTTCCTATCACATGTATTTATTTTTTCTATAAAAGTTAATAGTAAATTATAACCCATTCTCTTATCTTCAAATCTTTCACTAATTAAATATAATAATATTTTAGCAATTTTTTCCAATAAAAAATCACCATTTATATTTTCTTTTTTATTATCAAGTGTCATTGTATTAATATCAAATTCTAAATTTTTTTTATTATTATCATTAAATAGATTATTAACATTTTGTCTATTAAGAATTTTATCGAATAAATTTTGTAATAAATTAAATGAAGTTCCTTTAACAAAATCATTAATATCAGTTAATAATTCACTAAAAATTGTTAATATAGCAATAAAAAATTGTAAAGCTTTATTTTGATTTAATAAATTATATGATAATAATATTGAAGTTAAACATTTCATATAAGCAACAATTAAATTATCATTTATTTTTAATAATTTATTTAATTTTGAATTTTCTTTTTGATTATTTTCAAAATTAGAATAATCACTTTTTATTAAACTTAAAATATCCTTGTTTAATAGTAAAAGAATCATTTGTTCATTTGTTTCTTGATTAAATTTTTGAGTTGCAAAGACTATATCTATACATAAAAAAGCATTTGTTAATATACTTTTAACTTGACATTTTTCTATTAAATTATATAAAGAGAACATTGAATCATTTAATAAATCAAAAGGCAAAAATTGAGTTATTGCAGAAAAGAATTTTAAAATATTTTCTGATTCTGGAATTGATATTGTATTTATTAGATTATTTGAAATAGGAATTTCCAAAATTTTATTATCTTCTTTTTCATTTTCATCATCATCATATTCATTAGTAAATGAGTCTTTAAAATCAATCATTTGATTAATTTTATTTTTAAAGTAATCGATTATATCTTTTAAAATTGAATATTTAATATCATCTTTTTTCCTTTGAATTACTTTACAAATACTTTTAATTAAATCATTTTGTAATTCTTTATTTTTATTTGTAGATGATAAAATAATAAATAAACACTCTTTATAAAATTTAACAATTTCATCATTTGGATTATTTAATTCTTCTTTACTTCTAGATAATATTATTTTTTCTAATATAATATTTGAATATTTCATAATATGATAATTTTTTCTAAAATTAAGAGAAAATTTAATTATCATTTCAATTCTATTTAAAAAACTTTTCGTTTTTAAAGAATCATTATTTAAATGTTTAATACAAATAGCTAGAACAAAAATTAATGATTCATAATTTAATAAATCATCTTCAGAAAAATCGTTTTTATTTATTAAATTAATGCATAGATCAACTATTGATTTTGTATATAATTTGACTCCATCAATTCCTTCTAATTGTTCTTTACTGAAAGATGAATGAATTGATTTTACTAAAATTATTGATTTTTTATGAAGAGTATTATTTGATTTTTGAAGAGAATGAAGTAATTTTGAAAAAATAAAATCTTTTTCTTTATCACTTTCTAATTCCATCATTGGATAGATAAGATAAATATTTAATTAATTGAAATATATATATGAAAATTATTTTTTTTTTCTTGATTTATATTTTTAATATTCTTTCAAAATTTTATAGAAAACAATTTAATAAGTATAAACATAAAATTATAATTTAATTTATAAATAAATTTACAATTTATTTTTATTTTTATCCCTACAATAAAATTATTAAAAAAAATAAATTAAATTAGATTTTCCCCAGAAAAAAATTCCAAATTATCCAATTTAAAATTTTGTTCTTCATCTTTTATAATTTCATCATTCCTAAAATTATTAAAAAATAAATTTACATTTTATCCTTTATTAATTCATTAAAAATATCATTATCTTTTAAATAAGTCAAAGACATTGTTTTATCATATAAATTAATATTTTCATCTTCATCATCTAATAATTCTTTTCTATTATCATTTCCACAATCAGTTGAACTTCTTATATTAGATTGACTAGTATTACCCATTGAAAAAATTAAAGGAAGAGTATTTAAATAAGTTTTTAATTGATTAAATTCTTCATTATCATCATTTAAATGATAAATATATTGAAAATGTTCACATAAATTTTTAAATGAATACTTAATAAAAATATTATATAATTCTAATGAAAATTTATGTTCAAAAACCCAAGACATATATGTAGTATTAAATGATTTAAATTCTTTTTTTTCTGTTAAATAAATAAATGGTGGCATTAAATTTTGAGTTATGAAATCATACCAAAATTTTGAATTTGATAATATATTTGTAACTTCATAAAAATTTTTTTTTGATTTATCTTTTAGAAATTTTCTAAATTTACGTAATATTTTTTTATCTACATTTTCTCTTTTTGTAAATTTAAATTGAAATTCTTTTAATTTTTGTTTTCTTAAGGAATTATTACTTTTTTGATTTAGTTTACTTGTTCTATTTGATATACTGTTATTTATTTTTGTATCATTTATATTATTTATTTTAACACTTCTATTACCTTTTTCACTTTTTATTTCAGGTTCAAATAAAAATGAATCAATTTGCATATTTTCATCTTTATTATTATTATTATTAAAATTATTATTATTTAATTCAAAATTCATAATTTGGAATTCTTCTTCATCAAAAGGGAAACTTTCATTTTTTTCAAAATAATCAAAATTATCACTATTAATTGAATTTATTTCAAATGAAAATTTCCTATTATTACCATTATATATATCATTTTCTTTATATTTATTTATAATTTCTTCTTCTATTGTTTCAATCTTCCCATATCTACATCTATATAATTCTCTATCTTTACAATTTTCACAATAATCACATTTATGATTTATTTTTTCATTTTTACTTTTTAACATTTCATTCAACGCAATTTCTAATCCTATAATAAATAAATTTGTACATTCTTCCCATATTGATTGATAAATTCTACTTTTAATCATATTTTCATTTTCAAATATATAAAATAAATTTTTTTCTATTTCATTATAATTAGATTTATTTTTTATTAATGGGAAAATATTAGTGATGTAAAAGTTTTTTATTTCATCTTTAGATTTTTCTAAAAGAATATATCTAAAAAATTGAAGTTTTAATAGAAATAATTTGAAATTAGGATATTTAACAAAAAAATTTTTTATTTTTGATGAAATAAAATTTATTACTTTATCTGGTTCTGAACTACAAAGAAGCATTTTTGAAAATATTAAAATATCATTTTTTAATTCCTTTGGATCTATTAAATTATAAATTAATATTAAATTTTACTTAAATAATTTAATCCATTTTCATTAACTATTGGAATTACTTCTAATGAAATTTGTGATGTAACTTTAGGATTAATATTTTTTATCATTTTTTTTTGAAAATATTTATTATTTTATGATTACTATTATTTTAAGGATTATTATTTAAAATTTTTAATTTTTTTATTTTACTAAGTTGTAATATCTTTTAATCTTTTATAAATCATTTTATATTGTAATTAAAAAATATTTAATGGTAACATTTAATAATTACAGACTTTTAAAAAATTACAATTTTTAATTATTTATAATATATTTAGCAATAAACTTTTAACAATTAAGCTAAATTATTAAAATGATTATTCATATATTAAAAATTAAATTTCATAAATAATTATTATTTCTCTTAAAAAATAACTTCCATTATTATTTAAAAAAGTAATTTTTTTAAAAAAATTAATAAAATAAACTTTTTTTTTATATATAAAATATTATCTAAAATATTATAACTAATACTAGAGATAAAAACATAAACAAGATATTAATAAATCAAATATAAAATAATATATTTTAATGACCTTTACTTTTTATCATCCTCATCCTATTTTTTAAAATATTTTTTGCTATAAGATATTTTTCAAAAGCAGGTGTCAATTTTTCACATTTATGATTAAGAGATTCTCTATGAATTAAACAGAAAGTTTCATTACATTGTTTACAAGAATAATCTTTTCCTTCAATAATAGGGAAATAATTTTTACAAAATTCACATAATTTATGTGAAAATTGTTCATTATTTTCATTAATAATATAATCGAATTGAGAAATTATTTCTATTGATTTTTCAAATTTTTTTGATTTTATTATTTCTGGAGTTGGACGATGATTTATTATTATATTATTTATTGTTTCTTCTTCTGAAATTTTCTCTATTAATGACATTTATTTTTTTATTTATATTTTTAGTGATAAAATTTATTTAAAAGGGTTTATTTGGAGATTTTGATTAATTTTATTTATTTTTTTATTAATTGAAATGAATTTAAAAATAAACAAATAAATAATTTTTAATAATCCTTTTTTAGCAAATCCTTAAAAAATACAATTTTAATTATATTTTTAAACAAAAAACTTTAATATTAAATTTAATCATAATCATTTTCAATAAGAAATGGAAAAAAAAATACAATATTTTATCATAATATTATTAATATCAATATCAAAACTATCAGCTCAATCAGATATATATAAAAATTGTTATTCAATCAAAGGTAGTGATGTGTCATTTTCAACTTGTCAGAGAAATAGTTCTGATTTCATTCTACCTGAAGATTGTTGTTTACAAACAGTTAAATGTAGGGACTCAGATTTGGACACGGATTTATGTAAGGATCAAAAAACCAGATGTATTGTATCAAAGATAAATAAAACTTTTATTCAAAATTATATTATAAAAATGAAAAAATCAAATTATAATATTAAAGAAGTCTCTGTTCAATGTTCTGGGAATTATTTAAATTTATTCTTTCCTTTAATATTCTTTTTATTTTATTTTGTGTATTTATAATATTATTCAATTTTTTTTTAATATTCTTTTTTATTACAAATGATAGATAATAATTTACTTTTTAAAATACATAATATAAGTATTCTCAAAGAAATTTTAGATGATGTTCCCTATCATATTTTATTAAAATTATCAGAAAGAAATAAAAAACTTCAAAATTTATTAAATTTAGATCTAAAAATATATGAAAACTTATCAAAAAGAAAATATTATATATCATCAATTTGTGAATTTTTGGATTTAAATACTTCATATCGTCAAAATCCACAAGATATAATTTTAAAAATATTTTTTGCACCTTTTATTGCATTTAAACATTTAAAACTTTCTTATGGAAATAAAATTGAATCTATATACAAAATTTCTCAAAGAAATAATTCTTTTATTTTATGTGGGGAAAAACAAATGTTTTATTTAAATTTTGATAATAAAACAGGTAAAATAAATTTAAATGAAATTTTATCTGAATCAAAACAATCAATTATGCATTCTAAATATCCAACTGAAATAAATGAAATGAAATATTTATTTAAATCAAATAGTATTTTATATGGTATTGATTTATCAATAGAAAATAAATTGATAGCCAAAGAATTATATACAAACTCAGAAAATCAAGAATATGATTTAATACTAAAATTAACAAATACAAGTTTTATTATAGGAACAATTCAAGGTGATTGTTATTATTTTACATTAGATTATGTTTCTTTTCAAGTAAGTTTAAGAATAAAGATATCAGAAAAACAAATTTATAATTTTATTAAAGTAAATAATGAAACAATTATTTGTTCTTCATTGAATACTATTTATGCTATTAATTGTATTAATGGAAAAACAATATATGAAAATTGTGAAAATGAAAAAGATAATGAAATTATTTCATTATCACTTAATACAAAAAATAATATTCTTGCTTCAGGTACAATTAATGGAACTTTAACTTTATATTCAATTAATTTAAATGGTTTTTTAGAAATAATTGTTAAAAAAGAAAATTTACATGATTATCCAATTTTTCAAATTATTCCTTTAACTAATGGGAATTTTTGTTCTTGTAGTGATGATAATAAATTAATTTTAATTGATGTAAATAATTATAAAGAAACTGAAGTAAATTTTCAACATTGTGTTCGTTGTGTAATTGAATTAAATAAAGATAATCTTATGGTTTCTTCTTTAGATAATAAAATCACTATTTTAAATAAAGTTAATGGGAAAATAAATGTGATTTTTGAGAATTTGTTTAGTGTACCTAAAAATATATTTAAATGTGATGATTCTTCTTTATTGATTCATAAATTTAATGGTGATGTAGATATTATGGGTATTGATTTAAATAAACTTGATAAACAATTTAGTATTGATAATTTATCTATTATTCATTATGATATTAATGATGAATATTAAAATAGGATATAATTTAAAAAAAAATTTATTATTTAAAATTTTATAATATTTATTTTTTTTATATTCTATTTTTATTTAAATTTTTTTAATTTATTTATTTTATGTCAAACATAGAAACTGTTGAAATTATTGGTCAAAAACTAGAAGATTATGAAAAAGAATTTTTAAATCAAAATGAATCAATGGGGAATAGAATAAAAGAATTTGCATTAAATGAATCTAGTTATCAAATTCAAATTTCAAATTTAATAAATCAATTAAATAGAATGAAAAAAGAAAATATTTTAATAAATAGTAATTCAAATTCAATTCAATGTCAGTATAATTCATTAAAATGTGAATATGAAAGAATAATTGAATGTTTTAATTCAATTCAAAAAAGTTATGAAGATTTAAGAATAAAATATAAAGAAATGGAAGATGAGACAAAAATATTGAATAATAAATATAATAATATTTCTTTAGAATTAAAAGATAAAGAATCAGAAATTGATAATTTAAACAATTTATTAAATCAATCAAATATTGATTATCAACTTTTAAATGAGAAATTTAATATTTTGAAAAATGATAAAGAAAATAAAAGTTTAAATTCTAATATTTTTCATAATAGAATAAATGATTTAAATAATCAATATTCTATTTTACAGAGTGAAAATAAAAAATTAAATGTAAATCTAAATATGACAAATGAAAAATATGATGATTTAGATTCTAAGTTTTCAGATTTATATTCAAAATATAATCAATTATCAAAAGAAAAATATTTAATAGAACAAGAAAATACAAAAACTAAAATTGAAAATGATAAATTAAAAAAAGAAATAGAAAAATTAAAAGACTCAAAAATAGAATTAGATAATTATAAAGAAAATTATGATAATAATACATATAATAATAATGGTGATTTAAATAAGATGAAAAATGAATTAGATAATATTAGTTCATTTTCTAATGAAAATGTTAACGCAATTGTAAATTGGATTGATTCATATTTACCAAATGTTTATAGTCATAATATTTCATTACCTCAAATAAATTTATATTCTAATGATATTAATTTTGATTTAATTAAAAATTCTTTAATTAAAAATAAGCAATTAATTGATAATAAATTTTATGATTTGAATAATGAAATAAAAGGTTTAAAAAAGACTTTATTAAATTGTCAAGATTCAAATTATAAAATTACAAAAAATTTGGAAGATATTCATCAACTTTTAATAGAAGAAATTGAAAAAGGAAAATATTTTAATTTAAATAAATTCAAAGTTCAAAGTGATTTATATAATGATATTGAAGAAATGATAAATAAAATATTTTCATTATTAAAAAGAATCAAACTTACAAAAGAAGATAAATATGTTGAAAAATTAATAGATGATAATTGTATTTTAAATAATAATAATCAAGAATTATGTATAAAAGTAGAAAAATTATTAAATGAAAATTGTATCTTAAATCAAAAAATAAAAGAAATTTCAGAAAAAGCAAATCTTAATTTTAGTTTAGAAGATGATAATAGAAAATTAATAAAAGATAATGTTACATTAATTAAAAAAGTAAAAGAATTAAAAGATCAATTAACAACATTAACAACAACATTAACAACACCAAAACCAACACAATAAAATAACTCAAAATAAAAAAATATTTAAATAAATAATTTTTACAAATATAAAAAAATAAAAAAAACATAAAAATAATAATTTAAATAAAAAAAATACCAAATCCCAAAAAAATAAACATTTAAAAAAAAAATGAAAAACCCACTTCAAAATTTATTAATAATATCAATTTTACTAAAATTAACAACATCAGTTCAATTCGCCTTTAAAATATCTCCAAACAAAATATATTGTACAGGTGAATACTTAACAGAAAATACAGTAGCTTTATTTGGAATGATATCAAATACAAATAGATTTAAAGCAGAAATATTTGACCCAAAAAATAAAATTTTATATTCAAAAACAGGAGAATTAGAAATAAAATTATCATTAACTGCAGCAGAAAATGGAAATCATCAAGTTTGTATTACTAATAATGATAGAAAAGAAATTCAAATTGATTTTGAATTTTTAAGTGGAATTCAAGCACAAGATTATACTGATATTGCTAAAGAAAGTAATTTAAAACCTGTTGAAACTTCTGTTAAAAAAGTTGAAGATACTATTAATTTGTTAATTAAAGATTTAACTTCTGTTACTAAAGAAGAAGATAGAACTTTAGTTGTTAATGATACTATTAGTAGTAATATTTATAGGTTTTCTTTTATTACTTTATTTGCTATTATCGTTGTTGGAGTTATTGAAACTTTGTTTTTGAAAAGATATTTACATAAAAGAAAGATTATTTAATGTATTTTTTTTTTTGTTTTATTATATGAGATATTTATTAAATGTAATTTTTTTTTCCTTTTTTTTTTGTTTGGTATTGAAATTATTTTTTTTGTTTTAAGAAAATTAAATTTTATTTTTTTTTTAAAATTTAAAATGAAATGTTCTAAAATTAAAACAATAATATATTCAATATTATTTTTAATCCAAATCATTGGTTTTTCCATAACTATTATTTTCAAAAATGATTTTAATTATACAATCTCTTCCAAAATCTTTCTAAATATTTATATATTTTTTATTCTTAGTTTAATAGTAAGCCATTTAATAATCCCTAAAAAAATAAAGACATTTATTTCAAATAATTTAAGGATTTTTGAATCATATAAAGGTCAAGGCTTAATTAGTTTAATGATAGGAATAATTTATATTACTAGTCATAATATTCCACAAGTTATTTTTGGTCTTTATTCAATTTGTATTGGAGGGATTATTGAATTAATTGAAATATCAAGAAGGAAAATTAATAAAAATCAAAATAGAAATTCTACTGAAGGTACTTTAAATCTTACCAATGAATCAAGAAGAATTAATTGTCGTACTCTTGATATTAGAATTGATGAAATTAAAAATGAAAATTTATAAGATAATATTTTTCATTTAAAATATTAAATATTATTATTTATATATATTTTTTATTAATATTTAGACCTAGGAAAATTATTATTAATTTTATTATATATAATTTTTTAAAATTAGATTATTATTTATTTTTTCTGTGCCAAAAATATACTCTATTTTAGAAAGAGATAATTTATATATAAATTGATTTAAATCTGTTTTATCAATTTCTTTTATAATTTCTCTTACAATTCCAATAATAAAAAATAACTTTTTTTCTAATTTTTTCTTTATATTATCTTCTAAATTTTCCATATCTAAAATATATTGACATAAAACTTTTGCATTATTTTCTTCTATAATTAAGCCATAATAAATCCCTGATTTAGGAAATAAAATAATCCTATCTCCTTTATTAACTTTTGAAATATTCACAAGAGAATTATTATTTATTATGTTATAATAACTATATAAATCTTCTTTTTTCATAAATAATTTATTATAAAATGAGTAATATTTATTTAATTCAGTATTTTTTAAAGAAAGAATTGAATTATAGTAATTAAAAAATGTTTTATTGATTATATATGATTCTTTAAAAGAATTATTATTTAATTGAGTATTCTTATTATTATAAATATCATCCAGAATTTCTTTTATTTTAATAATATCATTTTTAATATCCATTAAATTATTTTTAGTTAAATTTAATTCTTCTTTTAATTGTTGAATTTCATGTTGATAATTTAAATTAATATGATTTAATTCATATAATCTTTCATTTATTTTAATTTCAAAATCATTATTTTGTCGTTCTTTGATTATTGCATTTTGATAATAAATATCTGCAAAAATATCAATATTTATTTTAATATCTGGCCATTCAAAAAAATTTTTAATATCATTATTATTAATAAATTCGTTACTTTTATTTTCCAAAAATAATTCTTCCATAAATTTATTTCTTAAAGTATTTTCATTTTTTATTTCTTTTTTGATGTTTTCAATTTCATATTTTAGATTTTGTAAAAAACTAATTCTTCTAATATATTCATTAAAATATATTTTGTAATTTATTTCTTCTTGCATTTCAGAAAATAATGAATTTATATCATTTTGAAGATTTATTAGTATATTTAAATAAGATAAAAACTTTGTTTTTAATTTTTTTAATGAATTTATTATTGAAAATATTTTAGATGAATATGAAAAAAATTCTTTTATTATTTTTTCAATTATATATTGCTTTAATTTGTCAAAAAGTTTTCCACTTTGGTTATATAAAAAATAAATTGTATTATTTGATATAATTTTACTATATTTATCTTTAATTTCATTTTTATTATTTTCATTTTCAATTTGTTTCAAATCATCTAAAAATTGAATATTTTCTAATTCTTTAAAAGTATTATTAAGTTGAAAATATTCACTTTTTATTTCTTCAATTATTGTTTTTTCAATAATATTTTCAAATTTTTGAAAACTATTCTCCTCTATAATTTTCTTTATTTCATCATAATTATGTTGATTTTTAGTGAATTTTTCTTTAATAAATGAATAATTTTTTATTATCTTTTCATTTATTATTTTTATTTTTCTTTCATTAAATAATTTTTCAAATATTGTTTTTTCCTCATCAGAGTTTAATGATAATTTAAAGGAATTTATATTTTGATATTTTTCTTGTAAAGAAATAATTTGAGATGAAATTGAATTAAATGATGTTTCTAAATTATTATAATGATACCCAGTATCATTTATTTGTTTTTTTAAAAAATCTAATAAATATTGTATTGAATTTGAAATATTTAAAATATTATTTTTAAGTAAATTATCAATCATTTGTAAATTATCACTTATTGAATTATTCACTTTATGAAATAAATTAAAAGTTTTATTAATTAAACAATATAAATCATCCAAATTTTTTTCATCTGAAACTTCTTCTTCAAAAGATAATAAAGAAGGATTTACACTTTTATTTTTAAAAATATTTAAAAAATAATTCTTATATATTTCATATTTTTCATTAATAGAATAAATATATATAATGTTTTTATTAGTAATATTTGAATTAATTCCATTTGTATATTCAAATAAATCTTGTTTATTAATATCTAATAATTCAATATCATATTTTGTTACACCAATTTTTTTAAAAAGTAATTCAATATCAGAATATAAAATATTATTATTCTCATTATATGGAATTTTTACTTTTTCCCCAATTTCAGAAAAAATAAAAAACATTTTTTAAAAGTAATCAAAAATAAATTAATTTAAATTAAAAAAAAATGATAAATGAATTAAAATTAAATAGAGAACAACAAGAAACTTTAAATGAAATAATAGAAAGATATAATTTCACAGATTTTGAAGATGTAAATAATCTCTTTATTTTATTTGATGAATTTTACAAAAAATTTGGAACTTTTTCAATTTTTTCAAAATCATCTAATAAAAAATATATAGAGGCAATAAAAAAAGTAAAAGAAGAAAATGAAAAGAAAAAAAAATCTCAACATTACTTATTAAATATAGATCAAAATTTAATTCTTACTGATTTTATAAATAATTCATTAAATAAAACATCAACATTATATGATAATGGAAATAATAAAATGAATTTATATTCAAATATAAAAAATATTTCAGTAAAAAAAAATTTAGATAAAGAAATGCATGACTTAGCAAATAAATTAGAATTTACAAGATCAAAAGAAATGGAATTTTATAATAAAAGAAGTAAAAGATGGGAACAAAAAAAAGAAAGAGACAACATAAAATTTAATTTAAATGAAAAAGAAGATAAAAAAAAAGATAAAAAATTAGAAGAATTATATATTGGAAATACTTTAAGAGAATTATCAATTCCAAATGAACAATTTAAAAAATTATTATATTTAATGAAGAAAAAAAAACAAAATGAATATGAAAAAGATCCTTATATTATGGATTATAAAAATGATATTAGAAATTTATATACTTCAAATAAAGGTTGGGAATTACAAAATAAAATAAATATTGGGGCAACTCAATTTACTAGAGCATCTTTAAATGATGTTGAAGAAATTAAAAGAGGAATTCAAAATATTGAAAGACCTAAAAAATTAATTGTTGAACCTACTGAATATGGAACTGATAATATTAATAATTATGAATATTCTAGAGTTTGGAAAGATTTTGAATTTGATTTAGATAGATTTATTAAAGATCAATATACTGGATAATTTTTTTTAATATGTATTATTTATTTTATATACTTAAATTATATATTAGTTATACTTTAATTATATTTTAATATATTATGTATTATTTTTTATAATTTGAAATTATTTTTGATTTTATTATAAAAAGTTAATTTTTTTTGTTTATTGAATTAGAGTGTTATTTACTTTATTAATTATTTTTAATGCTATTATTAAATTATAATATTAATAATAACTTCTTTTAATTAAATTAATTAATTGATTTATTATAAAATTAAAATAAATCCTAACAAACTATTAAAATTGAATTTATTTTATAAATCAACAGTCACAAAAACTCATTTTTATATCATTAAAAATAAAAAAAAAGATTCATTTATTCCTTTAAAATAACTAAATAAAATCCAATCCAAAAACTGTTAAAAACCGTGAATAATAAACCAAAAAAAACTAAATATAATAAAATTTCCTTATCCTCAATTTAAAAAAAAATTTAAAATAAAAAAAGATAAAAAAAAAACATGTCTACAGAAGAGAAAAAAGAAAATCTAATATCATCAAAAGATCAAGAAGGTGAAATTCGTTTATCTCGTTGTGTCCGTCTATTTATTTTCGGAATATTTTGGTTAATTCATTTTTTCAATTGTTCAGACGGAGGAGTTCCAAGTGCTTCATCAAACAGTATAAAAAAAGACTTAAACTTCACAGACACACAATTTGGTCAATATGGTTCAATAGTTCAATTAGGTCGTATGACAGGAACTCTTATAGTAATGTCATTATTAAATGTTTGTAATAGAAAATATTTAATTTTCGTTGCTTTATTATTTAAATGTGCTTCATTTTTAATTTATTTCATTAGTATAAATTATTATGTTGTTATGGTATTTAGATATATTCAAGGTGTTTCTCATGTTTTTACTTATGTTTATTTCCCTACTTGGATTGATCAATTTGGATTACAAAGTAGTAAAACTATGATGATGAGTTTAATACAAACTGCAAGTCCTTTTGGTTCTGTTTTTGGTTTTTCTGTTACTACTTTTATTGGAACTCATAATTGGAAATGGGGATTTGGTGTTCTGGCTTTTAGTATTTTACCTTTAAATTTCTTTTTATTATTTGTTCCTGATAAATATTTCTCAGCTAATATATTCTTTAAAAAAACAATAGAACAAAAATATGATAATGATGTAATTGGAACTGTATCAATTTTCGAAGTAGATGAAAAAAAAAAAAATGTAAAGAAAGGAGAATCAAATACAAAATCAGATTGGTGGTCAATGGTTGATGGTGTTTTCATATTTATTGTACTTGCTCGTACAGTAATAATGTTTATATTTATGGGAATTCATTATTGGTTAGGTGACTATTTTGTAAATGTATTAGAAATAAAAGATAAATTTGCAAAAACTTCATCATATTTTACAATATCATTATTAGGACCATTTATTGGAACTATGATTGGAGGAGCAGTATGTGAAAAATTTGGTGGATATGAAAAAAAAAGTTCAATATTTGTTTGTATATTCTTCTCTGTTTTAACTTGTATTGCAGGAGCAGTTGTACCTGAAGTTAAAAGCTTAGGAACATTCACAGCTGCAGTTTTTATCTTTTTTGTTTTAGCTAATTGTCAAATGCCTATTTTAATTGGAATTAGTTTTAATTGTGTACCAAGAACTTTAAAAGGTGCTAGTTATGGTATTAATAGTTTAATGTGTACTTTCTTAGGTAATTTACTCGCTCCTTCTGTTTATGGTTATTTAAATGATACTTTTAAAATGAAAGATAAAAGAATGGCTATGAGATGTGTTATGAATTATATTTGGGTTAATTTAATTTATTTAATTCTTTGTGCTATTTTTAGATATAGAAAGAAAGATGATATTCCTATTGAAGAAAAACCTGATGAAGGGAAAGAAATGGAAGAAAAAGAGTAAATGGGAATTTTTGGGTTATTTGTGGTTTTTTTTTTAAATTTTTTTTTTTTTATCTATTTTTAAACCTTTTTTTTTTGGTTTTTTGAATTTTTTAAAGCTTATATTTGATAATATAGTTTATTTGGTTTGTTTTAAAAATTGAATTTGGTTTTGTATATTTTTTTTATTTAATTAAATTTATAATGAATTGTTTAATATTAAAATACATAAAAAAGACAAAGAATTATAGTAATTGTTGAATAATAGATTATCTATTTATTTTTATATCTCAATAAATTAAGATAATGAAAAGTTATTTTTTTTAATATAAGATGCTACTTTTTATTTTTTAATATATTTTATATAATAAAAAATTAATTCTATAAATTACATAAAATGCATATTTTTTTACCTATTTTAATATTTTCTAATTACTTGAATATTATATTTTCTTTAAGATTTGAAAATATATATTCTGATGAAGAATGTATTGATAAAATAAAATATAATTTCACTAACTTAAAATCAAATATTGATGAATCTTTTGATATTTTAATGAAAAAAAGATGGGTAAATTGTTATTTATATTTTGGAGACTATTATATAAAAAATAAATTAAATTCAAATACATTTGACTCATTTTATTATAATATAACAAAAGAAATTAAAAATATATATCAAGAAAAACAATTAAATCATTATTTACCAATGATAGAATATTCTCAAAATCATACAAGTATATTTATACATATATTAAATAATATGAATTTTAAATTTGAAAATTTTAAAGTTATTTTAAATAAATATAATTTAATAATCACTTATGTCATTAACAATGAAAATTCTCCTTATATACAATTATTTTATAATAAAATAAATTTATTTAATCCATCAAAAGAAAATTCATTAGTAATTAAAGAAGAAAGTGATTATAATTATATTATTTATTTTGAAAAAGAAATTGTAACATTTTTTTGGGAATATTTAGATTTACCAACTGATTCACATGAAAATATAAAAATATGGTTTGATATGTATCAAAAATATGAAAATAAAGTAAAATTTAATGAATATAAAGAGTATGTCGATAGTAATTTACTAATAAAAAATATAGATTCATATATTAATGATAAAATAGAAGAAAAAAAAAAGAGACTTGAAAAAATTAAGAAATTAGAAAAAAAATACATTAAACATATGAATGAAGAAAAAAATTATTATTATATGAATTTTCAAAAGAAAAAATGCTTAAATATTCTAAAAGAAAAGCAATATTTTGATTGGTTTTATTGGTTAGAATAAAATATTAATTTATATTATTTATATATTTATTTCAAATTCAATAATTTTTAAAGCATCAGTCGAAATAATTAATAATAAATTAGATAATAAATAATTGATTGATTTAATATCTGAATCAATTAAATTCTTATGAATTTGGATACATTCATTATTTTCATTATTTATTTTATAAAAGAATATTATACTAGTTGAAACTAATTTATGTTGAGGTTCACTTCTAATTATGAAAAGTTCAGGTGATATTTTAATTATATTTGTAATATTTAAATATGATACATTTATTTTATTAATAATTGAATGATTAAAAATATTAATTAAGGCAAATCCATTATTATATCCTATACAAATTAAATTATTTGTTATTTGACAAATATTTTGAGAATATTTATATATATATTTTATTTCTATTGGATTTGATGAAAATTTAAATAAATTCATATTTAAAAAAGTAATTTTTGAATTCTTATATGTTAATAATAATTCATTTGTAATTTTTATTTCATAAATATTCATAATTTCAAAAGTGAAAATGATTGAAGTTATATTTTGATTATTTTTCATATCAAATATTTTCATTTTATTTGTTGAATAAGATAAAATGTTTTTATCTTTTAATTCTATTGAATAAAATGTTTCAATTGGTAGATTTTTTTCAACAATAATAGTTTTATCAATATTAAAATCTTTATTATTAATAATAGAAATTAATGAAAATTGATTTCTAGAATGAGAACATAAAATTTGTGAATCATTAATTAAACATATATTATGTATTGAAATAAATAATTGTTTCCCAAAAGACCTATTTAATGTTTTATAATCACAATAATATAAAAATCCTCCATTAAAATATATAAAATCTAAATTTTTTAAAATACAAATTTGTTTAATATCTTTTAATTTTTCATTTTTTTTTTTACATTTAATAAAATTTGTTTTTTTTTTCATTTTTTAATTAATAATAATAATAATATTTAGTTAAAATAATTGATTGAATAATTCTTCACTTTCTAAATTAATTTTCCTATAAAATAAACAATATGCATTTTCAGTAATTAAATTTGTAGAATCAAATTCAGAAACATCAGTATCATTAAATTGAAACCATTTATCATTTTTTTTACAAATTGCAATATAATGACCCCCATTACCACTACTTCCATAATGATTAATAACTCCAATTAAATCATATTTAATATCTTGATCTTCCTTTTTTAAAACATAATTTTTTAATTCAAAATTATATAAAGGAAAATCAATAATATTTTTTAATTTTTCACCATTTACTGTTCTTTCAATATGTAATATTAAATAATTTGGTAAACTATATATCATATTTTTTCTTATTTGTTTTGTATTTTTATTACAAGTTGAACAAGGATAACTTTCATCTCCTTCTAAAATTTCATCATCTTCAAAATTTTTTATTAAATCATAAATTGATAAATTATCTTTTTTAATTAAATTATCTTTTTTATATAAACTTAATGATAATATTGAATAAGGTTCATATGAATTAATTTCTGTCTTTTTTTTATTTTTTAAACATTCCTGACATGTTATTTTTGCTTTTGTCATTCCATAAAATAAATTCACTAAAAATGAATTATTATTTTTCTTAAAAATTTCCCATCTGTTTTTAAAATCTTTTTCATCATTATTATAATTTTGAATATTTTCATAATCAATGTGTACTTTTTTTTTAATTAAATTTACATCTTCATGTAAAATATCAATAAAATAAAGTAAAAATTCATAAGCATCTCTTTGAGAAATCATATTATATAAAGGGTTATTTTTATAAATTGAATTTGCTAAATCATTTGGTTCTATGTAATTTTCTTTATTTTGATAATTATTTTTTTCATTTATTAATTTTAAAAAATTTAAATAACTATCTGAAACTTCTCCATCTGAACCTAATGGATTATCTATATTTTTGCTTTTTTTATAATATTCAGAATTATTTATTAGGAAAAAATTATTTAAAGGTTCTATATTTAATAAATTTTGTAATGATGAATTCATAAAACATGTATTTCCTATATTTGATAATCCTATTTGAAAATTGTAATTTATTAATTTATATTTTTCCATTTTTTTAAGTTTAATTTTTTCCATAATATTTAAAAATAAAAAATTGAATTATAAAATATTTGAAATTTATTTATAATATTATTTTTAACATTTTATGAAAAAAATTACACAATTTCAAAATTTTTAATCACTGATTTTATATCTTTACAACATAAATATAATGTATATTGATCTGAAACATCTGGTTTCAGTATTTTTATAATTGTGAAAATATTAATTGATCCACAAGCTTTTTGATTTATTATAATTTTAGATTCAGTTCTAAAATAAAATAAAATTTTTAAATATTCATAAAATTGACTATTTAATGGATTTTTATTTCTTGATTTTTTATTCTTTTTTATTTCATCAGAAATTTCTTTTTTAATCTTAATTAAATCTAAAAATTCTTCCTGAATTAATTCAAATAATTTAGAAAAACAATCGTCGTTGTTTGTGTCATATTGAATTTTTTTATTTTTTTTATCTTTTAAATATTGTTCAATGTATTCAAAACTAATAATTAGTTTAAGATTATTTTTTCCTAATTCTTCTAAATTAACTGCTTTAAAAATTTGATTTATCTTTTTATTATCTTTACCATATATTTTAAAACAAAAAGGAGGAAAAAACATTTTATTATCATTTTTAAGATAAAAAGAATAATTATTTCCATTTATACTTGTAATAATAAATAAATCATTATAAACATCTTTTATATCAAGCATCTTAAAAAATTCATTATATTCTTCTTTTATTTTTTTTTCTGAATTTTCAAATAAAGTTTTACTAATTAGATTTATTTTTTCATATATTATTTTACCTATAATATTTTTTATTATATAATATCCAAATGAATTTTCAATTTTATTTTCATTATTTATTCTAATATTATTATTTTTAATTATTGAATTACTTTTACTACTTCTTTCCATTTTTCCTAAATTTGAATTATTTATATTTGTAAATTTTTTTGAATTTGTACTACTTTCAGTTCCATTTTTTATAATTGAATTTCTTTTTTGTTTATCAGTTAAAAATAATTGTGAATCAGATATAATTGAAAAATTCATTTGAATAATTTTTTCAATAAAATTTAAATTTATATTACTAATATCATTTTCAAAACATTTATCTTCATATAAAGTCAAATTTAAAAATCCAGTTTTAATATCTAAAGTACACCAACTATTTAAATTATTTTTATCAATTTCATGTAATTTATTATCTAAAGTTTGAAAAGTTGATTTATCACTATTTGTTACTGATTTTAAATTTAATAAATTAATAACTGCTCCATTTCCATCATCATCTTTATATTTTACAATTGAATATATTTTATTATTCATTAATTTATATTCTACAATTTCTTCTTTTGTAATATTACATATTTTTTTATTTTCATCTTCATTTAAATTTATTGTTCCAATAAAATCTTCTGAATTATCATTTATATTATTTTTTTCATTATCAAATAAATCATAAATATATAATTTTCCATTTCTAGAACTTGCAATAATTTGATCTTCTTTTTCATTCATTGCAATATCTAAAATACAATCATTAAGATTATCAAAAAGTGCATAATTTTCTAATTCAAAATCATTTATATAAATTTCACCATCAATACTTCCACTTATCATTTTATTAAAATCTTTATTTATAAAAAAGCTATTTACACCACTTTTATGATAATCAAAATTATATATATATTTTTGATTTGAAATATCCCAATATTTTATTGTTTTATCACTACTAATAGAGATTAAATTTTTACCATTAGGACTAATTTTTATACTTTTAATTAAATCATTATGTCCACGTAAAGAACAAATTTCTTTTTTTGATTGTAAATCAATTATAATAATTGTATTATCTAAATATAAGGATGCTGCTAAAATTTTATTATTAACATCTATTGAATAAATTGATGTATCATTTGAAAAAATTTCATTAGTCGATGAACGTTCTTTTTTAAGATAATCGAAATTGGCTGAATAAATTTTACCATCTAAACCAGATGAATATAAAATATTATAATTTTCATCATATTTTAAACAAGAAATATAATCAGTATGATAATGAGAAATATTCTTTTCTAAAAATGCATTTTTATCAATATTTTTTTCTAAATTTTTAAACGTTAAATCCATATTCCAAATACAAATTGATTCATCATTTGATGCTGATATTAAATAATTTTCTCTTTTACATAAAGTTAAATTTGAAATCCAATTTGAATGATATTCAAAATTTGATAATAAATTTAAATTTAAAGAACTATTATCTATCCATAACTTAATCACTGAATCACAGCCACCTGTGAAAAATAAATTATTATTATCCCAATTTTTTTGTGATTTTAAATTATTAATATAATTATTTTCATAATATAATAACTTATTAACTGTTTTATGATGATAAATTTCATTTTTTTTTCTAAACATAATACTTACATAATCTTTTATAATACATTTTCCTTTTTGCCCATCATACATACTATTTAATAATTTAATATTTTTTTTATAAAAATAGAAAAAGAATTAAAAAAATTGTAAAAACAAATATAAATTAATTAATTTTTTGTTTTTTATTGTTTATAGCTTTGTTATCTTCCTCAAATAAATTTTTTAATTGTTCATACATTTCTTTTTTTTTATCAACAACTTGAAAATTATAAAACATTTCATTTCTTTTTCTTTTTCTTCTTCTCTTATATAAATTATCATATTCATCAATTTTATCATTAGCAATTTTAAAACTAACATTTCCATTTGAAAAATTATTTTTTCTAGTATTTGCTTTAACTTCAACAAATCCATCTTCATCAGGTTCACCAATTGTATTAAATCCCATTTCATCTTTTAAAGGATCATAATTAATATCAATATCTTTATGTCTAATTTTTTCTAAATATTCATTTATTGATAATTGAGTTTTATATTGATTCATTAAATTATTTAAACTTTCTTTTTCTGTAAATTTAACTATTGCAAATTTTACTATTTTTCTTTTATTTTTTGAACCTTTTCTATTAAAAAATGAACCTAAGTCAACTGTGTCTATTTGACCTATTAATGATATGTATAAATAGAAAAATTTTTCATCTAATTCTTCATCAAAATAAAAAAATATTGCTGTGAGGTTTTGTGGATATTTTTTACTATCTTTTTTTGGGTATGGTTTATAATATAGTAATATTGTTCTATGGGAATTTAGTTCAATTCTTAAAAAATGTAAATTTTTGTATTCTTCAGGAATTTCATTTTCTTCATTTGAGTTTTGAATATTTTTTCCTTCTTGTTTTTCTTCATTCTTCATATTTCAAAAAATGAATAAAAAAAAAAATTAAAATAAAATATAATTTTTAATATTTTATTAAACCCTATATAAATATTAAAATTAATATATGTGTAATTTATTTTTTGTTTTTTTTTTGAAAAAATAAAATTACATCTCTATCATTTACAACAGAGAAATTATTAATTTCATGATAATAAGAATCACTAAATTCATACCATTGATCTTTAGAAACTTTACATTTTGCAATATAATGACCACTTTTAAAATTTCCAGAATAACCAATAATACTAATTAATTCATATATATCATTATTTATTTTTTCTCCTTCAAAAAATTTATTCACTTCTAAAGTATTTTTGTCCAATTTTTTAATTGGATTGTCTAAAAATAATATAATATAATATGGTAAATGATAAATTGTAGTTTTTGAATAATATTGTTCAATTAATCCACATTCATTACAATAAATTTGAGAATTTACTATTTTTTTTTCTTGAAATTTTTTTAATAAATCTTCAATTGAAGAATTAACATTATTTGAAGGTATATCAATCATATTATATTTTTGAAAATTAACTTTAATTAAATGATTATTTAAACAAAAATTTTCTATTTTATATCTCCCATAAAATAAATAAGTTAAAAAAGATTGATTTTTTCCAAAAAATCTTCTTTCAAATTTTTCAAAAACTCCTTTTATCATTTCATCTTTTGGAGAATCTATTTTTTCTATATTATTAATTCCAATTCCTTTTACTTCTTTCATCATTTCATTTAAAAATAAAGTTACAAATTCATTTGCATCTTGTTGATTTTCATATTTATACTTCTCTTCTTCTTCACTTAATATTTTTTTAATTCCTCTTGGATCTAATTCTTTTTTTCCTTTTTCAATTTGATTTAATAAATTTATATATTCATTTGTTAATTTACAATTCTGATTAAATGTATATTTTTTTATAATTGAATTAAATGTTTTTAAGTGAAAAAAAGATTGTAAACTTGAATTTAAATAACAATTAAATCTTGGATTGTATAATCCAAATAATTTTATTTCTTCATTTTCATTTTCATTTTCTTCTTCAGAATTTTCTTGGTCATCTATTTCTTTTATTTTTTCATTTTTTTCATTTGCTGATTCTACTTCTAAAGGAGTGATATTAATTGTATATTCGTTTTTTTCTTCTATTTTTTGCATTTCAATTCTTTGTTGATTTATTATTTCTTTTTCTTTTGAATTTTCTTTTTCTTTTTCATATATTATTGTTTTAGTATCTTCTTTACAATAATCTTGTTCATTTTCATTTTCATTCTTTTCTTTCCTATCGATAATTTTAGTACTTTCTTCAATTAAATCAAGCTTATAATTATCAATTTTTTCATCTTCTTTTTCTACATTCATAGCATTTTTAATAACTCCATAATTATTTTTATCTCTTTTATCATTAATATTAGATTCATCTTCATCTTTTTGAATAATTATTTCATTATTATCATTATCATTACTATCATTTTCATTATTATTACCTGTATTACAACAATTACATAAAATAATCCCCATAATAAAAAATAAAAATAATAAAAAACATAAAATACCTAACATATAACCTTAAAAAATGTAAAAATATAAAAAATAAAAATAAAACAAAATAACAACAAAAAAATAAAAAAATGGAAACCCCAATGAAAGGAATAGAAAAACTCCAATTTGAATATCAATTCCTTCGTAAAGGTGGTCTATCTCATATAGGTGGTTCAGCAGGACCAATACGTAAAAATTACCTTCATTGGAGAGCATGTTTCATAGGTCCAAAACACAGTCCATTTGAAGGAGGATTATATTTTATAGAAATGAAATTTACAGATAATTACCCAAATGATAAACCAAAAGTAAGAATGAGAACAAAAACTTGGCATCCAAATATTGCAGATGACACAGGAGAAATTTGTGTAGATTATATTAAAGCTAATTGGAGAAGTGATAATAATGTTTTAGGTATTGTTGATACTATTTTTGATTTATTAGATAAACCAAATTTTAATTCTAAATTAAATACAAAATGTAATAAAGAGTCTTTTGAAAAAACTGTTAAAGAATATAAAAGTAAATATGCTTTTCAAAGTCAGGAATATGAATGGAATGATTGGGATGGGAAATATAATAAAATTTATTAAATTAATAAAAATTGATTTTTTTTTTTTAATTTTTTTTTAGTATTTAAATGTATATTTTTTTTATAAAAAATAGATATTATATAATAAATGGAAGAAAAAACTGTTATTCTTGTTATTAATGCTCCTAATCTAAGACCTATTACTATTGCTTGTGGTGAAAATGAAACTATAAGTGATGCTAAAAAAAAATTTTATGAAGAAGCCAAAACTCAAGAATATAATCAATGGAAGTTTAATGCTGAAGTTTTGAAAGATCATAAAAAAATTTGTGATTATGGTTTAGAAGATCAAGATGAAATTTCTGCTGTTCGAGAAAGAGATGGGGGATATTAATATTATTTTTATTATATTAAATAAATAAAATAAAAAATCATTTATATTAAATTTATTATATTTTATGGGTAATAAAAATAAAAATAAACCAATGATGAATAACACCGAAATTAATATTAATAATTGCTTTATAAGTGCAAGTCTCCAAACTTTTTTACATTTAGATGATTTTATTACAGATGTTAGATCAATACAAATAAAGGAGGATAAAAAAGAAAATATGAAATTAATATATGCATTTAAAGAATTAATAGTTAAATATATGAAAAATAATTATATTATTGATAATATTAATCCAATAGAAATTAAGAAGATATTAAGTGAAGAAAATGAAAAATATAGGACAAATAAACAAAATGACGCAAATGAATTTATAACTTTATTTTTAAATGAAATGATGAAAGAAGTAAAAGGAATTGGAATTAATAATATAAAAAAAATAAAATCTCCAAAAGATAAAATAGAAAGAATGGCTTTTGACAAATTAGAAATAAATTTTTTTCAAAAAAATCAATCATTTTTAACTAATTTATTTTATGGAAGATTTAAAAAAGAAATCATTTGTCCAAACGATCATATAATTAAGGTTAGTTTTGAAGTTTATAATATGATTCAACTTCCTATTATAGATAATGAAGGAAATGACAAACAAGACAAAACAATTGAACAATTTTTAACAAAATTTCAGGAAAAAAGATTTATTGACGGCGAAATTGAATGTAAGGAATGTCAAAAAAAAAAATATTCTTATTATTCAAAAACTACAATTTATAATTTACCCTTTTATATTATTTTATTATTAAATAATCAAGACATTCGATATAGCGAGCATTTCACTATTAAAGTAAAGGAATTTATTGAAAGAGAAAAAAATAATAATGAGATATATGAATTAGTAGGTGTAATAGGTTATTATGGTAATTATAGAAGAGGACATTATTTCACAAAATGTAAATATAATAATGAATATTGGATATATTATTATAGTGATAAAACAAATAGAAAAAAAAATTTGTTAGAAATGGATCGAAATACTGATACTATACTATTTTTTAAAAAAGCATTAAACTAATGAATATCTTAATGTTTAAATTTCATTTTTTTTCTTTTATTTAAATAAATATTTATTTTAATATGAAATTATAAATGTTAAAAATTTCTATTCTTTGTTTAATATCTTTTATATATTGTTCATCAATAGATAAATCAAAAGAATCAATTTTAGAATCATACGTCCCAAATATATTACAAAGTGAAGTAAAACCAAAAAAAACATCTTGTTACATTCCTTTAGAATACTTAGATTGGTACCCAAATTCAATAACATATACATTATATATTTCAGAAATGAATGAAGAAATTTGGTATGAGGATGAATATTTAATGAGTAATTCAATATATTCAAATGGTGAATTAATGACATATACATTATCAAATGAATCACTTTGGAAAGATTGGACACAAAAATATTCAGGTTCAAAAAGAATAATAAAACTAACAAATTTAAATTCAGGTTCATTTTACAGAATAAAATATAAAATAAATTCAAGATATACATCATCAAAATTTAGTGAAATAAAATTAATTCCATTAAAAAGAGGAAATACAAAAGTAAATATATTTGTTCAAGGAACAGGAAGAAATAATCATGATAATGCAATAGTAACATTAAATAATAATATAATATTAAAATATGGTAAATTTCAAGGTCTTGCTGCAATTACTTTAAATAGGAAAAATTTATCTGTTTCATCAATTGAATTTTTTGATACTTATAATGAAAATACAAAAAATGAAACTAAAACAGTAGAATATATTAAATATTCTTATGACAATGATGGAAATATTGTTACTAATAATGAAAGTACTACTATTATAAATTTAAATCCTATTTCTGAAAATAATAAATTAATGTATTTTTTAGAAAAATTTTCAATATCAGAAATATTAATTATTGTTTCTTGTTATGGATGGGAAAAATTTTTTATTTATGAAACAGCAGAATATTTATCTACATTTGGTGCATTGAAAATAAAAGAATTAACTAATTCTTTTTATTACAAAGCAAATGAAGATCAATTTAAACAACAAACAATATTAAATGAAAATTTATATCATCATCCATATGCATTTATAGGACTTAAAGGTATTGGAGTAGGAAATGGATTTGAAGTAATTCAAACAAATAAAGGAAATTATTTATCAACTGAAAATTTACCTCATGCTGATTTAATAGTAACATTATCATATAATAAATTTAATAGAGCATTTTATTTTAATTACAAACAAGATTTTATAGACAATTATAATTTAATAAATTATGATTATTTATATAATTCACTTGATTTATCTTTAAAAGAATTATTCCCTTTTTTACTTCATGCAAATTTATCATCAAGTTCAAATTCTCAATTTAATATATATGATAAAAATACATTAACAGATAATCTTTTACCATTTGATTCAAATAATGATAATAATAATAATATTTATCAAACTGAATTAGATAGAGTTGTTGTTGGAAATGGAATTGGAGTTATGAGAAGTTATTCTAAAGGTGGAATTTATCAAAATGGAACTAATATTTATGAAATGGATTATTATAATTTTTATTATTATGCTGGATTAAAGGGAAAAGAATGTTTACCTCCTTATACTATTGATGAAGAAGCTTGTATTGATCCTTCTATTATTCATAATTATACTTATGATATTCCTATTATTATGTGTAAAATTGGAATTCAACCTCAGTTATGTGAAAGTAATGATGATGTTATTAATAGTGATTTTGATGGGTTTGATTAAATATTAATTTTATTTTTTTTTTATTTTTTTTTTTTTATTTATTTTTTTATAAATAATTTTAATTCAAATATAAAAAAATTTTTTATCAATATGAATGAATTATTATTAAAATATTCAGATCATAAATTTTTTAATGAAATAATATCAGAAACTAAAAATGTAACATTATTACAAATTCAAACTAAAATAATATCAACAATAATAACGTTAGATTCAAAAAATATAATTTTAGATAATGTAAAGCGTTTAGCAATTGATGGTGCATTTGATGAAATACCATCAATTCGTTCTTTATGTTGGAAAGTTTTATTAGGTTATTTAGGATTAAATATTTATAATTGGGAAAATGAAATAAATAATAAAAGATTAATTTATGATAATTTAAAAAAAAAATATATAATTCAAGTTGGAAATTTATTAAAAAATAAAAAGAAAAAAAAATTTGATCATCCTTTATCAATAACAGCCGATTCAAAATGGAATGAACATTTTCAAGATAATGATTTAAATGATATGATTGAAAAAGATTTATTAAGAACAAGATCAGAAATGGATTTTTTTAAAAAACAAAATGATAAAAAAGAATCACATATAAATGTATTAAAAAGAATATTATTTATATTTTCAAAAGAAAATGAAGATGTAAAATATGTTCAAGGTTTAAATGAGATATTAGCAGTAATTTATTATTGCTTTTCAAATGATAGGAATCCTTTTTTTAAATATGATATTGAAGCAGATACTTATTTTTGTTTTTGTAATTTAATGAAAGATATTAAAAATATTTATATTGCTAAAATGGATAATACTGAAATTGGAATTGAATATATGTTAATTTATTTACAAGAATTATTACAAATGTATGATAAGGAAATTTATACTAAATTAAATGATGAAAATATTGATTATCATTATTTTGCTTTTCAATGGATTTCTCTTATGTTTACACAACAATATGATATTTATGATGTTTCTAGATTATGGGATAATATTTTAGCAAATAGTGATAAATTTAAATTTATTTATGAAATTTGTCTTGCTGTTTTAAAAATTAAGAAATCTGATATTCTTTTTAATAATTTTTCTGGTATTATGAATACTTTACAAGATTTTTCTAATACTGATATTCAGAAAGTTTTAAAAATTTTAGAAAGTAATTCATCAAAATATAAGAAAATATATAAAGAATTTATAGAAAAGAGAAAAAAGTAAAAAAAAAAACAAATTAAAATAAATATTATTTATAAATAAAAAATAACCAAAATAAAAAAAAACTAAATAAAATTTCAATTTAATATATTTTAAAAAAAAAGAAAAA
>JAEEGK010002844.1_pt1 | contig 43324 bp, 38 predicted proteins | sample 8958771 | NCBI WGS metagenome assembly JAEEGK01 (sample SAMN16246547, study PRJNA631951) | gut metagenome | biome: gut microbiome; feature: rumen; material: SC-attached | host: Bos | place: Iran: Karaj | collected 2018-10
GAGTTTACGAGCTCATAGATGAGAAGTTTCTTGAAGCGTACGAGAAGATCGAAGACGGGTACAAAGAAATAGAAGACGGCGAGAAGGGACTGGGAGACGCCGAAAGTGAGATAAGAAAGAACGAAAAGAAGTTAAAGGATGCCCAAAGCCAGGTAGACAACGGCAGGAAAGAGCTTGAGGAAAAGCAGCAGGCCACTACCGATGAGATAGCTAAGGCAAAGCTTGAACTTCTTACCTTTAAGTCGGACCTTGAAGCGGCGAAGACGAATATCACCACGAACCTTACGACGCTGGATACCCTTAATGCGTCGAAGAAAGAAGTAGAGGGGAAAAAGGCCGAACTCACCAAACAAAAAGAAGAACTTACAAAGCAGCTTACCGACCTTGGCACGCAGAAAACAACTTTGCAGACTCAGTACGATGCTCTAACCCTGGTTGAAAGATCCAAGGACGATATTGATGCTGTTTTTGCGGATTATGCCGGCGGAGCGGGCACTCTTTCAAAGACCGATGCCAACGCAAGGCTTGCAGAGATCCAAACAGCCCTCGCTTCAACGGACGCCGGAGCAATGATCTCGATGATGACCTTTGATGTGGATAACGCCATGCTTCAGACCCAGTACGGAATGCTCGTTACCGGTATTACCACAAACGAAGAGTACATTAACGGCAAACAGGCTCTTACCGACGGTATCGCTCAGATCACTGCCGGCGAGGCTCAGATAAATGCGGGTATCACCCAGATAGATTCAGGCATTACCCAGATAGATGCGGGTATCGATCAGATACAGAAAAACATCGACAATCTCACCATGGGACTTTCCGAAGCGGATTATGTGGCAACCCAGAACGGCGTGCTTGCAAACATCGCGGAATCCACCGCCAAAGTCGATGCGGGAATCTCTCAGGTTTATGCGGGAGAGTATCAGGCGATAATAGGATTTGCCACCGGCGGAGCAAAGCTTGATCTTACAGATTATCAGCTTGCCACTTCCAAGGCTCAGCTTGAAGAAGGCAAGACAAAGATAGAAGATACAAAGAAACAGTTATCCGACGCCAGAGAGCAGATCGCCGACGGAAAAGCGGAACTTGAAGAAAAGAAAGAAGACGCAAAGAAAGCCGCCGATATGGTAAGCGTTCTTTCCGTCGATACGGTTTCTTCCTTACTTACTGCACAGAACTTTTCAATGCCGGCGGGATATGTGGAAGAAGAAAACGATTCCTATCTTGTGCGCGTGGGCGACAAACCCACAGACGAGGAAGCACTTAAGAACCTTGTTCTTTTAAAGATTCCCATGAGCGATGACGAGATCATCACCCTGGGGGATGTTTGCGATATATTCACGGTAAACAACGAAGACAAAGTATACACGAACGTAAACGGAAAACACGGTATCGTTCTTTCCGTTCAAAAGCAGACCGGTTACTCCACAGGCAGCGTATCCGATCTTTTGGAAGACAGATTCGAAGAACTTAGAGAAAGATATCCCGATGTAACGATCATCTCTCTCATGGATCAGGGCGTCTATATTGACCTTGTAATGAACACCATATTCGAGAACGTTCTCATCGGCGGATTGCTGGCGATCATCGTACTGATTTTCTTCTTACGTGATATAAGACCTACACTCATCATTGCGATATCGATCCCTGTCAGTCTGGTTGCGGCGGTTGTATGCATGTACTTCTCGGGGGTTACCCTTAACATCATTTCACTTTCCGGTCTTGCCCTGGGAGTCGGAATGCTTGTGGACAACTCCATAGTCGTGATCGAGAACATATACAGACTGAGAAATCTCGGGGCGGATCCCAAAGAAGCGGCCATCAAAGGCGCAAAGGAAGTTGCCGGGGCGATATTTGCTTCGACTTTAACGACGGTCTGCGTATTCCTTCCCATCGTATTTACCGAAGGTCTTACAAGACAGCTTTTCTCGGACATGGGACTTACCATTGCATTCTCACTTATGGCCAGCTTACTGGTGGCACTTACGGTAGTGCCCGCGGCGGCTTCGGGAATGCTTAAGAAGGTTAAAGAAACAAAGAACGGCACAAAGTCCGCTTTCCATAAAGGGTACGAGAAGTTCCTTCGTGGGACCCTTAAAGTTAAACCCCTTGTGTTACTTGTGGCTGTTGCGATGCTGTTTCTTTCTGCCTATCTGGCATATACAAACGGTTTCGCCTACTTCCCCGACATGGAGTCGCCTCAGATAACGGTTACGCTTGCGGCAAATGAAGATTCGGGAATTACCGATATAAAGGAGCAGGCGGATACGTTGGTTGAAAGGCTTTCGCAGGTTGACGACATAGTTGATATCGGTGCGACGGCCAGTGCCACAACGATCTCAATGCTTTCGGGGGCTTCGGACAGCTCTGACACCGTTACGAATGCGACGCTTTACGTGACCACAAAGGAAAAGCGTGAGATGTCGTCATCCCAGCTTGTTAAGAAGATACATGAATTAAGCGATGATTTTGCAGGCATCACCGTGTCGGTGGAGACTTCGACCATGGATATGTCGGCACTTGGCGGCAGCGGTATTTCCATAGAGCTTAAGGGTCGCGACCTTGATACCCTCTACAACCTTGCCCTCGAAGCAGAGGAGATCGTCAGGAACACGGAAGGTGTTGACGAAGTTTCGAGCAGTATTTCCGACGCCGATTCCGAACTTAGGGTACATGTGGACAAAGAAAAAGCTGCGCTTAAGGGACTTACCGTGGCTACGGTGTTCATGCAGATCTCAAATGACCTTAAGGAGCCCTCGGTGGCAACGAACCTTTCCACCGCTACGGACGATATTTCCATATATGTGGACAACGAAGAAAAGTCGGCATACACACGTAACGACATAAAGAATTACAAAGTCAAATATACCGATGACGACGGAAAAGAGCAGACGGTGGCGCTTTCCGAGATCGCCGATTTTGAAGACGGTATCGGTATGCAGACCATAAACAGAAAAGGCCAGACAAGATACGTGAGCGTAAATGCCACCATCAAGGAAGGCTACAATATAACTTTCGTTTCAAACGATGTAAGAGACAACATGGAGAAACTTGATATCCCTGCGGGATGTTCCGTTGAATATGCGGGGGAGAACGAGATGATCATGGACGCGCTTAAACAGCTGGCCCTCATGCTCGTGCTGGCGGTAGTGTTCATCTACCTTATCATGGTTGCGCAGTTCCAGTCCCTTGGCTCGCCTTTCATCATCATGTTTACCATGCCTCTGGCATTTTCAGGAGGACTTCTTGCCCTTTTCTTTACGGGATACGAACTCAGCATCGTTGCGATGATCGGTTTTGTAATGCTTGCCGGTATCATCGTTAACAACGGTATCGTGCTGGTGGATTATATCAATCAAAGAAGAGAAGAGGGTCTTTCCAAGAAAGATGCAATCGTTGATGCCGGTGTGACGAGACTTCGTCCGGTTCTTATGACCGCACTTACAACGATACTGGCACTTCTCATGATGGCCTTCTCCACCAAGATGGGTGCAGATATGTCAAGACCGCTGGCCATCGTAGTTATCGGAGGTATGGTATACGGTACGCTCATGACCCTCGTTGTTGTGCCTTGTATTTATGACATGTTCATGAGAGAGAAGAAGGAGCCGGAGAGGTTTCTTTCTACCGAAGGAAATGAATAATCTGACAATTCTAAACACTTGCATCAATTGTCAGAATGATGTATAATGCTTTTACCTATGGGATAAAGAATGTCCTTTTAGGGTATTACTTTAACTGATTTGACACTATTGTACGCTACTGGACCAAGACCCTTTTGAGGGCAAAGGAGTGTGAAAATGGGCACGGAAAGTTTATCGATGGCTAATGTACCGAAGCCGTTGTCCGTTGAACAGTACATGGCCAAAAATGAAATACCCGATCCGAGAACTTTGGCGGCGATCGAGATCGCGGTGGAAGACGTAAAGGCAATGAAAGCTGTTGCAGCAAAACGCGCTGCAGGGAAAGGAGCCGATATGAGCGGAGTACAGTCAGTTGGTAATTATGGGGAAATCGCAAGCGGAAAGGCCATTAACAAGGCTGCTGACGGAGCAAGCGAACTTGCCATCGGCAAGAAGCTGGAAGCCGAAGAAAGAGGCCTTAATCAGGGCGCAGAGAACATAAACGAAGCTAAGGACAGCTTAAAGATCGCTGACGGTGCACTGGATCAGATAACCGATTATCTTCAGAGAATAAGAGAGCTCAGCGTTAAAGCTATGAACGGTCTTAACGGCGACGAAGAAAAAGAAGCAATCCAGACCGAGATAAGCGGCCTCATGGAAGGTATAGAAGAGATCGCAAAGGATACTCAGTACAACGAGAAGAACCTTCTCGACGGATCATTTGCAACAATGGAAGTTGCTTCCAATCCCGACGGCAAGGGCATGAGCATTAAGATGGACAATGCCACTCTTTCTGCTCTCGGTATCGACGGATACGATGTTACAAAGCCCGACTTTGACATCACCAAGATCGACAACGCTCTTGAGAAGATCACTTCGGACAGAAGCGACATCGGCTCACAGACCAATGCACTTGAGTATGCTTACAAGTCGAACCTCAACACCGCAGAGAACGTGCTTGCTTCCAGAAGCAAGATGGAAGATCTCGATATCGGCAAGGCAGTAACGGAACAGAAGAAGAACGAAGTCATCAACGATTACCAAACCCTTCTTTTAAAGAAGAAAGAAGAAGAGGACAGCATGGTGACCAAGTTGTTCCAGTAACAGCAGAGATCGCATGTTTAGCATGCTTTCAACGATTCATATGTAATTTGGGCGTTTCGCGGAAGCGAAACGCCTTTTTTGCGCTTTTTTGCCGGCTTACATCAGCCTTATCCTGCTCTATTATTCTTTCTTTTCATTAGGGCAGGATATTATGATTTACTTTCCTGCTGATTTTCTTTATCTCCCAAATTAGGCAGGACATTTTATTAATATTTCCTGCTGCTTTTCTTCATCTTCAAAATTAAGCAGGGCATTTTTACTAATACTTCCTGCTGCTTTTACCATTCTGTCAATTATGGCAGTAATCCGAACAGTTTTCTTCCTGCTCAAATGTAGTATTTTTGGTTTAGAGCAGGGAATATCAATCATAAATACCTGCTTGCTTAGGAAAAAAGAAGAATAAGGCAGGAAAAGAAACAAAATTGATGAAATATATTAAAAGAATAATAGCAAATTTGATATTGGCGTAAGAGTATCGAATTGATATTATTGTGGTGGAAGATGAATGAAGACAAAAAGAGAACTTGAAGATTATTAACGGAGGTATGGATGATGAGCACATGGAAAGAACTTAGAAATGAATTGAATATCACCCCGGAAGAAGAAAGTATCATTCAAATTGAGAAAGAACTCATTAAAGCCATGGTGAAAATCCGTGAGGAACAAGGAATGTCACAGGCAGAAGTAGCTGCGAAATGTAATCTTAAGCAACCCGTGATCGCAAGGATGGAGAAAGCGGTTCACTCGCCGCAAATAGACAGCATTCTTAAGGTTTTGGTACCGCTCGGATACAAACTGCAGATAGTACCGTTGGAAGGAGCACAATTAGAAAAAAACATATGAAACGGCACGTTGCCACCGTTATGGTGGCAACGAATGGTGTTTTTAGATGATATACTATGTGTGAAAAAGGAATGATTCAATAACAATTGTAGTACCTAAACCGAAGAAGAACACTATAACGGTGAATAGAATTTTTGCGATTATACGTACCCATCTTTTAGGACTGTAGCATAAGGGAAAAAGCCGTTGAAAGCCCATATAGTCGTTGGCTGCAGCTATTGTTGCCATAACCATTATAAATGTTGATATTCTTTCAAATTTTAGGGCAGCACCAACGTTTTTTGTCTCGAGCGTTAATGTTACCCATGAGAAAAATAGATAAACAGGTATTGCTATTAATGCATGATAAGGATTTCCCGATCTGAATCCGGGAGGAAGATATCTCCTGTACTTTTTAATTGTTTTACTACGTTTAGCCTCAATAGCAGAAGCAACTTTATCAATATTGGGGTATCTGTCCGCAGGATTGATCTCGGTACATCGCTTTATTATAGATGTTAATTTGGAATTGGGATAAATGGTTTTGTTGAACTCACCCCACAACATGGTATTCATAAGCATACCTAACGCATAAATATCTGCTGAAGTGGTAGAAGAACCGAAACCATATTGTTCGGGAGCAGAGTAACCATGAGTTCCAAGTAAAACGGTATCTTCTTGTTTGGTTATTTCGAGTCTGGCGGCATTCAGGTCGAGTAATATCGATTGTCCTTCGGGAGTAATCATGACATTTGAAGGTTTAATATCTCGATGAACAATAGGTGGATTTAATGAATGAATTCTTTTTAGTATTTCGCAAAGTTGCGAGATGTAGATTTCGACACTAACTTCCGGGAATGCACCATTTTTAGATAACAGTTCTTCTACGGTGTTGCCGGAAATATATTCTTCAATAACGGTTAGAGTATTGTTTTCCTCGTGCAGACAGTATATTTGGGGAAGACCGGGAACGGGAAAAGTCATTAAATGTGCATAGATATCATAATTATAGGCGGAAAGGATCTTCTTAACATACACTTTATGAGTTTCAACATGTTGAACAAGATAAATACGGTGTGATTCGTTGATCACTCCGATTTCACGATAATATGATAATTCTAAGCGTGTTTCAGTATTCATGCTTATATTATACACTTAAAAGGGAATAGGGAAATACAGTTTATACATTTATGACATATGGAAAACGCTTTATAAACTGGATTTTACATAAAAAGCTTGAGAGGAAAAGATGGACAGAAACTCGGGAGAATTAGAAAAAATATTGCAGAATACGCATGCTGCGGATATTGACAGATTTTTGGAAGATAATAAAGATTCCATGATAGATGCAGACAGATCGTTCAGTGAATATTTACGAGAGAAGATGAAGGCAAAGGGAGTGCTCCAGCAAGAAGTTTTTCTTTTGGCAGATATACCGGAAAGGTATGGGTACAAATTGATTTCAGGAGAGAAGCATACACGCCAGCGGGACGTAATCCTAAGGATATGTTATGCGACAGGGTTATCTTTGGAAGAAACGCAAAAAGCGCTGAAGTTATACGAGATGCCTCAATTATACGCAAAGATTCCGAGAGATGCCGTCCTTATGATCTGCTTTAATGAAAGGCCTGGAAGCATTATCGAAGTAAACGGATTTTTGAAGAAAAATGGTATGGAGCCTTTACGATCCAGTGGAGTTCAAGAATAAAAGAGACTTGTTAAAAAGGAAGGCCATATGGGGATTATGGCATGTTCTCCTTCCATTAGGTATAGGAAGTTTGATTTATTATCGTTTTTGCCCCGATGTCCTTTTTGTTAAAAAAATCGATTCATTTTTGGGAATAACGCGAGTAATTACCCCGACCGTTTTTGATAGTTTTGTTGGGGGAATCGTGAGATTCTTTTTGTTGGACGCAGTGTGGGCTTATGCTCTGACTAATATTTGTTTTTTGATTATGCTCAACAACACATTCTTGTGCTTTTTTATAACGGTCTGTCTTGGAGTGCTGATGGAATTAGCACAGAAACTGAGATTGTCCCCGGGAACATTTGATGTTTTGGACATGATTGCGGAAAGTGCAGGAGCGTTGCTGGCAGTAATTATAATAAGTAAATTCAAGGAGGTCTTTTATGAACAAAATTAAGAAATCCATTGTCTTGATACTCTGTTTATCTCTGTTTGCTGCATTGGCAATGGGTAGCGGAAGTTCGTCTGATTCTTCAGCAAAAAAAGTTGGAGAAGTTTCATCAAAAGATGATTCTGCCAAAAGCGAGACTAAGGCAGAAGATAGGAAGGAATCGTCTGATTCAAAAAATGATAAACAAAAAAACACAACACAGTCAGAATACCACGTTGGAGATACACTTATCTATAACGGATTGAACATTACATATGTGAGCAGTAACTATTTTGAAAGTGATAACGAGTTTATTAAGCCCTCAGATGGTAATAGATTCATCAGATTATACTTTTACGTAGACAATAAATCCGGATCGGATAAGTCTGTAACAACTTTTGATTTCAAGTGCTATGCAGATGGATACGATTGCGCAGCAACTTATCAGGATGATGATATATCGGCTACGCTTTCTGATGGCAGAAGTGGCGAAGGAGCTGTATATTTTGAAGTTCCGGCGGACGCAACAGAGATTGAAATTGAATATGATCTCGACTGGATCAGCGGAGATAAAGCAAAGTTTATCTTTGAAGGCGATAAAGACAGCGGATTAGTGTTTGAAAAGAGCGCCTCTGCTAGCGAAGAAACTTTTTCGGTCGGTGATGTTATTGAAACAAAAAATTTAAAGATAACATATTTGAAGGCTGAAGAGTACGTAAGTGACAATATGTTTATGCAGCCTGCAGATGGAAACAAATACATATACATCGAACTGGAAGTTGAAAATCTTTCGGACTCAGATCAGATGATTTCAAGTTTCTCATTTGAATGTTATGCTGACGGTTCGAACTGCAGCGGCTTCTATGGCTTGGATGATTCCTTGTCTGCGACACTTTCCTCTGGCAGAAAAGCTAAGGGAACAGTGGCCTTTGAAGTTCCCCAAGATGCCCAAACTATAGAAATAGAGTTTGAAGACAATTTTTGGACGCAAAACAAGATTGTTTTCTTGTATAGCGAATAGAGTTATGTTTCTGAGATGTGAAGCTGCCCCGCCGTTTTGAACGAGTGGGGCAGCACTATATTCACAGGAATCAACTATTGAATTTACGATTTCTTTTAGGCCAAAGGATAACCAGATGAGTCGGTGAAAGTACCTGCGGAAATTCTGATCATATCTACTATCCAACCGATTCCAAACAAGCCTACGGTGAATAAGTACAATATACCCATCCCACCTTTGCCAACATAGAAATAATGTCCGCCAAATAAGCCAAAGAGGATACAGAGTACAAGAGCAACAACTTTGTTTTTTGATGACCTTATGACATCCTGAGAAGTAATCCACGTGTTACCACAGGATTTGCATATTCCGACGGTCCTGTGCAATCCGCGGGTAGCAGTTGTTTCACGGTGGAATGATATATTGTTGTTTCCACAACGTGGGCAAGTGGCGACTATGTTTGGAGATGAGGAATATTGATTGTTTGACTGGCTGGTACCATAGTAATTATTTATGATGTTTATCGGTCTTTCAGCCATTTTCGAGCCACAGTATTCGCAAAAAGCACCATTGGCTTCAGCTCCGCAATTCGGACATTTCATTGTCATACCTCCAAAATTAATCGAACAAGTATATTGTACACTTTTATATCATAATAAAAATACCAGATTATTGGGGAAAATCCAATGTTTTTAACACATGATCAATTATGTTGTATATAATGGACGTAGTAGTTTAGTGAGGTATGAAAATGCGCAAAAGGATATTCGAAATAATAGAAAAGTCAAATGACAATGATACAGCAAGCAGCTTCTATGATTATTTTATGATAGTGGTTATTTTTTTAAGTCTCATACCGCTTGCTTTTAAAAAATCACCCGCGTGGGGAGAAGCAATAGACACATGTTGTGTTGTCATTTTTATCATAGACTATATTCTAAGGTGGTTTACCGCAGATTTTAAATATGAGAAGAAGAGCGTAGTTTCTTTTTTCAGATATCCATTTTCTTTTATGGCTATAATTGACCTACTGTCAATTCTTCCCTCGTTACGGATTATTAGCAGTGGGTTTAAGATTCTAAGAGTACTTCGTTTGATAAGAGCGTTGCGAGTTTTCCGACTCCTTAAAGTTATGCGTTATTCGAGAAACTTTGAAATCATCGGGAATGTGTTGAAAAACTCGAAAGATTCGCTTATAGCGGTATGCGGATTAGCCGGAGGCTATATTATTGTTTCCGCTTTGATCATTTTTAATGTTGAACCTGATTCATTTAACAATTTCTTTGAAGCTCTCTATTGGGCAACGGTTTCGTTAACAACGGTAGGATATGGGGATATATATCCTATATCTACTTTAGGCAGAATTATAACAATGGTTTCTTCAATATTTGGAATAGCTATTGTAGCTTTACCGGCAGGTATTATTACAGCGGGATACATGAAAGAAATTGATAAAGATAAAGAATAGATCCGGAGGTTTAATATGGGTTTCAGATTTAGAAAAAGTAAAGATTTAGGGTTTGGAAGAATAAACTTGAGCAAATCTGGAGTCGGATTCAGTGCCGGCGTCAAAGGATTTAGAGTAACAAAGAAGACTAACGGCGGAAACAGGAGTACTTTCTCTATCCCCGGTACCGGAATGTCTTATGTCAAGGATTCGTCAAAGAAAGCAAAGGGAAAGAAAAGCAAGGTAAATTATAACGAAGAAATCTATGAGATTGACGATCTGAGCGAAGATGAGAGATTTGATTATTCTGAACCTATAACACAGAACGCATATGCTAGTGCTTCGAATCAACCCATCAACAATGTGGCACCTAAGAAAAAATCAAAGTTGGGCACAACTTTATTGTGGATTTTAGGGTGGTTGGTAATATTCCCTATCCCGCTGACAATTCTTTTGGTTCGTAATAAGAAACTCAAACAAGGAATCAAGGTTCCGATAATAGTATTTGCGTGGGTGATTTATTTAATCTTTGCATGGGCATTTAATTTATCCGATGAAGAAAAGACGGTCAATGAAGCATCTGTAACGGAGACAATAGATGAAAAGGATGAGGAAACCGAGACTCCTACGGTCACTTCTGGTGAAGAAAAAGAAATCGGAATCAATATGCCGCTAACATCCGAGATTTGCAAAGGGATGGATTATAAGAAGGTATCGGATCTTTTAAAAGAAGCAGGTTTCAAGAACGTTACAATTACAAAGCAAGAATTCGATGATACATCGGGATATGAAGAAGGCGCTGTTGTCAGGGTTATTGCCGATGGAAAAGAATCGTTTGATATGAAGGATTCTTTTGAAGACAATAAAAAGATTGAAATCATATATGCTACGATAAAAGTTCCGGAGGTGGTTCGGGAGAAAGAAAAAATAGACGCGAAGGCTGAAACAAAAGCTGAGACCAATGCTTCTGAAACAGAAGAGGTAATTATACCTCAAAATGATGAGTCAAATGAATTGAAATCCGCAATTCAAGAATTGGCGACCACAATGTTTGTAGCACAAGCTGTAAATGTAAGAGGCACTCCGAGCCTGGATGGCGAAAAGGTCGGATCTTTGTCACTGAACGATGAAGTTAATGTAACGGGAAAGACAGATGACGGATGGTACAGAATCCAGTATGGCGACAGAGAAGCCTACGTAAAGGAAGGGTTTTTCTCTGACAGTAAGATAGTGGAACAGGTTGCACCTACTGTGGGCGTGGGAGTGGTAGAAACAACTGGTGCCGGTGCAAGTGATACTATTAGTTCCAATAGTTCACATGGAGGTTCAGGTGAAAGCGTAACTGTCCCGACGCAAGCAGATACTGAGGGAGACTTGGTGTGGGTACCAACAAATGGAGGAACAAAGTATCATAGTAGATCTAATTGCAGTAATATGATAGATCCAATTCAGGTTACAAAGGAACACGCTGAGAGCAACGGATATACTGCGTGTAAAAAATGCCATTGATTGATAGAATTTGTGAAAAACGCAATTTGTTTGACTCTATACGGTGTTATTGATATGAGCTGCCTCATAGCAGAAATGCTATGAGGCTTTTGATCTTTGCAAAGTAGAAATCGGCAAAGTGCGACTAATTTTAGTTGCAAAACGAACTCCCTGATGATATCATATATATGGAGGTACATTTGTGGGGCAGAAAGAAAAGTTAATAGGGAAACTTATGTCAAATCCGAAGGATTTTACGTTTGACGAAGCGGAAAAACTGTTGGGGCAGTTAGACTATCACAGAAGCGATAAAGGAAAAACAAGCGGTTCAAGGGTCGCGTTTATAAATGAAGTGACCGGTGACAAGATAATGTTGCACAAACCGCATCCGAGAAAAGAATTGCTGGATTATCAGGTTAAGCAGCTTGTGGATCATTTGGAGCAGGAGGGACTCATATGAAAAACATTATGCAATACAGAGACTACGTAGGGAGTGTGGAGTTTTCTGAAGAAGACGGCGTCTTTTTTGGAAAAGTGCAGGGCATTCGTTCATTAATATCCTACGAAGGAACCAATGCTAAGGAGTTGGTTACGGATTTTCATAATGCAGTGGATGATTACTATATTGAATGCGACCGTCGCGGTGAGAAACCCGAAGTGGCCTATAAAGGCAGCCTAAATGTGCGCTTCAGAGATTCCGAAGTTCATAGGAGGGCAGCAATATATGCGATCATGCACGGACAGTCATTAAACAGTTTTATTGAAGATGCTGTGGTAGAGAAGTTGGCTGTTCTTCAAATGCTTCAGGCGACAGGAAAGTAATGTATTTTTTGGCGTTTCGCTTTTGCGGAACGCTTTCTTTTTGCTTAAATTTATCACTTTATCCGTTTGACGCAGAAAAGTATTAATGTTATTATGTAAAAATGCTAATATGCATATAATAGACAAATAAGGAAGTAATATCGTGGAACAGAAATTAATGCTTGGAAATGCGGCCATCGCAAGAGGCGCATATGAAGCCGGATGTAAGGTGAGCGCTGCCTATCCCGGCACACCCAGCACAGAGATCAGCGAAAATTTGGTAAATTATCCCGAGGTTTATTGCGAATGGTCGCCCAATGAGAAGGTGGCCTGCGAAGTGGCTATCGGAGCTTCGATGAGCGGAGTAAGAAGTATGTGCAGTATGAAGCACGTAGGTCTTAACGTTGCATCGGATCCCTTGTACACCGCTTCATATATCGGAGTGAACGGCGGTATGGTGCTTGTAGTTGCGGACGATCCCGGTCTTTACTCTTCTCAGAATGAGCAGGATACGAGAATGATAGGACGTGCTTCGATGACTCCCGTTATCGAACCTTCGGATTCTCAGGAAGCTAAGGATTACATCAAGCTTGCTTTCGAACTTTCCGAAAAATACGATACGCCCATTATCATGCGTACAACCACAAGACTCGGTCATTCACAGGGACTTGTGACTTTGGAAGACAGAGTTGAGCCTGCAGACAAGCCTTATGAGCGTAATGCGGCAAAGAACGTTATGATGCCCGGCATGGCCAAGCAAAGACATATATATGTTGAGAAGCGTCTTAAACAGATGAGCGAAGATGCAAATACCATGGCGATCAACAGAGTGGAAAAGGGCGATAACAAGATCGGCTTTATCACAAGCGGTATCGCTTATCAGTATGTTAAGGAAGTTTGCCCCGACGCAAGCGTTCTTAAACTCGGACTTGTTCATCCGTTACCCAAGAAGCTTATCAAGGATTTTGCGGCTTCGGTTGAAAAACTTTATATATTTGAAGAACTTGAGCCCGTTATCGAAGAGCAGGTTAAGGCTCTCGGCATAGAGTGCATAGGAAAAGAGGCATTCACGGTTCAGGGCGAGTACAGTGCCAACATGTTAAGAAAGGTTCTTTTTGGTACAGAACCCAAGGTAAAAGCGGAAGAAGTTCCCGCAAGACCGCCCATTCTTTGTCCCGGATGTCCTCACAGAAGCGTATACACCGCACTTAAGACTCTTAAGATTCATGCTGCGGGCGATATCGGATGCTATACCCTCGGCGCCGTTGCTCCTCTTAATGTGGTAGATACCGCAGTTTGTATGGGTTCTTCAATCTCCACTCTTCACGGAATGGAGAAGGCAAAAGGCAGAGAGTTCATAAAGGATTGGGTTGCCGTTATTGGTGATTCGACTTTTCTTCATACGGGTGTGAATTCACTTATGAACATGGTCTACAACAAAGCCACCGGTACGGTTATGATACTTGATAACTCCACAACCGGCATGACCGGTCATCAGGACCATGCCGCTACGGGCAAGACCCTTATGGGCGAGCCCACATATGCTATCGACATCTACAATCTTTGCAAGTCGATGGGTATCGAGAACGTTGTTGAGGTTGATTCCTACGATCAGGAAGCACTCAATAAAGTTATTAAAGAAGAAGTTAACCGCGAAGCGGTAAGCGTTATCATTTGCAAGGCTCCTTGCGCACTTCTTAAGGGACTTAAGTTCCCCAATGTTTGCAAGCCTTTAAGTGATAAGTGCAAGAAGTGCGGCGCATGCTTAAGACCTGGATGTCCCGCACTTACAAAGAATGAAGACGGCACCGTTTCTATCGATATGACGATGTGTAACGGTTGCGGACTTTGCATGCAGATGTGTAAGTTCGGTGCCATCGAGAAAGTAGCGAGGTGATGGCAATGGAGACTAAAAATATTATGATCGTCGGCGTAGGCGGACAGGGAACGCTTCTTACCAGCAGGATTCTTGGTTCCATCATGCTTACGGCAGGTTATGACGTAAAACTTTCAGAAGTACACGGAATGGCTCAAAGAGGCGGATCGGTCGTAACGTTTGTTCGTTACGGCGAGAAAGTAGCAGAGCCTATAGTTGAAGAAGGTCAGGCAGACGTGCTCATAGCTTTCGAAAGACTCGAGGCAATGAGATATGTTCAGTATCTTAAAGAAGACGGTGTACTTATAGTGAACGATCAAAGGATCGATCCCATGCCTGTAGTTACAGGTGCGGCGCAGTACCCTGAGAACATCATCGAGAATCTTTCGAAGAAATATAAGGTTTATTCGATAGATGCGCAGAGCGAAGCACTTAAGATGGGCAATCCCAAGGTATTTAACATAATCGTTCTGGGAATGGCTGCCAAGCACATGAACTTCACAAAGGAAGAATGGCTTGACGTTATAGAAAAGACCGTTCCCCCGAAAACTATTGATATCAATAAACAGGCTTTCATCAAAGGATTCGACTTTTAGGTCCCGGGTAGGGATTTAAGAGGGATTCCTTACCCGGGTTTCATTTGTCCCGCGAACAATAAACCCAGGAAAAGAAAGCGAGAAAATAAAAATGAATAAAATATGGAATGAATCAAAAGAATGCATGTCACGGGACGAAATGAGCGTCCTTCAGAGCAAAAGACTGGTGAAGATGGTGGATTACGTTTATCACAACGTGGAGCACTATCGCAAAAAAATGCAGCAGGCCGGGCTTGAACCCGGCGATATCAGAGGACTTGAGGACCTTACAAAGCTTCCTTATACCACCAAGGATGATTTAAGAGATACTTATCCTTTCGGCCTTTTCGCCGTTCCCCAGTCCGAGATAGTGCGTATACATGCATCGAGCGGCACAACCGGAAAAGCTACCGTTGTAGGCTATACACGCCGTGATATCGATGTTTGGTCTGAGTGTGTATCTCGTGCACTTTCCATGTGCGGTATCGGTAAGAACGATATCGTTCAGGTTGCATACGGCTACGGACTTTTCACCGGCGGTCTCGGAGCTCATTACGGCGTAGAGAATACGGGAGCAACGGTCGTACCCATGTCAACGGGTAACACAAAGAAGCTCATCACGATGATGAAGGATTTCGGTGCTACCGGTATCATGTGTACTCCTTCGTATCTTCTTCATATAGCAGAGACTATCATCGAAGGAGGCGACCTTGATAAGATCAAGTTAAGAACAGCAGTTTGCGGTGCAGAACCCTGGACCGAGAAGATGCGACTGCAGATAGAGGAGAAACTTCACATTAACTGCCATGACATCTATGGACTTTCTGAGATCATGGGACCCGGTGTTGCATGCGACTGTGAATTCCATAAAGGTCTTCACATCCAGGAAGATCATTTCCTTCCCGAGATCATTTCCGCAAAGACACTTACTCCCGTTGCGGACGGCGAGGAAGGTGAACTTGTATTTACGACTCTTACCAAGGAAGGCATACCGCTCATCCGTTATCGTACAAAGGATCTTACGACTATCGACAGAACTCCGTGCGAATGCGGTCGTACAACGGCTCGTATATCACGCTTCAGAGGACGTTCCGACGATATGCTCATCCTTCGCGGCGTAAACGTATTCCCTTCACAGATCGAAGCAGCGCTTCTTGAAGTGAGCGAGACACTTCCTCATTACATGATCATCGTAGATCGTGTGAACAACCTTGATACCGTTGAAGTGCAGGTGGAAGTAGAAGAGAGATTCTTCTCCGATGAGATTAAAGAGCTCGAGAAACTTACAAAGAAGATCGAGAGCATTCTTAAGCAGGCAATCGGAATCGTTGTCAAGGTTAAGCTTGTTGAGCCGAAAACGCTTGAGCGTCATGAAGGCAAGAGCGTTCACGTAATAGACAACAGAGTATTTGACTAAAGGAGGGCTTAATATGTTAATCAAACAGGTATCGGTTTTTCTTGAGAACAGCGCAGGACGTTTACAGTCAGTACTTGAAGTGATCAAAGAAGAAAACATTAACATTGTATCCTTAAGTCTTGCTGACTCCAGCGATTACGGCGTTCTTCGTATGATCGTCGCAGATGCGGAGCGCGCAAAAGACGCTCTTAAGAAAGCGGGCATTTCCGCTCATCTTACGGATGTAATGGCGATCAAACTTCCTCACACCGTAGGATCTTTGCAGAACGTTGTTAAGACAATCTCAGATGCAGGCATTTCGATAGAGTACATGTACGCCCTTTCCACAAAGGACGCCAACGCATGTATCGTTATCAAGCCCGCTGACAAAGAAGCTGCCATAAGCGCAGTTAAGACGCTTGATCTTGACTTTGTTACAGACGAGGAAGTTAAGGCGTTCTAATTCATTATACGATATATCGGCACCTTCTCCGATCGGGGAAGGTGTCTTTTTGTTCCGTAATAGAAAACTACAATTACCGTCATTTCGAATACAATCATTTTTTTGCCTGAAACAGTAATATATTGGATGTACAAAGAAAAATGAGAAGGAGGCAGATATGAATAATTTTACATTTTATTCGCCCACTTTTTTTGCTTTCGGAAAAGACAGCGAAGATAAAGCGGGAGAACTTGTTAAAAGATTTGGCGGCACAAAGGTTTTGATACATTACGGCGGCGGAAGCGTTGTAAGGAGCGGGCTTCTTGATCGAGTTAAGAGATCGCTTGAAAGCGCGGGATTAGCATACACAGAGCTTGGAGGGGTTAAGCCCAATCCGAGAAGCGGACTCGTATACGAAGGAATTGACCTTGTAAAGAGAGAAGGCGTTGATTTTATACTTGCCGTAGGCGGCGGAAGTACAATCGATTCATCGAAGGCTATAGCTGCGGGTGCTTTGTACGACGGAGATTTTTGGGATTTCTATTCGGGGAAACCGGTAGAGAGAGCACTTCCCGTAGGTACGGTGCTCACGATAGCAGCGGCAGGAAGTGAAGGAAGCGGTGATTCGGTTATCACCAAAGAAGAGGGGATGCTTAAGAGAGGAACGGGAAGTGATGCACTTCGCCCCAAATTCAGCATCTTAAACCCCGCACTTACGCAAACATTGCCTCCGTATCAAACTGCTGCGGGTATTACCGATATAATGGCACATCTTTACGAAAGATATCTTACAAACACCAAGGATGTGGAGGTCACGGACAGACTTATAGAAGCGTTGCTGCTCACACTGAAGCATGAAGCACCCAGGGTGATCGTAAATCCCAATGATTACGAGGCAAGAGCGAATATCATGTGGGCGGGAATGGTAGGACACAACAATTCATGCGGCGTCGGCCGTTCGCAGGACTGGCTGAGTCATATGATAGAGCATGAATTGTCGGCGTTGTATGACTGCGCACATGGGGCAGGACTTGCTGTTACCATGCCCGCTGTATTCACTTATGAGCTTGAGCATGATGTTATGAGATTTGCACAGGTTGCGGTCAGAGTATGGGGCTGTCAGATGGATTTCGAACATCCCGAGGTTACCGCTAAAGAAGGTATAGAAGCATTCAGAAAATTCCTTATCTCGATAGGAATGCCTAAAAACTTTGAAGAACTTGGAGCAAAAGAAGAAGACATACCTAAACTCGTCGATGTCCTTTTTGAAGGAAGTGACGGTAAACTTAATGGTTTTATCGAGATCAACAAAGAAGATGCCGCAAAGATATATAAGATGATGGTATAAATATGTACAAAGAAAAAGAGCCACCCTTAAAGGTGGCTCTTGCATTTTTAATCCTCTTGACCGATAACGGCTATGATTATACATTTTGTAAAAAACGCGTCAACCAAGGGATTTTTAAAGGGTAGGAGGCGGGTGGGAAGCGAATTGCGTTAACAAAAAATTACATTGAACAAATTGTCAGATATATTGAAAACGTATGTATATTATTGCATAATATTTTTTATAGTACTTAAGTAATATCAGGAGGATTTTTACGTATGAAGGGCACTATAAAAGGAAGGCTTACATTGGCGGTTATACTGATAGTCGTAGCTACGGTTTTGGTATCTACATTTGTCATAGTAGGCACATCCAGCAAAAAACTCACAGGGGAATTGACAGACGAGCTTCAGATCAATGCTGATAAATATGCAAATTCGATCAACAGCTGGATAGAAATGGAAAAGGGTCTCAATGCTGCGGGTGCTGCTGCTTTTTCTGCACTCCCCGATGCGTCTTACGACAGAACGCATATCCAGAGCATTGTTACAACGGAAGCGAACGGACATCCCGAGTTTTTGAATCTGTACTATGGTATGGAGGATAAACAGCATATTCAGATGGATCCAAACGCGACTGTACCGGACGGATACGATCCGACGGCAAGGGGCTGGTATAAGGCAGCCAAGGAAGCCGGAACCACAATAGTTACCGATCCATATATGGATGTTTTGATAGGCGGTATGTGTATTACGATCGCAACCCCTGTCTACAGAAACGGTCAGCTTGCAGGCGTACTAGGCGCGGACTTTACTCTTGATTACATCATGAGTGTTGTAAACAGCATACCTTACGACAAGGGTGAGTATGGCTTTATGATCGATGCAGCGGGCAATTATATTACGCATGAGAACAAGGCTTTTCTTCCGGGTGAAGATGTGGCAACTTCGGTCCTCAGTGTATTGCCCGAGATTTCTTCGATAGTTAGCAATCCCGGAAGCGGTATTGTGCTTGTAAAAGACTATGACGGTGAGAAAAACTATATAGTAACAGGCGTTATCGACAGCTGCGGATGGTCTTTGGGTCTGGCACTTCCCGAAAGCAATGTAAAGGGAATCGTATACAGACTCATCATTACCAGTGTGTTGATCGCTTTGGCAGCTATAGTGGCTGTAATACTTATCATGACAAAGCTCATAGGTGTTCAGCTTGCACCCATGGAAGACATGAAGGCATTTGTTAAAGAAAAAGTCATCGGCGAGGACAATGTTTTGGAAACGGGTTCCGAAGTAGAAGAGATCAGATATCTTCTGAACGAACTTGAGAGCCGGGTTATTGATACCATACATAAGACAAAAGACGAATCGATCCTTATCAAAGATAAAATGACTTCCGCATCCGATAAGATCAAAGGTATCAATGACAGCATTTCCGAGATCAATGTTGCAATGCAGCGTACCGAGGGCGGCATAGAGAGCCAGACAGACAGCATTAACAATATTGAGAGAATATGCGGAAACGTTATGGGTGTGACCGAATCATTTACTTCCGATACCAAGCAGATGAGCGAAAGAACCGATGAGATAATCGGAAGAGTTAAAGCTATGGTTCCCGAGATTCTTGCCAATAAGAAACATGCCGTTGAAATGACCAACAGTACGAAGGCTGAACTTGAAGAGGCATTAAAAGGCATCCAGGTTATAGAGCAGATCGTAAATGTTGCGAGTGCCATTCAGGGGATCGCAAACCAGACAAATCTTCTTGCACTTAATGCTTCAATCGAAGCAGCCAGAGCCGGTGAAGCCGGAAGAGGGTTTGCCGTAGTTGCCGATGAGATAAACAGTCTCAGTACAACGACCGGAAATGAGATTGATAAGGTTAACTCATTAACAAAAGAAGTAACCGAGAATGTCAATGCGCTTTCAAAAGTAAGTAACAGGATCATACAGTTCTTAACCGACAACGTATTGAAAGATTATGACAATCTCGAAACACTTGCAAACAATTATATGGAAGATGCCAACTACTACAGCAGCATCAGCGAAGGTCTCGGATCGGGAGCCGAAGATGTAAGCGCAGCAGTAGCAGACATCAGCAGAGTGCTTGAAAAGATCGGAAAAGATCAGCAGGAACTCGGAGAGGCTGTACACGACATTTCCGGTAATATGCAGATCATTACCGAATCAAGTGCAAATGTTTCATACGAAGCCAAAGAAGTTATGGACAGCATTTCGAATCTACAGGTTACTACCGACAGATTCAACGTATAACAATTAATCTTTTAAAGAGGCGGAATTCCGCCTCTTTTTTTTGTTGACATGCGGAAGGATGAGTAGTATCTTCTCTATAGAATGAATATTCATTCAGTCAAAAAAGGAGAGCATAATGCCAAAAACAGAAGAGCAATACAAAAAGATGAGAGAGGACATGCGAAGTAAGATACTCGAGAAATCTTCCCTGTATTTCGCAAAAAACGGATTCGGAAATACTAAGATAGGGGATCTGGCCAAATATATCGGGATCGGTCAGGGCACCATGTATATGTATTTTAAGTCCAAGGAAGAACTGTTTGATGAGATAAGGAAGAGCGCCGAGAACTCGGAAGAGATCAAAGGACTTATGGTGCTTTCAAAGATGCCTCTTCCCGCCAAGAAAAAGATCGAGAAGATATCCTCCGAAGTCGTGAAAAGGCTTGCGGTCGATGATCGATATGCGGTTAAGATCACCATTCTTACCCAGTTGATGCTGGAGCAGGAAAAGGGGTTATATTCTAACGATCTGTATAAGGCTATGGAAAAGATCATAAAGCAGGGGCAAAAAGAGGGGACCGTAGTGGAGGGAGACCCTTTGTATCTCGCCGATCTTTATTGGGGAACCGTTTATCTGTATGCTCTGAAAAAATTGTTTGTGGCTGATTATAAGCAGGTGAAAGAGGAAACACTGATTCGATTACTGGAGGTTTAAAATGAAAAGAATTGCATTAGTGACGGGTGCTACAGGCGGTATAGGGGAAGAATTTGTAAGCCGGATCGAAGAGACTGAGGAAGTTGACGAAATCTGGGCCGTAGGAAGAAACAGAGAGAAACTTGAAAATCTTTGTAAAGATCACGGAAAGGTACGGGCGGTTGAAGCGGACTTTGCAAACGACGGGGTTGAATGTATAAAGAAAAAACTTTCGTCTGAAGAAGTTGACGTTAAGATACTTGTAAATAACGCCGGCGTGGCATACATGGGTCTTTTCGAAAACATGAAACCTGAAGAGATTGATAAGTTCATAAAGGTTAATTGCACCGTTCCGGCAGAACTTATTTCCGTAACTTTGCCTTATATGAACAGGGGAGCGCGGATCATTAATATCTCCTCCGCTTCATCTTTTCAACCAAATCCCTACCTTAGTCTTTATTCTTCGAGCAAAGTATTTTTACGAAATCTGTCCAGGGCGGTAAATGTTGAATTGAAGGCAAAAGGCATTACATCGACAGCCGTATGTCCCGGATTTGTGGACACCGGGATGCTTCCCGAAACCAAAGACGGAAAGAAGATAAGATATGCGGGACTTATATCGGCAAAGAAGGTTGTAAAGCTTGCGCTTCATGACAGCAAAAGAGGAAAAGACATGTCGGTGCCGGGCTTTTCTGCCAAATATTTCAGGTGTTATTCAAAAATTACGCCTACAAGCATAGTTATGAAACAGTGGTGTTTAGGAGTGAAAAAGTATTTATGAGATATCCGATCAAATATGAAAGACAGGAATTGTTCGATGTTAACATGATCATCACCATGATCTTTAAGATCGACAAAGAGTTTTCCGAAACGGCGATCAAGGATGCTTTTGATAAGGCGGTGGGTGTCAATGAGATACTGAATACGGCCATTAAGATTGAGGAGGACGGCTCGGCCTTTTATGAAGGACCCGTTGAGCCGGGGTCATCCATAACCGTAACGGAAGGTGACTTTGAAACCATAAGAAAAGCTGAAGAAAAGAAGCGTTTTCATTTGGAAGAAGGGGAATATATAAGGGCCTTCGCAAAGCCCGAAGGAGGTAAAACCCGGATCATGCTGCTCATTCATCATATGGCAGGTGACGGAGAGTCTTCTTTATACTTTATTGAAGATTTCCTGACCTTTCTGTCCGGTGGTGAGAAGCAGTTTAAAAAGATAAGAACGGTTGAGACAAAACCTTTCGTTTCGCCCAAACTGAAGGCATTTTTGAGCAATGCCGTATCGAAAAACTACAATAAAAAGTGGAGCAATAAAGTCTTTACTTTTGAAGACATGCAAAAAGCATACGACAATTATTGGAAGGATAAGACTACCGACATCGAGATCGAGATCATCGAAAAAGATGAGATGGATGAGATACTTTCCGAGTGCAGAAAGGTAGGAGCCAAGTTTACGGCTTACCTTACCGCTAAGCTCATAAAAGACGATGCCGGAGTAAAAGAGATCGGTTATGCCGTAAATTACAGACATGACGGCAACCGGTCCATGGGAAATCAGGCTTCGGGTATTTCCATAAAGCATAAATATAACGGTTCCAAGAGCATTTATGAAAATGCCGCGGCTATTCAAAAGGAATTTTTAAAGCGTATAGAAGAGGATAAAGAAGCTTCTTACGTTTTGAATTTCATGTCAAGTCTTAAGCCGACTTTGGTGGATGCGGTGAATCTGATTCCCTCGGGGCTGTACGATGATAAAGTCGCCGACAGTCTTGCGGGTATAATGGGTTTTAAAGGAAAAACCAGCGATTACAGCGTAACAAACCTGACCAAAGCCGATATACCCTCAGTTTACGGAGACTTCAAAATAGAAGAATTGATGTTTGCAGGGCCGGTTGTTTCTTACTGTAAAAACGTCATCAGTGTGGTAACATGTAACAACAAGACAGTGATCGCAACCCATCGCATAAGAAATTTGTAGGTCATTTGTAAGATTTAAGTTTAAACGTCGTGTATAAGGATGGAAGGAGGTACAACCGATGACTGATGAAAATATCGTCCGTCTGTATTGGGACAGAAACGAACAGGCCATTACGGAATCATCAGGCAAATATGGGGCTTATTGTCATTCCATCGCGAAGAACATTTTGTTCGACCAATCCGACGCAGAAGAGTGCGTCAACGACACCTGGCTGCATGCATGGAACGCAATGCCGCCCAATAAGCCAAACGTATTGTCGACATTTCTCGGGAAGATAACACGCAACATATCTTTTGATCTTTATAAGAGACTTCACCGCGAAAAGCGTGGAGGAAGAAATATCGATCTTGTGCTTGATGAGCTTTCCGAAATCGTGTCCGGGAAAGACGATGTCGAAAATCACTTTGAGGAAGAGGAGTTAAAGAGAGAGATCAACGAATTCCTCAAAGGTGAGACCGATGAAAGAAGGCGAATGTTCGTCTTAAGATATTGGTACGCAGACAGTGTGATCGACATTGCAAGACGTTTCGAGACGGGCGAAAACAATGTTTCGGTTACGCTTAACCGAATGAGAAACAAACTTAAATCTTATCTTGCCGAAAGGGGTTATGACCTATGAAAAAAGAAGAACTGTTTGAAGTCTTGGGTGATATAGACGACAAATATATTAATGAAGCGAGAAAAAGCAATCCGGGTAAAAAGAAAACGATACTCAGATGGACATCACTGGTCGCTTGTGCGGCAATACTAATAAGTGCGGTGTTCGTGACTCCGCTTCTTACAAAGAAACCTGCCGGCACGCAGCCCGATTATCCCAAGGGAGTCGTTGCCATGGCAGCGGTTTATCCCAAGGCCGTCGGAGTCGGTATGACTGCCGAAGAGTTTTTGGAAAGTGATGAAAGCTACACATGGTGGACCGAGTTAAGAGATCGCATCAATAAGGCATACGGTCTTTCTTATGACATGGAAGACTATAACCTTGAACTTATGTCGAATGTTCTGGTTTCAGATAAAGAAAACACTGTATGTTCTCCCCTTAACACTTATATCGCTTTCTCGATGCTTGCGGAGATCACCGAGGGTAACTCAAGAAAACAGATACTTGATATGCTGGGCTGTAACGATATTCAGGAGCTTAGAAAGACCAATAAGCTGTTGTGGGAGAGCAATTATGCGGACACCCCCGTGTTTAAGAGCGTTCTTGCAAACTCTCTTTGGATGAACGAAGACATTGAATATAACAAGGATACGATAAAGACACTTACTGACAATTACTATGCATCTGCATTCAGCGGACGACCGGGTTCAAAAGAGTATAGCGAAGCTTTGCGCATGTGGATCAATTACAATACCGGCGATCTTTTGAAAGATTACACCGAAGGCATGGAGATCAAAGAAGATACCGTAATGGAGCTCGTTTCCACGATCTACTTTAAGGCTGCCTGGAGCAACTTTTTTAGTAAGTCCCTTACGCAAAAAGAAACATTCCACGGCGTAAACGGCGATACCACGGTGGATATGATGCACAGCAGTGAATTGACAACATACTATTCCACCGACCTTTTTGAAGCATTTGCTCTGGATATGACTGATTCCGGTTCAATGTACTTTTACCTTCCCAAGGAAGGTGTCGATGTAAATGAGCTTGCTTCTGACGAAGAAGTGCTTAAAGTGTTGCATCATGAATATGCAAGCAATAATCCCGACAAAGCTACAGATGCTTTTGTAAACATGAGCGTTCCGAAGTTTAACGTATCCGCACAAACGGAACTTATCTATACGCTGACAAAGATGGGTGTGACCGATGTTTTTGATGATTCAGTCGCAGATTTCTCACCTCTTACAAAGGAGGATCGCGATCTTTTCCTGTCGAAAGTGGATCATACAGCGGTCGTTGAGATCGATGAGGACGGTGTTACGGGAGCCGCTTTCACGGAAATAGCAATAACCGAAGGAGCCTATATAGTCGATCTGAACGTGGATATCGTGTTGGACAGACCCTTCATGTTCATCGTAAAAGCAGAAGACGGTTCGGTACTGTTCTCCGGAATAGTAAGAAATATTGAATAACGGTACAAAGAAACCTGTACACAGATATAAAAAAGGAGGCAGTCCCGTGGGATGCCTCCTCTTTGATTACTTTATCTTTAACGTCTTTAAACACTCTTTGTGCTCATCGCTTACGCGGAAGCTCTCACATGCCTTTTGGATCGCTTTGTTGTGGGTCCAGGGATCGAGTTCTTTTCGCTCTATTACCTTTACACTCTCATCGTATTGCTTGGCCAAAGCGGTGGCGAAGTACCATGCGACCATCATCTTAAGGTAATAGTCATCACCTTTCTTTGAAGCAACCCATGAAAGGTACTCAGGCTTAAAATCATCGCCGAGAAATTCGTTCATGAGTATGCGCATGCCATAACGGGAAGTATAGACATGATCGGAATCAATCCACTTTTTTACAAGGGGAAGTACCTTTTCATGGTTCTTTTTGAAGATCCCGGGGGAAGATTGATCGCATACCGGCCAGCAGTCGATGTAAGGAAAGAATGCTTCCAGTCCTTTAACACATTCGTCAAAATCTTTTATCATCGACAATATGAAAATGTGAACGAGATTTTCCTCATAGTATTTGTGAGGAAGATCTTTTAAGAAGTCTTTGGTGGACTCTTCCTTGGCGAATTCTTTTGCAATCTTTTTCATGTCGGGCGTACGGACGCCGATGATCGTTTCCTTTTCGATATTGGGAACGAGTTTCGACTGAAAGTCGCGGTATTTGGGGTCTTCAAACGTAAAAAGCTTTTCTCTGATGGTCATGTGAGTTTATCCCTTTTTATCAATCTTTATTCATAAATGCTTTGATGATACCGAAAACAGCAGCATAAAGGACACCTGCTATGGGGAAGATGATTCCCGCCCAGTCCCATTTGCCTTTTGCAAGTCCGCAGATAAGGAATACGACTACAACGATGCACCAATATGAACCGGTAAGTCTCTCGAGTACCTTGTTGGCTTTCTTGTGTTCGATACTGTTTCTTCCTTCCTCAAGAAGGAAAGTATATGAACCGTCGATCCTTGCAACGTAAAGAGACAATCCCACGCCTATAGCCACAAAGATGAGGATGAGGCATACAAAGCATATGATCACGAAGCCATCCGCTCCAAGAAGTGCGCTTGTGATAACGCCTATAGGGCTCAATACAAAGGAGAGTACTGCGATGGAAGTCAAAAGAGTCTTTTTGGGAGCAAAAGCGTTGCTCTTTTCTTTGACCATACCGTCTACACCGTAAAGGGTTTCAAAAGGTTCTTCTTTAATATAAGTAAATTCCTTTTCTTTGGCTTCGACAGTAATCCACAAAACGATTCCAATCGCTACGGCAAGAAAAAGGAATAACAGACCGATAAGTACGGCACTTGTGACTGAGAGCGTTTCGGGAGACGTAGCTGCCAAGCCCGAAAAGAATAACAGTACAACAGGGGACAACACAAAAAGAACAGTTGCTATTATTGCTGTGGGAGTGTTGTTTTTGATCGTTTTTAAATATCTGTCTGCGTCTTCCAAGGAAACTTTCTTTACATTTACGTATTCGGGATCGATGGATTCGGCGGGAACGCTTGTGGTATCCGCTTCGATCTCATCTTTTAATAAGTAATCTGTGGAAACGTTAAAGATGTTGGCCATCTGAATGATCCTGTTAAGATCGGGAACAGCCTGTGCACTTTCCCATTTCGAAACCGACTGCCTTGAAACGTTTAACATCTGAGCAAGTTCTTCCTGTGACCAACCGTTTTTCTTTCTTTCATTGATAATTTTGTCTGCAAGTATCATTTTTTATCCTTTCTCGGGAAAACCCGTCTGAAAAATTGTTCAGGCAAGTTCAATTTAAGTTTAATCGCTTGCCATATGTTTTACAAGTCGATCATACTTTTGGGGTGGGTTGCATACCACCAATCCGCCCTTTCAATTTGTCAACCGGCGGTTTACATTTGCGCAAAATGAACCAAGGGGACGGTGGTGTTGGTTCATTTTGAAAATGGACCAACACCACCGTCCCCTTGGTTCATTTTATAAATTTTTTATCGTTTTTCGATAAATAATTGTTGACAAACGAATTTAAGTCGATTATATTTGTTATCGATAAACGATAAATAATTATCGAGGAGAGAAATATGAAAAACTTTTGTACCAAACATAAAAAAGGATTGATCGCATTGGTAATAGTTGCCGTGTTGGTTGTAGCACTGGGTTTCTATGTCAAGAAGGTCATGAAGCAGGCACAGGATCTTCTGGCGAGCATGCAGGAACAGACGGCGATCGCCGAAGACAGAGATCTTTCAAATGTTGTTGCGGCTGTAGGCTCAATCTCCAGCGTATCCTCAGAGCAACCCATCGCCAACGTTATGAACAACAAAGTAGAAAAGATAACGGTAAACGTAGGCGACAGAGTTAATGAAGGAGATCTGATATGTGTTTTGAGTTCGGATGACCTGGTGGCAGATCTTGAAGATGCCAACAGAACGCTTAAGAATACTCAGTCCAGCACCAATATCTCGGTAAGATCTGCAAGCCGTACGCTTTCGGAAGTTCAGACAGACGTCGCTATCAATAAAGAAAGAAATGACAAGAAACTTTCCGATTCCAAGAAGAAAGTTGAAGATTACGAGAATCTCAAGAATCAGTCCGGGGATATGTACGCAAACGCCATAGCTGAAGCGGGTAAATACGAAAAACTCGTAAAAGAGGCTCAGAAGAAGGTTGACGATCTTACAAAGGCACTTGCCACCACCGATGTATCAGGCGGAGAACTTGTTGACGCAAATGTTGAACTTACCGCTGCAAGAAAAGAACTTGAGACTCTTTCGGCAGCATATTCCGCAGCACAGTCAGCAGCTTCTCAGCATCTGGCAAATTACAACTCGCTGGTGACTACAATAAACGAACTTGAAGGTTCTTATGATACCATTAAGCAGTCCAACGAGGATGCGGCAAGAAGCGCCGAATCCAAGATCGCATCAAGCAAAGACAGTGTTTCCACTGCCAACATTTCAAAAGACAATTCTCTTATGACGGCGGAGAAGAGTGTTGAGAATCTTGAAAAGCAGATCGAGGCTTGTAACGTATATTCACCGATCTCAGGTGTCGTAACAAAGATACTGGTCAATGAAGGCGATAAGTACGCCGGTTCGGCAATTATGCTCATTGAAGACGTTTCTTCATACGAAATTGTCACAATGATCGACGAGTATGACATCAGTAAGATCGAAGTTGGTCAGAAAGCAGTTATCAAGACCAACGGTACGGGGGACGAGATCCTTGACGGACACGTTAAATCAGTAAGCCCCAGAGGCGAGAGCGCAAACGGCGCTGTTTCATATAAGGTTGTTGTTGCGGTTGATACAAAGAACGACAATTTAAGACTTGATATGACCGCAAAGTTAAGCATCATCATAAATGAAAAGAAGAACGTTCTGACCGTTCCTTACGAAGCGGTACAGTACGATACCGACGGCGTTTCTTATGTAGAAGTGAAAAAAGAAGACGGTACGTATGAAAGAGAAGATGTGACGACGGGTATTGCCAACGATTTCTATATCGAGATAACTGCCGGCAACATAAAAGAAGGAACCGAGATAAAAGTACCGAGAGATCCAAGCGACGCACTGGATCTTAGCTCGATGATGATAGCGGTTGATGACGGCGGAGGATTCTAAAGTGAGCGAAACCAAAGAAAAATGCATTGAGTTAAGAGGTATCGTAAAGAAATACTTCATCGGTACACCCAATGAGCTCGCTGCACTGGACGGTGTGGATATAGATATATACGACGGAGAGTTCGTTGCCATAGTGGGAGCTTCAGGTTCGGGAAAGTCTACCCTAATGAACATAATCGGAGCCCTGGACCGTCCCACCGAGGGACATTATTCCCTCGACGGTGTGGATGTTTCGGCGGCAAAGGACGACGAACTATCCGCAATAAGAAATCGAAAGATAGGGTTTGTTTTTCAGACCTACAATCTTATCTCAAAGACAAATGCGCTAAAAAATGTGGAGATGCCCATGCTTTACGCAGGTATTCCCGCAAAACAGCGTGTTGAGAGAGCAAAACTGCTTTTGGAAGAAGTCGGGATGGGAGAGCGTATGAAGCATCTTCCGGAAGAACTTTCGGGTGGTCAGAAGCAAAGAGTTGCCATCGCAAGAGCCATGAGCAACGATCCTTCCATCATCCTGGCGGACGAGCCTACCGGAGCGCTGGATTCCAAGACCGGTCGAATGGTAATGGACATCTTCCATAAACTTAACAAAGAACAGCACAAAACGGTGATACTCATCACTCACTCTCCTGAACTTGCCGAAGAGACAGACAGGATCATCTCCATTAAAGACGGCAAGATCACGGGAGAAAGAAAAGGCAGCGGAAAGGCGGTGGAAGCGTAATGATGCTCTTTTTGGAAAACATACGACTTGCGTTTTCGAGTCTTAAAGCAAATAAGATGCGTTCGTTGCTTACGATGCTTGGTATCATCATAGGTATTTCCTCGGTTATCGCGATAGTGACGGTAGGTAATTCACTTGCCTCATCCCTTTCCGACTCGATGACTTCCATCGGTGCGAACAACATAACGGTTTATCTGACATTAAAAGAAGAGAAGGATGAAACCACCGAAGAAGGCTATATCTTCAAGTCTACAAACAATGCCGGTGTGGGCAGCAAAGTTATGGATGAAGAACTGCTTACCGACGAGATGATAAGAGAGTTTAAGGCAGCATATCCCGATGAAGTTTACGCCATTTCGGCAAACCAGACGGTAGTTTCTTCGGGCACCTCAACGGTAGGAAAAAACAGCGCGGCCGTTAACGTTATCGGTATAAGTGCGGGATATTTTGTCGAAAAAAACATCAAGACTTCCGCAGGCAGAATATTCAACGCCGATGAAATGATAGAGGGAAAGATGCTTGCACTGGTTTCGGAGAAGTATGCAAACAAGCTTTACGATTCCCCGGAAGATGTTATCGGTGAAACGCTGGTGGTTGACGGTGAAGGAAAGGATTACACATTTACCGTGGTGGGTGTATATAAGACCGATGAAAGTGCAGGCTCGTTGACGGCACTTATGGGAATGGGCAATCAGGCTACGGATGTTTATATCCCGCTTGAAGCTGCCCAGAGCATCACTCACACGGAGACTTACGCATCTTTTTCGGTGGTGATCAATTCAGGAGTGGATGTCAACAAATTTGTTGATGAAGCAAAGAGTTTCTTTTCCGCTTATTACAGAAACAACCGCACCATCATGGTGGATGCATACAGCCTTGCTTCCCTTGCCGATGAGATGAACTCACTTATGAACAAGCTCACGATGGGTATTTCTGTCATCGCCGGCATCGCGCTTTTGGTAGGCGGTATCGGCGTTATGAACATCATGCTCGTATCCATAACCGAGCGAACGAGAGAGATCGGAACGAGAAAGGCTTTGGGTGCTCCCAATTCTTCGATAAGAACTCAGTTCATCGTGGAAGCCGTAGTCATTTGTCTTATCGGCGGTCTGATAGGCGTCCTCGGAGGCATCGGACTTGGTGCTTTGATAGTCAAGATAATGAAGGGAGTTGCAACTCCTTCGGTTTCAAGCATAATAGGATCCCTTCTATTCTCGATGGGCATAGGCGTGTTCTTCGGATATTATCCGGCAAACAAGGCTGCAAAGATGGATCCGATAGAAGCCTTAAGATACGAATAAAAGCTTTTTTCCCCCCCAATATATGCGAAGAGTGTTCTCTCACTCAAACATTGTAAAACTCCTGTTGACAAACCGTCTTCGGGAGTTTTATAATGCTTTTGACGCTTTAAAACTTTAAAGCGTTTACGCATAAGCGCGTTTAAGCGCGAAAGTAAGGAGAAAGAAAATGCTGATCAAAATTATATTACTTGTGTTATTTTTTAGCGTAATGGTCTGCGTAGGCCTTTATGCGAGAAAAGCTTCCACCGATGTTAACGGATTCGTACTCGGCGGAAGAAGCGTAGGTCCCTGGCTTACGGCTTTTGCATACGGTACATCTTACTTCAGTGCCGTTGTGTTCGTAGGTTATGCCGGACAGTTCGGATATAAATACGGTCTTTCCACAACATGGATCGGACTGGGAAATGCGATCATCGGATCGTTACTAGCATGGGTCGTTCTCGGAAGACGTACGAGAGTTATGAGTAAGCATCTTGATACAGCTACGATGCCTGATTTCTTCGGAAGAAGATATCACTCAAAGTCGATAAGGATCGTTGCGGCACTCATCTCGTTTATTTTCCTTATTCCTTATACCGCTTCGGTATATAACGGTCTTTCAAGACTTTTCGGAATGGCGTTCAACATTCCTTACACCGTTTGCGTTATCGTAATGGCACTTCTTACAGGTCTTTACGTTATACTCGGCGGTTACATGGCTACGGCAATCAACGATTTCATTCAGGGAATCATAATGCTTGTGGGAATCATTGCCGTTATCGTTTCGGTTCTTAATTCAAACGGCGGATTCATGGCTGCTTATACGACTCTTTCACAGATGGAGAGCGATGTTCCGGTTACACAGGGGCTTCAGGGTGCATTCGTTTCCTTCTTCGGTCCCGATCCCGTAAACCTTCTCGGTGTTGTTATCCTTACATCACTGGGTACATGGGGACTTCCTCAGATGGTTCAGAAGTTCTATGCCATCAAAGATGAGAAGGCTATCAAGACCGGTACCATCATTTCCACATTCTTTGCGATCATCATCGCAGGCGGATGCTATTTCCTCGGTGGTTTTGCAAGACTTAACGATGTAAACGAGATAACCGTTAACGGAAAGATTGCATACGATGCGGTAATCCCCAACATGCTTTCAAAACTTCCCGATATCCTTATCGGTGTTGTTGTGGTATTGGTTCTTTCCGCTTCGATGTCAACTCTTTCAAGTCTTGTACTTACATCAAGCTCAACCGTTACCATCGACCTTATCAAAGGCAACATCGTAAAGAATATGTCAGAGAAGAAACAGCTTCTTGTCATGAGAATATTCATTGCAATATTCATTATCGTATCCGTAGTTATAGCAATGAAACCTCCTATGTTCATCGCTCAGCTCATGGGTATTTCCTGGGGTGCACTGGCAGGCGCATTCCTTGCACCGCTTCTTTACGGCCTTTACTGGAAGGGCGTTACGAGACTCGGTGTTTGGGCCGGCTTCGTATACGGCGTAGGTATTACCGTTGTTAACATGTTTACGAACTGGTTTAACCCCATCAACGCAGGTGCGATCTCGATGGTCGGCGGTCTTATCGTTGTTCCCCTCGTATCACTTATCACACCCAAGCTTGATAAAGGCGAGATCGATTATTCATTCAAATGCTACGATAAGAAGAAAGTCGTTGAAGAGAAGATTGCGCTTCCCGACGACGTTGTTCAGAACGATAATTAATTCCTAATTTAACAAATCCTTCTTTCAAATGAAATTTCGGGCAGGCATCATCAAACCTGCCCGTTTTTCATTGACATTGTTAAAAAATAGTGGCATAATCAAATTATCGATAAACGATAAATGTTTATCGTTTGCCTTAAGGGGATATGATATGAAAATGGATAAAGAAAAAGCAGTCAAGAAAATCAATAAAGCGGGAAAAGTCGGATATGTGATAGCGATAATACTTCAGGTGCTGACAGTTGCCTTATTTGCGCTTTCGGTCTTTGGATCGTTTTCGGTAGGCGTTGTGCCCAAAGATTTTTATTCGTATGAGACTTCCATAGTCGTAAAAGGAACACTAGACTATTCCAAATTGGACTCGGATCTGGATCCGGACGAGATAGAGGAATCGCTTGACGCTTTGAAAAATAATTCCATCTATTTTATGATGGCAGGCGACGATTACAACATAAGTGATTATGAGATAGACGGTGACACAGTTACATTTACTTCGATAGGCGAAACCGCTACGGTCACGATAAAAAATCTTGTGGCTGTCTTTGTTTTTTTGGCCATTCTGTGTTTGTTCACTTTTTGTACTTTCTTTTGCGCCGGCCTTTTATGCAAAGCATTTGCAAAATGTGCTTCTCCTTTTGATGAAACAGTCATTAAAAGAATGAGATTGTTTGCCATATCGTTGCTTCCGTGGTCGTTGTTTTCAATGCTGGGAAACTTGATGCTTACTTTTATGAGCGGCGCTCCGAAGGTAACTTTATCGATCAATCTGGCCGTTATCTTCACGGTGCTGGTAATATTTGCTTTGGCTTATATCTTTAAATACGGAGCAGTTTTGCAACAGGAATCGGATGAAACTTTATAGGAGGCTGTCTAATGGGTAAAATAATATTAAGACTCGACAGAATGATGGCCGACCGTAAGATAAGCTTAAACGATCTGGCAGAGAAAGTCGGCATTACGAATGTTAATCTTTCTAAGATGAAGACCGGGAAGATAAGTGCGATACGTTTTTCGACACTTGAAGCGATATGCGATGCACTTTCCTGTCAACCCGGTGATATTCTTGAATACGATCCCAATGCAATACGGGAGGAAGAAAACGAATAGACAAGTCGGCACTTTTGTGCCGGCTTTTTTCGTACGAAATAAAAATGTAAGCGCTTTCATAAATAACTCCCGATCGATTGTCTTTTGAGACAGAATGTGGTATTTTAATAGGAAGTGTGTACACTTATGCGAAGGTGATGAATGAGCTATAAAGACATGGACGGCCAGCTTGATTTTCTGGGCCTTATAAGTGAATATACGGACGATCAGGGAGCACATGTAAAAGTGCGCAATCCCGGCGTCAAAAGATCCAAACCCATTCCGCCTCCCGCACCGGAACAGTTTGAACTGGATTTTACGGTAAAGGAAGTCAAGGCAGAACCTGTGGCAGAGGTCAAGGCAGAGGTCAAGGAAGAGGTCAAGGAAGAACCTAAGGAAGTGCTCAAGGAAGAGCCCAAGAAAGAACCAAAGGAAGCACCAAGGGAAGAACAAAAGGCAAAAGAAACGGTAAAACCGAAACCCATCCCGAAGGCAAAAACTTCGGAAGGCGGATCGGGCATTATGAATTTTAAGCAGTGTGTGAAATGCTGGTGCAGTGATTGTAAGCATAACGCCCTCGGTAAAGCCGTTCCGAGAGATATATGCGGCATTTCGATGCCGTGTCCCGCATGTCAGAGCTGTATCGAAGAAGATACTCCCACGATATGCGAAATAGGAAATGCTAAAGAAGGATGTATGACCAGAGCCCTGGAAGAAGGATTGGTAGTACCCGAATAAGGAGAACCCGCCAAGAGCGGATAAAAGAATTCAATGAAGATAATCATAGTAGGCAGCGGAAACGTCGGTTCAACAATTGCAAAGCAGTTAAGCGTTGAAGGACACAACATAACGATAATCGATACCAATGAAATGGCTGTTCGTAAAATATGCGACGGCTGGGATGTAATGGGTATCGTAGGTACCGGCGCATCCATACAGATACTTAAAGACGCGGGAGTTGAAGAAGCGGATCTTTTGATTGCGGTTACCGACTCCGATGAGAAGAACCTTCTTTGCTGTCTTATGGGCAAAAAGGCAGGCGCAGCCCATACGATTGCAAGAGTAAGAAATCCCGAATACAGAGACGAGATCGAACTTATTAAGAATGACCTGGGCCTTTCAATGTTTGTCAATCCCGAACTTGCCGCAGCGGAAGAGATCGCAAGACTTCTTCGTTTCCCTTCTGCCATCGAGATCGATACTTTCGCCAGAGGAAGAGTCGACCTTCTTAAGTTCGAAGTTACCAAAGAGTGTCCCATCTGCGGAATAGCACTTAAAGATCTGCATACGGTCGTTAAAACAAACGTGCTCATATGTATAGTTGAAAGAGGCAATAAGGTCATCGTTCCCAAGGGTGATTTCACTTTATGGGAAGGCGATAAGGTTTCTTTCGTCGCTTCTTCCAAGAAGGCTACACAGTTCTTTAAAGAAATCAATCTCAATCAGGGTCGCGTAAGAACATGTACCATCATCGGTGCGGGCGACACTGCTTTTTACCTTGCTCAAAAACTTCTTTCAGATGGCGTCGAAGTCAAGATCATCGAGCGTGACAAGGCTAGATGCGATGCCATCGCAGAGCGTTTGCCCGGCGCCGTAGTAATATACGGAGACGGCCAGGACAAGGGACTTTTGGGAGAAGAGGGTATAAAGAACACGGACAGCGTGGTTACACTTACCAACTTCGATGAAGCAAACGTAATGATGTCCATTTACTGCAAGAAAGTTAATCCCAAGGCAAAACTTATTACGAAAGTTCACAGAAGTACATATGACGACATAATCGACGATATGAACATCGGAAGTATCATTAACCCCAAACTTTTGGCAGGGGAAGATATGATCAAGTATGTCCGTTCAATGCAGAACTCTCTCGGAAGCAACATAGAGACTCTTTACAAGATGAATTCGGGACGTGTGGAAGCACTGGAGTTTAAAGTAAAAGAGCATCATGAGAAGATCGTAGGCGTCCCTCTTATGGATATCCCGCTTAAAAAGGATGTCATCATTTGCTGCATTATCCACAACGGACAGATCGAAACACCGGGCGGTCAATCACAGATACTCGTGGGAGATACAGTCATCGTGGTTACCACCGATACGGGATTTGCCGATATCTCAGACATTTTAATGTGATCGGCATAAAGACGCGGACAAAGGAAAGTTATGAATAAATCGATGATAAGATACATACTTTGCAAGGTGCTTCAATTCGAAGGCGTTTTCTTGTTACTGCCTTGCATAGTATCACTCATACACAAAGAAAAGGAAGGAATCATTTTCTTCGCTTTGGGAGTAGGCGTGTTCACTCTGGGAACGCTGGGCTCATTCTTTAAACCCGTAAGCAATGTTTTTTATGCACGCGAAGGGTTTGTTACGGTATCACTTTCATGGATACTTCTTTCCCTTGTGGGAGCAATACCGTTTGCGCTTACAAAGGAGATCCCAAACTATGTGGATGCATTGTTTGAAACGGTTTCGGGTTTCACGACCACCGGATCCACCATACTTACAGACGTAGAGTGCCTCAGCATGACCGTGCAGTTCTGGAGATGTTTTATCATCTGGATAGGCGGTATGGGAGTACTTGTATTTATAATGTCTATCCTTCCTCTTTCGGGAAGCTACAATATGCATCTTATGCGTGCTGAAAGTACCGGCGCGGAAGTTGGAAAGCTTGTTCCAAAAGTTAAGAACACCGCAAAAATATTGTACGGAATATATATCACTCTTTCGGTTTCGATGGTTATCTCACTCATGATTGCCGGACTTAACTTTTACGATGCATTGATCCTTATGTTCTCTACCGTGGGAACCGGCGGATTTACACGTACCAATGCAAGTCTGGGAGCCTTTTCCCATCCGGTTCAGATCATTACCATCGTATTTATGATCATGTGCGGTATCAACTTTAACGCATATTTCCTCATTTTTATGAGAAAGCCCAAAGAAGTGTTTAAGATCGAAGAGGTCAGAGCATACTTTTTGTTCATCATCCTCGGTGTAGCATCGATCACGTTATCCATAAGACATTTGTATCCCACGTTGTATGAAGCATTCCATAAGGCTACGTTCCATACGGCTTCCATCATAACAACGACCGGTTTTACCATAACCGACTATGAAGTATGGCCTTCAACGGCAAAGTTCATACTCATATTCTTTACGATAGTGGGAGCTTCCGCAGGCTCGACGGCGGGCGGTATCAAGATATCAAGAATACTTATCATGATAAAGACGCTAAAGCGCGAGCTTGACCATCTTACTCACCCCAGAAGCGTAAGAAAGGTCAATCTTAACGGACAGCCGGTATCCGAAGAAACCGTTAAGTCGGTTGAAGCTTTTCTGATAGCTTATGTAGTTACCGTTATCGTTTCGTTTTTGCTTCTTTCCGTTAACGGATTTGACTTTACGACTACCATCACCAGCGTACTTACAACCCTTGGCAATGTAGGTCCCGGTCTTGCGGGTGTAGGACCGGCACAGAACTTTGCGGCGTACAGCCAATTCTCGAAGCTTGTCCTTGTGTTTGACATGCTGGCAGGACGACTTGAGATATTCCCGCTCTTTGTACTTATGTATGCGGGAACATGGAAAAGAAATTAGTTAAGGATATACGCAAATGGCACTTGTTAAAGAAGAGATAAATTTAAGAAAAGTAATATTGCACATTCTTGATTCGACAACGGGACAGCCCATGCTTTCCGAGGAGCCGCTCGAGGTGAATGCCGATCTTTCGGACTTTATAAAAAGCCATATCGGAAACATCTTCGGCGGAGACGACAGCAAAAAGTGCGAGTTTCACAAGAAAGAATCGGAAGTTTATTCAATTCTGAACGAGTATGACGATGAGCGGTTCGTTGATATATCAAAAGAGCTCGCAAGCACGCTGTATTCATTGATGAACGCCAATATCGACATTCCTCCGGCAGATCTGTTTGTGGTTCGTTTCTCAAGCGATTCCCTTGAATATCTGGGACTTCTTAAGATGAACTTCAAGCCTCAGTACACCCACAGATGCTACCCCGTAGACGATCGCATGGTTAACGAGGTATTCAGGTACAAAGAAATCTTACCGGCAGGATCTCAGAAACTCTCTGAGGCGGCGATCATAAGACTTACCGACCTTGCGGTCTGGGTAGTGGAAAAGAAAGCGGAGATAAACGGAAAGAAAGAAGATTATTTCAGTGAGTATTTCCTTAAATGTTCCGCAAAGATGAGCGACAAAAAGAAGCTTGCCGTGGTAACAAAGGCGATCGAAAGCGTAAACGCAAAAGCTTACGAAGAGTCCAACTGCTACGAACCTCAGATGAAGGCAAAGCAAATAATCAATACCGAACTTGAGAAGAACGGGGGATTTACTGTCGAGAGGATAGGAGAACTTGTCTTTGAAGACAGACCCGATCTTAAGAGCGAATATACGGACAGGATGGAACGCTACAATCTCGTAAGAGAAGAAGTTAATCCCGTAAGCGAGAATACGGTAAAGAAATACGCAAAGCAGTGTCTTGTTACCGATACGGGAATAGAGATTAAGATTCCCATGATGCAATATGAAGATGATAACGTTGAGTTTATTACAAATTCCGACGGAACGATATCCCTTCATATAAGAAACATCGGAAATATAAGCGCAAAATTCTGACCGAACGATGATTTAACTTTGTAAAGGCGCATAAAAAGGACATTTGTCCGAGAAGAATCCATATGGCAAACATAGTAGATTACGCAAAATTAAATTGTGATTTAACATTCAAAGAACAGGCGTTATTAATCGAAGACGCTTTGGTTTTGTGTGAACTTTCATATCTTAAGTTTGACGGATTGCTTGAACCCATGAGCAAAGAACCCGTTTCAATAAAGGAACTTGCCTCAAAAGACAATTCCCGAAACATGTTTTCCGATCCCAAATACGGAAAGGATTACGAGAAACTGTTCAATGCGGCTTTAGCGTCAAAGCGTTTTGGTGATATAGCGTTTTCTTTTTACATAAATAAGATAGAAGTTGAAAACGAGACGCAGTTTGCGGCTGTGACATATACACTTCCCACGGGAGATCTGTTTCTGGCTTTTCGCGGAACGGATGAATCCATAGTGGGCTGGCAGGAAGACTTTATGCTGGCTCTGGACAGACCTCATGCGGGAAGATCCTTATCGGTGGACTATGTTAACGAGGTTGCGGCAAATACTGTCGGAAGACTTTATACGGGAGGTCATTCAAAAGGCGGAAACCACGCGGTTTTTTCGTCCATGAATGCCGATCCTTCGGCCAAAGAGCGGATAATAAACGTGTTTTCTTTCGACGGCCCCGGATTCAGGCCGGAAGTGATAAAGGAATATCACGGGGAAGACATGGTAGACCGTATGGTCTCCGTTATCCCCCAATCATCTCTTGTGGGTCTTTTGCTGGATACGGGCAAAGACAGTATAGTGGTCAATTCACACGCCGTGGGCGTTATGCAGCACAATCCATATTATTGGGTAATAAAGAACGGAAGATTTGTACGTACGGAGATATCCGAGCAGCATAAACTTCTTATTGCGACTTTCAACGAATGGCTTTTCTCTTTGGATGAAGCCCATCTTGAGCGCTTTGTGCGACTTTTCTGCGAAGTTCTGGACGCCACCGAAGCTTCCACCACAAGGGAACTCACGGGACAGATATTTAAGAGCGCCGGAAACGTTATAAAAAAGGCAAAAGATATCGACGAAGACACAAAAGAGTTTTTACAGGGTCTTATAAGATCGTATTTTGAAATAGCAAAAGATCTTGTAAAGACTGAAGTAAAAGAGAAGTTCGATGAGGCTTCAAAAGCCATTAAGTCCTCAAAGAAGACGGAGAAAAAGATAACAATTAAGGGAGATAAAGAAAATGAATGAAGTACTGTCAAAGATTCAAAAGATAGGTATCGTTCCCGTAGTGGTGCTTGACGATGCAAAAGATGCAAAGCCTCTTGCAAAGGCACTTATCGATGGGGGACTTCCCTGTGCGGAGGTTACTTTCAGAACCGACGCGGCCGAGGAATCCATTAAAATAATGACAAGCGAATATCCGGATATGCTGGTCGGAGCAGGCACCGTTCTTACGACAGAGCAGGCAGACAGAGCGATAGCTGCGGGAGCAAAGTTCATTGTTGCTCCGGGTCTCAATCCGACAGTTGTTAAGTATTGTATCGACAAAGGCGTTCCCATGGTTCCGGGCGTTAACAATCCTTCCGATATAGAGGCTGCTCTTTCACTTGGACTTGACGTAGTCAAATTCTTCCCCGCAGAGCAAAGCGGCGGGATCAAAATGATAAAGGCGCTTGCCGCACCGTATGTTAATTTGAAGTTCATGCCTACCGGGGGTATAAATGCCGACAATATCTGCGAATATCTTTCTTTTGACAAGGTTATCGCCTGCGGCGGTTCATGGATGGTAAAGAAAGATCTTGTAAAAGCAGGAAAATTTGATGAGATCAGAGCGCTTACCGAGGAAGCGGTACGTACTATGCTCGGTTTTTACGTTAAGCATGTCGGTGTGAATCATACGTCCAAAGATGAGGCTTCCAAAACGGCAAAAACCTACGAGAATCTTTTCGGATTTATGACCGACGAAAGAGAAGCATCGTACTTTGCCGGAACTCAGATCGAAGCCATGAACTCAAAGGCTCCCGGAACGATGGGACATATCGGTATAGGCACCAATTCCGTTGAGAGAGCGGTCAATTATCTTGAAAGCGTAAAGGGTGCAAAGTTTAAAGAAGAAACCAAGAAATATAAAGACGGAAAACTTAATTTTGTATATCTTGAGGATGAGATCGGCGGATTTGCCGTTCATCTTGTAAGCAAATAAAGGAGAACAGGTAAAGTTATGGCTAAAGTAATTACAATGGGTGAGATAATGTTAAGACTTTCCACCCCCAATTTTGAGAAATTCATTCAGGCAGACGAGTTTGATATCAACTACGGCGGCGGTGAAGCCAATGTAGCGGTATCGCTTGCAAATTACGGACATGATGCCGAATTTGTTACAGCCGTTCCTGACAATGAACTCGGCGAGTGCGCGGTAGCAGCTTTAAGAAAATACAACGTAGGTACAAAGTTTATTGCAAGATGCGGTGAAAGACTCGGTATTTATTATCTTGAGAGCGGCTCAAGCGTAAGACCTTCGAAGGTCGTTTACGACAGAGCACATTCTTCGATCTCTACCGCAACAAAAGAAAACTTCGATTTTGATGCGATATTTGAAGGAGCGGACTGGTTTCATTTTACCGGAATAACTCCCGCCCTTTCCGACAGCGCCGCAAAACTTACAAAAGATGCGCTTATCGCGGCAAAGAAGCACGGCGTAAAGGTTTCGGTCGATCTTAACTTCAGAAAGAAACTCTGGAGTTCCGAAAAGGCTCAGTCTGTTATGAAAGACCTCATGCAGTATGTGGACGTATGCATAGGAAATGAAGAGGATGCGGAACTTGTGCTGGGATACAAGCCCGGCAAGACAGATGTTACAAGCGGCGAGCTTGAGCTTCAGGGTTACAAGTCGATCTTTGAACAGATGGTTAAAGATTATAATTTCGAATATTGCGTATCTTCCTTAAGAGAAAGCAAGTCGGCATCCGACAACGGTTGGTCTGCTTGCATATACAACGGTAAAACCGGAGAGTTTTACCACTCAAAGAAATACAGACTTCATCCCATCGTTGACCGTGTGGGCGGCGGCGATTCATTTGCAGGCGGCGTGATCTGCGGATTGCTTGACGGAAAAGATTTCAAGAGCGCACTTGAATACGGTGTGGCTGCATCTGCTCTTAAACACACCATTCCCGGAGATTTCAACTTCGCTTCCAGAAAAGAAGTTGAGACACTTGCCGGGGGAGATGCATCGGGAAGAGTTCAGCGATAATTTTTTCTTTTTCCCGTAGACACCCGAACAAAGGTTTGGTATTATTATAGCGGACATCCCTTTTAGGGGTGTCCGCTTTTCAAGGAGTTTTATGAGTAAATACGATAACCTTAACGAACAACAAAAAGAAGCGGTATTTACCGTTGACGGACCGGTTCTCATACTCGCGGGCGCAGGCAGTGGCAAGACAAGCGTACTCACACACAGAGTGGCTTATCTTATCGATGAAGCGGGAGTAAATCCATACAACATCCTTGCCATAACATTTACCAATAAAGCTGCCGAGGAAATGAGAGACCGAGTGGATAAACTCGTTGGTTTCGGCTCAGAGCAGATACACGTTTCGACATTTCACTCCATGTGCGTTCGCATTTTGCGTCGTTTTGCCGACAGAATCGGTTACGACTCAAATTTCACCATATACGATACAGACGATCAGAAGCACGTTATCAAAGAAGTATGCAAAAAACTTCAGATCGATACGAAGATGATAAAAGAGCGTGAGATCATGAACACTATCTCAAGCTGCAAAGACGAACTGATCACTTTTGATGAGTTTGCTATTTCTTCTGCAGGTGATTTCAAGCGTCAAAAGCTTTCTTCATGCTACAGGGAATATCAGCAGAATCTTAAAAAGAACAACGCTTTCGATTTTGACGATCTTCTTATGATGACGGTGGAACTGTTTAAGTCCAATCCGGATGTGCTGGAAAACTATCAAAGACGTTGGCAGTACATCATGGTTGACGAGTATCAGGACACGAACACCGCTCAATTTGAACTTATAAGACTTCTGGCCGGAGCGACACACAACCTTTGCGTTGTCGGCGACGACGATCAGTCCATTTATAAGTTCAGAGGTGCAAACATAAGAAATATCCTTGACTTTGAGCATTACTATCCCGAAGCCAAAGTGATCAAACTTGAGCAGAATTACAGATCTTGCCAGAACATTTTGGATGCTGCCAATGCGGTGATCAGAAACAACTCTGCCAGAAAGAGCAAGTCTCTTTGGTCCGAGCGTGATGCGGGAAACAAGATCCATTTCAGAGAGTTCGACAACGCATACGAGGAGGCGGAATACGTTTCCACGGAGATAAAGCAGACGGTCAGAGAAGGCTTTGTAGATTATAAAGACAATGCCGTTTTGTACAGAACAAACGCACAGTCTCGAAGTTTTGAAGAGCGTATGGTCAAAGACAACGTTCCCTACAAGATTGTGGGTGGCGTTAATTTCTATTCAAGACGCGAGATCAAGGATCTCCTGGCATATCTTAAGACTATAGACAACGGTCGCGACGATCTTGCGGTACGTCGTATAATCAACGTTCCCAAACGCGGTATAGGTGCCACTACGGTTACTAAAGTCCAGGAAGCGGCCGATGCTCACGGGATATCGTTTTTTGACGCCCTCGACAGACCGGATCTTACGGGAGTGAGAGGAACCGCAGGGGAAAAACTTCATAATTTTGTTAACATGATCCTGCTTTTCAGGGCAAGAGTCGAAGAAAAAGGCATGGAGAGCATTCTTGACGATGTGCTCGATCGGACCGACTATATAAACCAGATGGATGTGGAATCGGAAGAAGAAGCCGAAGAGAGGATCGAAAACATCGAAGAACTTAGGAGCAAACTGGCTCTTTTCATCGAAGAAAACGATGAGCCTACCCTTTCTTCTTTCCTTGAAGAGGTTGCGCTCATTGCAGACATAGACACCGTGGACGGCAACGACGACAGAGTTCTTCTTATGACCATCCATTCTGCCAAAGGCCTTGAATTTAAAAACGTATATCTTGTGGGTATGGAAGACGGTCTTTTCCCCAGTTATATGTCGATATCCACCGGTGATAACGAGGTGGAAGAAGAAAGAAGACTCGCTTACGTAGCCATTACCCGGGCTAAGGACGATCTTACGATAACCACCGCAAAACAGCGAATGAACCACGGCGAAACACAGTACAATCCGGTAAGCC
>JAEEGK010002845.1_pt1 | contig 43317 bp, 44 predicted proteins | sample 8958771 | NCBI WGS metagenome assembly JAEEGK01 (sample SAMN16246547, study PRJNA631951) | gut metagenome | biome: gut microbiome; feature: rumen; material: SC-attached | host: Bos | place: Iran: Karaj | collected 2018-10
CGCGACGGCAGGTCTGCGTATCTGCGCGCAAAAGAGTATGGCATTGCTTATACCATTCGTGGCAATGCTATTGTTCGGACGGATTCCAATGACAGTGTTGTTGTGGTCAATATAGGACAAGTTAAAGTTCGTGTAAAGGGAAATGAGAAAGTCATAGTGATAGATTAAACATGGCGAGAAAAAGATTGCGAGTAATAGCAGGTCCTAACGGTTCTGGTAAGTCGACATTGACAGACATTGTTAAAGAAAAGGTCCATTTGGGTGTTTATGTTAATGCTGACGAAATAAAGGTGAAGATTCTGGGCACTGGACGAATTGATTTCTCAGATTACAGTTTAGTTATTGATGACAAAGCCTTCTATGAGGCTCTAGATAAAACAACATACAAGATATCTCGGGAAGACATCTATTGGAAATTTGAAAACAATGGCGTCTCTTTCCATGATTTAACAAAACTGGAAGACTATTTTGTTACTCATCTGGCAGAGTTTATCAGATCATCATTGCTTGAACAGGCAAATTGCTTTACGTTTGAGACGGTAATGTCTCATCATTCGAAACTCGATTTTATGAAGCAGGCTAAAGCCTGTGGGTTTAAGGTGTATCTTTATTTTGTTTCACTTCACGATCCCGAGCTTAATGTGTTGAGAGTAAAGGCAAGAGTCCAACAAAGAGGTCATGATGTAAGTGTAGATAAGATAAAGGCACGGTACTATCGGGCAATGGACCAACTTTTCGCTGCAATTAAAATTGCAGATAGTGCATATATTTTTGACAACAGTGGCTCTACGCACAAGATGATAGCGCAAAAAGAAGATGGAAAATTAAACACGATAGTTGAGTATATTCCTGTATGGTATAATGAGTATGTCTTGAAAAAGATAGGAGAAAAGGAGTAAAGAGAACGAAAAGATTGGTGTCCGGATTAGTATCTTAATTATTATTTATGGATTTTCAACAGCAAGCGAATGTCTTTAGAATGTCAGCGACATTGTTCGCTAACAACAACTACCAGATTTCCCCCGTGCAACTGCACAGGAAGGTGGTAGAAGATGCCCTATATGTCTTGAACGACGACGAGGGAATCACCCTCGGTGCGCTTGCAGATTACATAGAGAAGGAGTATTTCATTAACTTTGATGAAGCTGAATTGAATAAGGTGCTGCACGACCCCAAGTACAGCGATTATTTTAAATGGAACAGTTCTGCCAATACGGACAACAAGTACTTTCTGAATAAGGAGCGTCGTGAGCAACTTGATAATCGCACCACAAAGACCCTTAGCGACTTTATTAGCGAGTACCTCGCTCTGAAAGAACTGCCAACAGAAAAGGCAGACTCAATATATCAGTATCTGTACGGTGTCTTTACAACGAACGTTGATACCTTCAAGCGAATGCTTGAGGCAAATAACATTAAGGCACTGACCGAACACCATACCCCGCAGGAACAGGATGTAGATTTAATCAATGGTTTCCTTGATTGGGAGAACGAGCAGAAGAATATTGCCATATTCAATCTCGCCAGCTACGCCTTGGAATTCTGTTTGTTGACCAGCAAGAAAGACTCAAGCCTTAAGTTGGAATCCTTGAAGCATAAGACTTTCTATCTGGATACCAACATTCTCTATCGCGCCATTGGTATCAATGGCGAAGACCGTAAGCTCCGCACCCTTTCATTCTTCCGCAAACTTAAAGAGTCGGAAGATGACATCAAAATCAGCAAGGTTACATGGGATGAGTTTGAGGGTTCCCTGAAAAGTTATGTCAAGCGGCTTCGCCGCTCCGAGACCCCTGCCATCCGTTCAAAAGTATATACGGAGTATATCAGTTACGATGATATTTATAGATATTATCACCTTTGGGCTTCCAAGCGCAGTAATGCTACCATTGATCTCTTTGTTGATTGGATGAAAGCATCCATGAAGTCTTTGATAGAAGACTTTGATATAGAGATAGTGACCTTTACACCTTACAGCCCCGAGAAACAGAAAGAACAGTTGAATGATATGGCCGCCCAGATAATGGGCTTTGGAAAAGGAAAACTGTTCGATACTGCCATGAATGATGCCTGCAATATAGCGTGGGTAGAGTTTAGCAGGAAAGCTGGTGAAAAGACACTCTTTTCAACCAAAACGTTTTTAATCTCTTCCGACCATGGTCTTTACATGTGGGACGCTAAGTATCATTCCAAGGACACGCCTATTGTTGTGATGCCCAGTCAGTGGCTCAGTTTGTTGCTGCGTTATGTGGCTCGCAGCAATGACGACTTTCGCAGCTTTGTATGCTTCTTGAATATTCAGGATAAAGAGGGTGTCCTTTCCGCAGAGCAGATTAATGCCATCTTGTTGGGCATTACCGAGATGACGGATAATGTAGAGCAGCAACGTCATTTCTTGGAAACCATTATTGAACGTGAGTTCAAGGATGGCGCAGGCGGTAAGACTAATGACCAGTTGCGTGCCATCGCAAGGAATGAATCCGAACGTATGCTTCAGAATGAACTGGATGAGATGAGGGCTGCACATAAAGAGTTGCAAAACTCGTTGACATGTATCCAGCAGGAGTTTGACCAGCATAGGGCAGATACGAGAAAAGAGATGGCCGCAAAAGACCAGCAATTGTCAGAGGCTAGTGCAAAGATAAACCAGCTTACGACTAATGTTCAAGGTCTGAATGATGATTTAGAGAAAACGCGTAACAGCGCTTCTGTAAATGAAGGTCAAAAAGATGAAAAGATAAAGAGTCTTGAATCACAATTGGCTTATGAGAAAGGGAAATCCAAGTTTGAGAAACGTCGTCGCTGTAGAATCGCTTGGGAGATTGTTGGATTATTGTTGACGATTGGAGCAATAGTCTGGTTTTTCTGTTCTACAGTGAATTCTGACAGTTGGATGGGGGCGTTCTTGAAATGGATTGAGACTTTGAGTAATACCCATCAACATGTGGCAAGAATTGGTTTGGGTTTGGTTCTTTCTGCCATTCTTATACCATTGGTAATTGCCTTGTTTAAGGATATTTTTTCAAAATACGAAGATGATTGAATAATTTGCGGCTATAGGACTTTCTGCTCTCAATGTGCAGGCTAAAGTTCTTTCATGGAGGCAGGTAGGTGTAGTCTTCCGCATAGCAGCAGGCCCGTAAGATAACCGTAAGTATTTAATGACAATGATTTACGATAAGATAAATAACATAGAAACTTACGCTGCTATCTCGGAGGATATTAGGGTGGGGCTTGAGTATCTGCGAGAGGTGAGGATGGATATTGCGGTGGGAAGTTATCAAATTAATCCACGCGTTAAAGCCATTGTTTCTGAATATGAAACTAAAATAGTAAACGAATTTGGATATGAGGCACATCGTGATTACATTGACATCCAGTATCTCATCAGTGGAAAAGAGATAATCAACTCGCTGCCTTTGGAGTATCTGAAAGAGATTAAACCATATAACAAAGAAATCGATGCTGCTTTCTATGAAGAAGTGAAAGTGAAACCTCAGGAATTACTGTTAGGTAATGGTTATTTCGCAATTCTTTTTCCGCAAGACGGCCACATGCCTCAGCTGAGTGTTAATATGCCGATGAAAGTAAAGAAAGTGGTCATTAAAGTTAAACTTGGAGAATAATATAGAAAACAATATATGTTCAACTTAGATAAGTTTATTGCAGATAGCGTTTTTTTAGACCGATTATTTTTTGCGCCTAATATTGAGGCAAACAAGGAAGATCTGATTCGTGATATAATAGATGTAAGATAATTGACGAGCAGCTAAAGGGTGAGAAGAAATAATAACATATTTCAGACACCTAACATCTTACATCGTTCCCTTGCCAACACTTTGCCAAAGGAAAAATAAAAACAATAAAATTGTAAAATATGAGAGAATTTGAATTGGATTTTGAAGGTTACTACATTGACATGAATTCCTTGCCTACTTATGGCGGTATTTACTTGGTTTATAAAGGTAGCTATAATCCTCAAACCGATAAAGTAGACCTTGATGAATTGATTTATATCGGTGAAGCAGAAAATATAAAAAAACGCCACACGGATGGACACGAACATCAAGACGATTTTGACAGTGAAGTTGAGAACTTGGAGAATGGTAGGGTGATATATGCAACAGCTGAAATTGCAAGTGAAACAGATAGGGAAAGGGTTGAAAATGCACTTATTTACCACCATGCCCCTGAATACAACATAGATGGTGCCAATTCATTCAATCACCCGACAACCAGAGTCATTTCAGTAGGAGCAATAGAATTTCTCGATGATGATTTCACTCAAGATAGGGTTGAATAATGCGGCATCACAATTCTTTAACTTTACAACAGTTTGTTTGTTGGATGAATAATTAAGCTATGAGCACTATTAGTGATTTACCCAAAATGCTTAAAGCAAAAAGCGAAACACCTGTGTCACCGGAACAATCTGGTGTTGTGTCTGAGTCTTTGAAAAAAGATGATTCGCAGGAACAGTCAAATACTGTTGTTGATAGAGTATTTAAGCTTCGGCAAAACTTTGTTATTATTGGCTTGACAGGCAGAACGGGTAGCGGTTGTACTACTGTGGCTGAAAAACTATCAACTAAGGAATGGTACGATTTGAAATCCAATTACCAAGATGTCAACCCGGGGCCGATTGACAATGAGGTTCGAAAAAACCGTATTGTCCACAGGTTTTTAAAAAGGCATTGGACACAACCTTTTGACGTAATTAGCGGCAGTGATATTATCTTTTACTATGCCTTAAAAGAATCATTTGATGATTTTGCTGACTCTCTTGCAAAAGTAAATATTGAACCAGACGAAGTAAGCAAGTACGAACAATCAAAACCAGAAATTGACCCTGTTTTCAGGAGTGAACTAGACAAATTGAAGGATTCATTCAACGCTCTTCACGAAAAAGTAAACAAGTGTGAAGCGTTTTTGGACAAACCAAATTATACAGATATAGAACAACTTGAATTGCTTCGAGAGGTTGTGTTTAGTGACATCAAAGCATTCAGAGGCCAACTCGAGAGTATTTTAACCAAATCCATCAAGAAAGTCATTGCAAGCGAGCTTCAAACCTGGGGCAATAATGTTCGTAAGTACAACTCAATCAAAAAGCAGGATGAAACCTATTATAAGTCTCCGTCATGTCTGGCCAGAAAGATAAACCAGATTATCAAAGCGTGCCGTGCTTATGACAAGGAGAACGGCAGGAAGACTTTAATAGTTGTCGATGCCCTTCGCAACCCATTTGAGGTTCTTTATTTTAGAGAACGTTATTCTGCCTTCTATCTGATGGCCGTCCACACCGAAGAGAAGATACGCAAGGATGCGCTCTTTAAAAAAGGTTTCCGAATCGATGAAATCAAGAAACTGGATAAGGAGGAAGACGAGAAATCAAAGTTTCATGATTCATATCAGAAAATAGATATTGACAAGTGCATTGAACTGGCCGATATTCACTTGGTGCATGATGGGAAGGATAAAGACCATAATCGTGACTTGGTCAACCAGATATTCACCTATGTGGCTTTGATATTTCACCCAGGTTTGATTCCACCTTCTCCCTTGGAGCGTTGTATGCAAGTTGCTTTTACGGCCAAATTGAATTCCGGGTGTCTTTCGAGGCAAGTTGGAGCAGCGGTTACAAACGAATATTATAGCGTACAGTCCATTGGATGGAATACTGTGGCCGAAGGACAAACACCCTGTTCATTGCGAAATCTGTTTGATTTATGCAAAGATGAAGATGTAGGGGCTTTTAGCGACTTTGAAAGGTTTGATGAAGATTTTAATTTAGAGAAGCAAAAACTAATACAGGCTTACGACCCTGTTAAGCAAAAGTTGTGCGGTTTGAACTTGTCGTATTGTTTCAAGGATGCATATACATCAAGCAAGGAAAAGCAGCGCAACAATCAGGTTCATACCCGTAGCCTCCATGCCGAGGAGAATGCATTTCTTCAGTTGGCGAAATATGGTACTCAGGGAATAAAAGGAGGAAAACTGTTTACTACTGCAAGTTGCTGCGAGTTGTGCTCAAAAAAGGCATACCAATTAGGTATAAGGGAAATATATTATATCGATTCGTATCCTGGAATTTCCAGGCTCCATATCCTTGAATCGGGTGTAAACCGACCCAAGATGCTCCTATTTAGGGGTGCTATTGGCAGAGCCTATGTCAATTTGTACACACCATTCTTACCATTGAAGGATGAAATAGAAGAGCTTACCGAAGTGAACGTTAAGTCAGTAATATTACCAAAGTCAAATACATCGAACGAAGGCAAATAGTTATGGCAATAATCATCAAAACGAATGATCCCGAACAACTCCATGATGCTTTTGTTGACAGTATTAGAGAGTTGCGTATCACCACATGGGTGGTTGACGACGATGGTGATTTTACGATTAAAAGAGAAACGTGGCGCAATCATGCTTGGATGCGTTACCATCCTATAGATAATGAATCCGTTGCATTTGGTATAGTTGAATCAAGAAAATACCCATTAGTAAAAGACCTTTATGGTATAATGCATGGCCGTTTAGTGGCAACCCTGCTGACCCATTTTGATACGTTAATAACCAATATAGACGTTACGTCACAACTGGATGAGAGATACGACATTTATAATGCAAATGAATAATTCTAAAAGATGAAATAGAAGAATGCGGCACACCCGGTCTTTACGCGCAGCCGGTGGTCGCTGAGGGGTAAAAGGGTCATCCACACAGCCCGAATGCCCCGATTATAGCAGGGTGACCCGCTGGTCTCTCAACAAATGGTTCAATTCCCAGCGGGTCCGCTCCTGTTTCTCAAAACGATTAAAAGAACAATAATACTTTGTAATATGAATATTTCAGTAGCTGGCACCGGCTATGTTGGCATGAGTATTGCCACCCTTCTGGCACAACACAACGAAGTGACCGCAGTCGATGTGGTTCCCGAGCGTGTGGATATGGTGAACAACAAAAAGTCACCTATCCAAGATGATTACATCGAGCAATACTTAGCTACCAAGCCTCTTAACCTTAAAGCCACTCTTGACCAAGAAGTTGGTTACAAGGATGCCGAGTTTGTGGTGATTGCCGCCCCGACAAACTATGACACGCAAAAGAACTTCTTTGATACCAGTGCCGTAGAAGCAGTCATTGATGCAGTGTTGAAAGTGAACCCCGATGCGGTGATGGTCATCAAGAGTACCATCCCTGTTGGCTATACTCGCACCCTTTATGTCAAGTACCAGCAGAAAGGGGTTAAGAAATTTAATCTTCTCTTCAGTCCTGAGTTCTTGCGTGAAAGCAAGGCCCTATATGATAACCTCTATCCGAGCCGTATCATTGTCGGTATCCCAAAGATGATGGGTGAGGAGTTCAAGGAGGAAAACGAGGCCATTAAGGCACTCACCAATCTTGACTGGCTAACCGAGAGAGCACATGTCTTTGCGGGCCTACTCAAAGAAGCAGCCATCAAGCAGGATGCACCAACGCTTTTCATAGGCATGAAAGAAGCCGAGGCAGTGAAGCTCTTTGCCAACACCTATCTGGCCCTGCGCGTTAGCTACTTCAACGAACTCGACACCTACGCCGAGATGAAAGGCCTCGACACCCAGGCCATCATCGATGGCATCGGTCTCGACCCCAGAATTGGCACCCACTACAACAACCCCAGCTTCGGCTACGGCGGCTACTGCCTCCCCAAGGACACCAAGCAGCTCCTGGCCAACTACGAGGACGTCCCGCAGAACATGATGTCTGCTATTGTCGAAAGCAATCGCACGAGAAAAGATTATATAGCCGATGCTGTGCTTCGCAAAGCCGGGTATTATGAGGCCAGCAGCAGTTATGAGGCTGGCAAAGAGCATCGGTGCGTCATTGGCGTATTCCGTCTCACCATGAAGTCGAACTCTGACAACTTCCGCCAGAGCGCCATTCAGGGTATCATGAAACGAATCAAGGCGAAGGGTGCGGAAGTCATCATCTATGAGCCGACATTGGAAGATGGAAGCACCTTCTTTGGCAGCCTCGTCGTCAACGACTTAAAGAAATTTAAGAAAATGTCGCAGGCAATCGTGGCGAACCGATATGACGACTGCCTTGATGATGTGAATGACAAAGTCTATACCCGCGATATATTTAAAAGAGATTAATTATGAAAGGTATCGTATTAGCCGGAGGCTCCGGCACCAGATTGTACCCTATTACTAAGGGTGTTAGCAAACAATTATTGCCCATCTACGACAAGCCGATGGTGTATTATCCCATCAGTGCTTTAATGCTGGCAGGGATTAGAGATATTCTCATTATCTCTACTCCTTATGACCTGCCAGGCTTCAAGCGTCTGCTTGGTGATGGCTCTGACTATGGTGTACATTTTGAGTATGCAGAGCAGCCCAGTCCGGATGGATTGGCACAGGCTTTCATCATTGGTGAAAAGTTCATTGGTGACGATTCTGCTTGCCTTGTGCTTGGCGATAATATCTTCTATGGTGCAGGTTTTACTTCCCTTCTTCGCAATGCCGTAAAGGATGCCGAGGAGAACAAGAAAGCCACCGTCTTCGGCTACTGGGTGAGCGACCCCGAACGTTACGGCGTGGCTGAATTTGATAAGAACGGTAATTGCCTGAGCATAGAAGAAAAGCCGAAAGAACCAAAGAGCAACTATGCTGTGGTGGGACTTTATTTCTACCCCAACAAGGTGGTGAATGTGGCCAAAACCATTAAGCCGAGTGCAAGGGGCGAATTGGAGATTACTACCGTGAACCAGGAGTTCTTGAAAGATGGTGAACTGAAAGTGCAAGTTTTCGGTCGTGGTTTTGCCTGGCTCGATACCGGCACGCATGATAGTCTCTCAGAAGCATCAACCTTTGTTGAAGTGATTGAGAAACGTCAAGGTTTGAAGGTTGCTTGTTTGGAGGGCATCGCCTACCGAAATGGGTGGATTACCGAGGAAAAAATGCGCGAGCTGGCCAAGCCCATGCTAAAAAACCAATATGGTCAGTACCTACTGAAGGTGATTGACGAAATGAAAGAAAATATCAATTCTAACACACTTCAGCACGTATAGTATGGAGGTTATTAAGACAAATATTGATGGAGTCCTCATCATTGAACCGAAAGTATTCGGTGATAGTCGGGGGTACTTCTTCGAAAGTTTCTCGCAACGAGAATTTGATGAGAAGGTCGCTCCAATTCTGGGACATACTATCAACTTTGTGCAGGATAACGAGTCGATGTCCTCCTATGGGGTGATGCGTGGGTTGCATTTCCAGCGCACTCCTTATACCCAGAGCAAACTAGTTCGTTGCGTCAAGGGTGCAGTGCTAGATGTTGCTGTAGATATTCGTAAAGGTAGCCATACTTATGGGCAGCATGTTGCGGTAGAACTGACCGAGGGTAACCACCGCCAGTTCTTCGTTCCCAGAGGCTTTGCACACGGTTTTGCAGTATTGAGCGAAACGGCCGTCTTCCAGTATAAATGTGATGAATTCTACCATCCTGAAGCAGATGGTGGCATCAGCATAATAGATGATAGTCTGGGCATTGATTGGCGTATTTCTACTGATAAAGCACTACTGTCTGAGAAAGATACAAAGCATTCACTCCTAAAGGACTTCGATTCGCCTTTCGACATCAATGTCTCGCTATATTAATTCTCACTTTTCAACTTTCAATTATCAATCTGAGAAATGACTATTCTTGTAACAGGAGCCAACGGACAGCTAGGGAATGAAATGCGTATTGTGGCCAAAGACTCTATGGATAAATACATTTTCACGGACGTTTGTGAAGAACATCCTGAGTCTATAGAGATGCTCCATAAGTTGGCAGGGAAAGATGTAGATACATTCACAACCAAACTTGACATTACCAACCTTGATGCTATCCGTAAGATGGTAAAGGAGAATGATGTTAAGGTGGTTGTAAACTGTGCTGCTTGGACGAATGTTGATGGGGCAGAAGATCCAGAGAAATACGGTTTAGTTGAATTGCTGAATGCTAAGGCTCCTGAAAATTTAGCCATTGCCATGAAGGAAGTTGGCGGTTTGCTGGTTCACATTAGCACGGACTATGTGTTTGGAGGAGATCCATACAACACTCCTTGCAAAGAAGACCAGAAGGGAACACCTACAGGAGTTTATGGCTTGACCAAATTACATGGTGAGCAGAATATTCAAAGGGTAGGTTGCAATCATATCATCATCCGTACAGCATGGCTCTACAGCGAATTCGGAAAGAACTTCGTGAAAACCATGCTGAACCTTACAGCAACTAAACCCCAGTTAAAAGTTGTCTTTGACCAAGTAGGTACCCCAACTTATGCTTACGACCTCGCCAAAGCAATCATCAACATACTTGATGACTATAAACAATCTTTGAACTTGGAACATGGGACTTTGAACTATTCGAAAAGTGGCGTATATCACTTTTCGAATGAGGGTGTATGTTCATGGTATGATTTCACGAAGATGATAGCAGAGTATAGTGGTAATACAGATTGTGATATTCAGCCTTGCCATAGCGATGAATTCCAGAGTTCTGTTAAAAGACCTGCGTATTCTGTGCTTGATAAAGCTAAAGTAAAAGATTCCTTTGGAATTGCTGTCCCTTACTGGACTGAATCACTTGGGAATAGCATTAATAATTTGAAAAATCAATAAGTATGAGTTATAAAAGAACACTTATCATAACCGGAGGTGCTGGCTTTATTGGTAGCCACGTAGTTCGCTTATTTGTGAACAAATATCCGGATTATAAGATTATCAATCTGGATAAACTTACTTATGCTGGGAACCTTGCAAACTTGAGAGATATTGAGGATAAACCCAATTACAAGTTTGTCAAGATGGATATTTGCGACTTTAATGGCGTATTGAAGTTAATGCAGGATGAAAATGTAGATGGCATTATCCACCTGGCCGCCGAGAGCCATGTTGACCGCTCAATCAAAGACCCCTTCACCTTCGCGCAGACCAACGTGATGGGCACGCTGAGCATGCTGCAGGCCGCCAAGCTGTACTGGGAGAGCCTGCCGGAGAAGTGGGAAGGCAAGCGCTTCTACCACATCTCGACCGACGAGGTGTATGGCGCCTTGGAGATGACGCACCCCGAGGGCATCAAGCCGCCCTTCACCACCAAAGCCAGCAGCGGCAAGCATCATTTGGCCTACGGCGAGAAATTCTTCACCGAGGACCTCAAATACCAGCCCCACAGTCCCTACAGCGCCGCCAAGGCCTCGAGCGACCACTTCGTGCGCGCCTTCCACGACACCTACGGCATGCCCACCATCGTCACCAACTGCTCGAACAACTACGGCCCCTACCAGTTCCCCGAGAAGCTGATACCGCTCTTCATTAATAATATACGCCACCGCAAGCCGCTGCCCGTCTACGGCAAGGGGGAGAATGTGCGCGACTGGCTCTATGTCGAAGACCACGCCCGCGCCATCGACCTCATCTTCCACAAGGGAACCATCGCCGAGACCTACAACATCGGCGGCTTCAACGAGTGGAAGAACATCGACATCATCAAGGTAGTCATCAACACCGTGGATCGCCTGCTGGGCCGTCCCGAGGGTCAGGACATGGACCTAATCACCTACGTCACCGACCGCGCTGGCCACGACCTTCGCTACGCCATCGACAGCAGTAAGCTGCAGCGCGAGCTTGGCTGGGAGCCCAGCCTCCAGTTCGAGGAAGGCATAGAGAAGACCGTCCGCTGGTACCTCGATAACCAGGAATGGTTAGATAATGTTACTAGTGGTGACTATCAGCAGTATTATGAGAATCAGTATTTAAAAAAATAAAGGATCACTTTTTAATAAATTAAGATTTAACCCTTTGATACACCGATAATTATAGTGGAAAGAGGTGCAAGTAATAAACGCATAGCCAAGAATACGATGTTCTTGTATTTCCGCATGATGATTACAATGGTTATTTCATTGTATACATCACGTGTGATATTACAGGTGCTCGGTGTCGATGACTATGGAATATATCAGGCGGTAGGTGGTATTGTTGGATTTCTGAGTTTTATAAATAGCGCTCTTAGTTCTGGATCGTCTCGTTTTATTACATATGGTCTTGGTGAAGGCAATAGTGACAAATTAAAAAAGGTCTTCAACACAACTCTTACAAGCCATATATTATTGGCATTAATAATTATAGTTGTTACAGAGTCACTAGGCTATTGGTTCCTACACCATAAGCTGATTATACCACCAGAACGATTAGATGCTGCAGTATGGGTTTTCCATCTTTCAATACTAACGGTGTTCTTTACACTTACGCAGGTTCCCTATAACGCGTGTATCATTGCTCATGAGAATATGAAGATATTTGCTTACGTAAGTATCATTGAGGCCGTTATGAAACTACTGATAGTGTATATGCTGTTAATAGGTCAGATTGACAAGCTTGTACTTTATGCTATTCTTCAGTGTGTTTTGCAAATATCAATTGTTGTATTCTACAGAATATATTGCACCAAACGGTACGAGGAAACACACTTCAAATGGGGAATCGACAAAGGCATTTTCAAGGAGATAGCCGGATTCTCTGGTTGGAGTCTATTCGCTAATTCTGCAATAGCTCTCAATAATCAAGGTGTTCTGCTTCTTCTTAATGTGTTTTTCGCACCAGCAGTGGTGGCAGCTCGAAGTATATCTATCCAGGTGGAGATGGCTGCCTATCAGTTTATGACAAATTTTCAAACGGCAACAGTCCCGCAGATTGTAAAACGATACGCTCAGCATGACTATTCTGGTTCAAAAGCATTGCTTTTAGAAATGACCAAGTATAGTTTCTACTTAATGCTTTTATTAGCGGTGCCTATTTATTTCTCTTCAGAGCAACTGTTGTCCCTTTGGTTAGGTGTTGTGCCTCCATACACAGTTGTTTTTTTACAGATTATCATCATTCAGAGCCTGTTTCAGGTGTTTGACACATCTTTCTATAAGGCTTTGTATGCTAAAGGACAATTGAAGGAGAATGCACTTCTTTCACCCACTTGTTTGTTCATTAATTTCTTAATTGTCTACATTCTTTTCAAACTAGGATTCTCGCCAGTCGCACTCTCTTGGACTACGGCAGTTTGTTATGCTGTCATTGGTCTTGTGGTTAAACCTTTACTTCTCATAAAAATTGTCGATTATACATGGAAGGATATATGGGCTGTGGTATGGCCGTGTTTAAGGGTTGTTGTGTTATCTTTACCAATACCTATATTGGTCAGCTATTATATGGACAATTCCGAACTTAGCGAAATAGGGTATTTCATTATCATTGTCACTGCCAGTATCCTTTCTGTTTCTGTAGTCGTATGGACTGTAGGTTTGACTAAGGATATGCGCATTAAGCTTTTGAATGCTGTTAAAAGCAAATTAAAAAAGAAATGATTGAGATTAAAGATAAAAGAGCATGTACAGGGTGTGGATCTTGCATCAATGCATGTCCAAAGCATATTATTACTATGGAGGAGGATAGCGATGGCTTCATATATCCAAAAGTGAAAGTTGAGGATTGCATCGAGTGCCATCTTTGTGAGAAGAGTTGCCCTATGCTCAAGGAGCGAAAGGATGTTTGCAAAAGTTGCGATAATTACCCTGTATTTTACGCTGGTCAATTAAAGGACAAAGATGATTTGATGGAAGTGTCTTCTGGGGGCGCATTTTGGGCTTTCTCCAAGACTATTATTAATAATGGAGGTATCGTATATGGCGCTGTTCAGACGGATGTCGACAGTATATATCATCAGAGAACTGAAACCTTAGAAGAAATCAAGGCCATTCGCCGCTCCAAATACTTCCAAAGTGATACAAGGCAAACTTTTGCACAAGTAAAAGCTGATTTGAAAGAAGGGAGAAGTGTTCTTTATAGTGGTACTGGATGCCAAATAGCAGGTCTAAAGGCATATTTGGGTAAAGAATGTGACAATCTTATTACTTGTGATGTTGTTTGCCATGGCGTACCATCAAGAAAAGTGTGGAAAGCATACAGGAAGGAAAAAGAGGAGAGAGAAGGTAAAATTATTAAAGATCTCGTATTCCGCGATAAGTCTGCTGGGTGGAGTCATAATCAATACAAAATTACCTATCAGGATGGAAGTGTCGAAAAGGAGGCGAGTACACAACAGCTTTTTCATGCAGGATATCTACAAGGTTTGTTCTATAGACCATCATGTGGAGTATGTAGATTTGCCTCATTGCCACGCGTGGCTGATGTAACATTGGCTGACTATTGGCAGTATCAAGGTCGATTTAGACAGCCGGGAAATGATTTGGGGGTTTCTTTGATAACGGTAAATTCTAATAGAGGGCAAAGGCTATTAGACGATTCAACCAAATATCTTGCCATCGAATTAACTGAGCAAAAAAAAGCCATTGCAAGCTGCCGACACTTGGATGAACACCCATCAGAAAATCCCGATAGGGCAAACTTCTTCAAGTTGTTTAACGAGGTTGGTTACTATGCCGCTGCAAGGAAATATATTACAGCCAGTAATACAAACCTGGTTAAAAGGGTGGTTCGAAAAATACGAAGAATTTTCATCAAATGATGATAACAAACGGACAAATGAGTCATGAAGGTCGTATAAGCTACTTTGACTGGATTCGAAGTGCATCTTCGGTATAGGAAATAGGTTAGAATAATTATTATAATTTATGTATAAAGAACAAGATGTCAATAAATCTCTGCTAGATGCATACTACAGAGAGATGGACTCAAAACCGGTGTGCATAAACTCTATATGGGGGCTGTTTGAAGTACTTAAGTTGTTGGGAAATAAGAATGCTGTAGTCGTATCTAATAACCGCTATGTCAGAGGGATTGTGTCACGTTTGAGAATAAGAACTGCCAATACATCAAAGGTGAATATGGCGGCAGAACAGTATTTTGCAATGAAGGATGCTCTCCTGCTGTTGGCAAAGAAAAACGTGCCGGTCTATTACTATAACCGAATAGGTATAGAGAAAACCGGATTTGTTTATTCAGAGTCAGCAAAAAAAAGAATGGCTAATACGATAAATTTTCCATTCTTACTTGATCATGTCGATGAATATGAAAGTGACTTGAAGGAATTGTTTGGCGACCTGTATAGCAAAGATTATATTAAGGAACTTGGGAAGATACCGCAGGTTATAGCTAAAGGGGATACTTATTGCCATGAGGATTTTGCCAGTAAATATGTTAATGTGATAGAAGGGCAGAGAGTGGTGTGCTATCAGCCTGAAACTTATAAGCGTACAATTCATGTTTATGGACGCTGTGGGGCATTTGGCTATGCTGTTGAGGATAAGAACAGCCTGCCAAGTCAGATTCAGTTGCAGTTAAAGAATCATGGCATTACGGATGTCCGAGTAGTGAATCACGGACTCTGGGGAGGCGAAGATGAATATCTGGAGCATAACTTCCTGAACGATTGTGTGGGATATAAGGAAGGTGACATTATTCTCTTCTATATGATGCACATCGATAAACGGCTTCTTAGACATTGGGAAGAAGCTGGCGTAAAATACAAAGAAATCACTCACGAATGGCATGAGTATCCAGAAGCTAAGTGGTGCTTCTATGACAAGCCTGGCCACATGAACCATATTGGCTATCAGCACGTGGCGGAAATAATTGTGGCAGATTTAATAAAGCAGAATTTTGCAGCAAAACCAGTTGATGAAGGTATGTATTCCTCCTTTAACTCAGAACATCTAAAGGCTTACCTGAAGAAAAACAACAACTCTGACTTCTATAAGGAGATTAATGAATATACCTCATCCATCTTGATGGAATATCCTCTAAATGATGAAATAAAGGAGTGCGGCTCAATCGTAATGAACTGCAACCCATTTACCAAAGGTCATCGGTATCTTATAGAGTATGCAGCCAAACAGGTTGACCGTCTGTATATTTTCGTGGTTAAGGAAGATAAATCCTTCTTTAAATACGAAGATAGATTTGAGATGGTGAAACAAGGAACTGCAGACTTGAAGAATGTTGTTGTCGTGTCAAGTGGAAAGTTTATCATATCCTCACTTACATTTCCTGAATATTTTATGAAGGATTACGTTAAAGAGAAGAATTTCGATGTGTCTATGGATGTTGAGACCTTTTGCAAGCATATAGCGCCTCCTCTGGGTATAAAGAAGCGCTTTGCAGGCGAAGAGCCATTTGATCCTGTGACGCTCAACTATAATGAGAATATGCGCAGAATTCTGCCCAAATATGGTATGGAGTTCTGCGAAATACCAAGGCTGGCACTTGATGAGAAACGTGTAATCAACGCAACAGAAGTGAGGCGATTGCTTAAGGAGCGGGATTTTGAGACAATCAAGGAATATGTGCCTGAGACAACGGTGAAAATACTACAAGAGAAATATTGAATCTAGGACTTTTTTTCAGAAGTCGATGTAAATATGGATATATTATTAAATAACGGTTATAGGATTCCAGAAATTGGCTTTGGTACATTTCCCTATAAAGAGCCATTGATAAAATGTTTACCCAAAGCTATAGAAGGTAATGGTGTGAGATTAATAGATACGTCCGATAATTATCAAAATGAAGAATATGTAGGAAAAGGGCTTGCTCAGGTAGATTTGTCTAAAGTAACTGTAATATCTAAATTCTCGCAGCCACTAAGGACAAACGAACTGGGAAAGTGTTTTGAGGAAAGCAAGAATAACCTTGGAACTATTAATATCTACCTTCTGCATTGGCCATATCCATATCTGTGGAAGAAGCAGTGGCGCAAAATGGAGAATCTTTATCTGACCGGAAAATGCGAAGCCATAGGTGTATGTAACTTTGATCTTGGCTATATGAAAGAGCTGTTGGCTTTTTGTAAGGTTAAGCCAGCCATCAACCAGATCGAGCGTCATCCAATGTTTCAGCAACAAGAACTTGTAGATTACTGCCAGGGGAATGAAATAACAGTAATGGCTTATTCACCAGTAGCTAGGATGGATAAGCGTTTACATGAGAATTCTATATTGAAGGAAATATCTGCTAAGTATGGGAAGACAGTCAGTCAGGTAATTCTTCGATGGGATATTGATACCGGTTGTATCCCTATACCTGCATCATCATCGGAAAAGCATATCGCAGAGAACTATGAAGTATTTGACTTTTTTTTGACTAAAGAAGAAATTGAAGCGATTAATTCTTTGGAAAAAGGGAAAAGAATTCGATATAACCCAAGAACAAGATTTTCTTTCCATCAAAGAATAGACTTCTTAAGATATAAGTTTCTTTCTATATTTGAGAATTAACCATTTAAGTATAAGCAATGAAGATAATTTTATCAGGTGTAGAAACCAATAATAAGGGAGCTGAGCTGATGCTCTATGCAATCTTGCAGGAGGTTGAAAGGAAATGGCCAGATGCCGATGTATTTATAGCGCGTTCACGGGTACCTCAGGGGTTGGCTTATATTAAAACAAAACTTCGTTTACATAATTTCCCTTTTGAGAGAATTATAGAAAAAATGTATATAAACGAAGTGTTGTATAAACTAGGCATACCTTCTATCGAATGTATGAATTTTATAAAGGCAGATTATTTTTTTGACGGTAGTGGTTTCTTATTTTCAGATCAAACCAAATTATGGGGAACCACGCCGCAGTGGTGGGAGAGAAAGCTGAAGTTTCAAAAAAGCAACGGAGCTAAAGTTGTTTTTTTACCACAAGCCTTTGGACCTTTCGACTTGGACTATGTGAAACAAACAGCATCCGTATTGAGCCAGTATTCCGATATTATTATGGCTCGAGAACAAGTTTCTTATGAATACTTGAAACAAACAGGAATCGTAAATATGAATAAGGTAAAGATCTTCCCGGATTTTACTTCATTGGTTGACGGCGTGTTTCCTGAGCAGTATAAACGTTTGCGAAATGGAATATGTATTATCCCCAATATAAGGATGATTAAAAATGGTAAAATCTCGTATGAGGATTATATTCAATTATTGAAATCTTTTGTTCAAGAAGGAGAGAAAAGTGGTCATCCTGTCTATTTGCTTAATCATGAGGGAACTGGTGATGCTAAGTTGTGTTATAAGTGTAAGGATAGTCTAAAAAAGAACATTGAAGTTGTCACAAATCTAAATGCTTTAGAAGTAAAGGGTCTTATTGCATCTGCTTATTTAGTAGTAACATCAAGGTTCCATGGTTTAGCTTCATCATTAAATTGCCATGTGCCAAGTTTGGCTACGAGTTGGAGTCATAAATATGAGGAGCTATATAAAGACTATGGTCTTGACAACTATGTACTGCCACTAGATAATTTGGATGCAGCAGTATACAGTGTCAGAGTATTGTTAGATGAAAATAATAACAAAAGAATAAGGGAACAATTAGAGGGGGCAGTCCTAAAAATCAAGGCGCAGACAATGAAAATGTGGGAAGAGGTTTGGAATGCTTAATTTATAAAAAGATATCCATATGCGTTTATATTATATAGATGGATTAAAAGCAATAGGAGCAATAATGGTATTTTTTTGCCATTATAATGGCCTCCTTCATCTAACCTGTTTGCCACCTTATTTGGCTTTCCCTAATGGGGAGTTTGCTGTCTCTTTCTTTCTGATGCTAAGTGGCTTCTCTATTGCTATGTCATTAAGTAAAAATGATTCTCAGGAAAAGGTGCAGAGAATGATTCTTGGAAGATATTTGCGTTTTGCTCTACCGATGGCGATTGTGACTACTATAGCTTATTGGGGTTATATAATGAAATGGTATTTTGCTAGTGATGTTGCAACAATTCTAAATCAGACAAATGGCAGTATGGAATATAAGGATTTAAGTGTACGTCATTACCTCGCAACGCTTCTGTTAGCCCCGATGGGATATAATGCACTTAATTCGCCCATATGGATGATGAAATACATATTCGAAGGTACTTTTGTCATAATAATATTGAATTTTGCAATCAAATCACTAAAGTTTAAAAATACCGTATTTGTCTTATTGTTCTTTTTGTTGCTATCTTTTCTCGAAAGCATATATCTAGCTGATGTTATTGCAGGAATGCTGATTTTTATTGTATGGCATAAGCGGAATGACAATTTTACCGATGTGCCATTCCGTCGAGTATTAATCATATTATTTTTGGTCATCGCTTACTATATTTCTGTTTCATTTAGAAGGCAGGGAGCGGCAGGTGTATCAATTTTGACACAGATTGCACATTTATTAGGGTCAATATCTTTGATAGTTTGTATGTTGATGTCTAAAATTATTCAAAAATTATTAGCTTCAAAACCAATGGCATTTATGGGTAGTATATCCTTTGAGTTTTATCTTATTCATTATGTTGTTGTTTGTTCTTTCTCAAGTTGGATGTGGTTGAAGTGCTCATCTCTTGAATACAATTATTTGAATTGGCTTAATTTCCTTTTGACCTTTGCGTTGGTAACGATGCTTTCGTATTTGATGAAGAAATATGCCGAGCCGTTTATTTGTAAACCGTTAGAAAGTAGAATTATTAATAAACTCATCAATTAAGAGAGAAATGTATAATTACAAACTTGCTGTAATAATACCTTGTTGGAATTGTGGAAAAGTCGTTGCAGAGATGTTGGATTCGATTATGCGGCAGTCGTTTCATGATTGGAAGGTCTTTTGTATAGATGATAAATCAACTGATAGAACTGCGTCTGTAATAAAAAATTATTCAAATAAAGACAACAGAATTAAGTATGTGGAGAGATGTCGTGAACCCAAAGGAGCTCAGACATGTAGGAATTTAGGAATAGAAATGTCTAAGGGTGCAGAATATATAATATGGTTTGATAGTGATGATATTATAGCTCCATATTGTTTTGAACAAAGGGTGACATATATGGATAATCACCCCGAATTGGATTTCAGTGTATTTAAAGCAATATCATTTTATGATGGTTCAAACAAAATAGATAGCCTTTATGGATTTGAATATTCTTCTATTAATGATTTAAAACGTTTCATACGCCGTCCGATACCTTTCGCGGTATGGACGAATATATATAGAAGAGATTCTGTATTAGAGAAAAAACTGGTGTGGGACGAAAAAGTTCTCTCTCTGCAAGACTCGGATTTTAATATCCAATCCTTACTTAAAGGTATGCGGTATGATTATTCTAAGGGGACCCTCGTGGATTATTTCTGGAGAATAAACCAGGCCTCAGGTAGCATATCAAAAAACATTATATCGGATGCTCATAAAAAGAGTCATCTCTATTTCATAAAAAAACTCTACGATAGTATACCAAGAAGTCAAAAGAAGAAAATGAAAGTAGAATTGGATGACAATTTATTTTTCTTTATAGATAAATTCTATGACGATGTTGATTTTTTAGAGGCCATTTTTACTAATGAATGGATGTTACATCGAGTATGGTTTAGAAAAAGAATAGAAATGTATTGTAGATTAAATAAAAGATACAAGTCTATTTTATTTCCCGTGATAGTTAACTATAGAAGAATATATGATTTTAAATGTCGTATCTCAAGAAAATTGCAAATGAGAGAATCTTTAAAAAAAATATCTACCTATAAAGGTATTTTACCATTTTAAAGTTTTGTTGTATTGAATATGTTTATTGATTTATTTGTTGATATAACTACGCGCTTGTACACATTCCTCATTCGACGTGGATTTAATTCTTTTGGGGAAAAGAGTCATATTCGTCCTATCGCCGATATGATTGAGGGGAAGAGGCTAATTCGCGTTGGTGACAACACCTATTTTGGTAAGAATTTACAACTTACAGCATGGCATTCCAATGAAGATGGCAAAGCCAAACCAACCATAATGATTGGGCAAAATTGCAAGTTTGGTAATTATAATCATATAACTGCCATAAACTCAATTGTCATAGGCAATGGCGTGTTGACTGGTAAATTTGTGACAATCACGGATAATTCACATGGTAATCCTTGTATTTGTCGCCAATTAAACATACCTCCAGCAGAACGACCTACTTTCTCTAAAGGAGGTGTTGTAATAGGTGATAATGTATGGATTGGTGACAAGGCCACAATTCTTCCTAACGTAACAATTGGGGATGGTTGTATTATCGGAGCTAATGCTGTTGTAACGAAGGATATTCCTGCTTTCTGTGTAGTGGGCGGGAATCCTGCGATAATTATTAGACACTTAAAATCAGAATATTAATATGAAACCTATAGTTTTGGCGCATTATTTGCCACAGTTTTACCCAATTAAGGAAAATAATGAATGGTTCGGTGAGGGTTTTACAGAATGGACAAATGTTGGCAAAACCAAACCGTTGTTCAGGGGGCATGATCAACCCAGAGTGCCTGCTGATTTGGGTTATTATGATCTTAGATTATCTGAGGTCAGGGAAGCACAGGCTCAATTAGCAAGAGAAGCGGGTGTTGATGCGTTCTTGTATTACCATTATTGGTTTGGTAATGGTAAGGTGTTGCTGGATATGCCATTAAAGGAAGTGGTTAGAATGAAAAAACCTGATTTCCCGTTTTGCGTTTGTTGGGCAAATCATGATTGGCAAAGAAAGAATTGGGATGCTAAAGCCGGTATATTAAACAAAGAAATGTTGATGCCACAGCTCTATCCAGGCAAGCAGGATATTATAGATCACTTTTATTTCTTATTACCGGCCTTTAAAGACAGTAGGTATTGTAAATTACATAATAAGTTAGTCTTTGTTATCTATAGTCCTGAAGAGGTGCCAAATGTTAAAGAAATGATGGATATTTGGAATGATTTGGCTAATAGAGAAGGATTGCCAGGGTTCTATTATATAGGCTACTCTTACCACGAGGAGGCTTTAGAGAGGGAACCTTATACTCTATTTGATGCAAACTCACTATGTTTGTTACACAAGCCCATCAGCTTTGCTTCAACCTCTTCTCGTATGGGCGTTTTACAAAGACGCGTTAAAACGGTTGTGGCAGAATTATTTAAGCGACCTATGGATTTATATAACTACAAGGATGTCTATAAACATTTCATTAGCGATGCATTCAAGAGTGAAAAAGTGTATCCTGTATTAGTTCCCAACTGGGATGTAACACCGCGAAGGGGGGCCGGGGCATATATCCTACATAATGCAAAGCCAGAGTTCTTTCAAAAATTTGTGGAGGATGTTCTTGACTTAATAAAGGATAAAGCGGATGACGATAAAGTGGTTATTCTTAAATCATGGAACGAATGGGGTGAGGGTAACTATATGGAACCGGATTTGACCTATGGGAAAGGATATATTGAAGCTCTTCAACGTGCCCTAAAAAAAATCAACAGTAAAGACTGCTAATGACAAAACTAAGATATTTTTTTTACTCAATAGTTCTATACAGTTCAATGCTGTATTTCTCTTTGATAACTCTTTTCGGAAGGAATGGGTTTTCTATTGATGTGGAAACAAACGAGTATATCGGTATGGTTGCTGTCGTAGATGCTATTGCTGCATTGTTTTTCGTTCATGGTTTTTCCTCTCAGAAAAACAAAGGTGCAGGATCATTCTTAATACCTTTTGCTTTGGGCATAATATTGATGCTATATCTTGTAAGCAATACTTCAAGCAATTTGCTAATAAATAATTTTATTGCATTTTCGATACCTTGTGCTATAGTGGCTATAGATATTGCATTAAAGAAAAGTATTGGGTATTTGGCGAAATGGATTGAGTTGTTTATGATTGTTGTGACAGCGGCAATTGCAATTACTCTTCCTATGGCGATGTTTGCACGAGAGTTGGATTTTGAGTACCAGTCATATTCATATTATGCAGGCTTCGCTTTTTGTATAAATTTTTTCTTTTTACTGTTTGGAAATAAATATGAGCGTTTCCGATTTTTTAAAAGTAGGTTTTATTTCTTTTTTTCAATTGGGCTACTTTTTCTTCAGGCAGGAGCTTCATTGATATCTGGAGGGCGTGGAGGTTTCCTATTAGTAATTCTTTCATTAGCGGTTTTCTTATATCTTTTTAATAAAAATTCAGCTACGAAAAAAAGGATATCACTTTGGTTGTTAATACCAGTTGTGATAGCATTGTTTTTTGTTATAGCCCCATCTTATTTTTTTGATGCCATGTCATCTGGAAGTAGAAGAACATTTTCGTATGTTTCTGGTGGTTATATCAATATGACTGAAACGTCAGGAAGGGATGAAGTATATGCATCAGCGATAGCCCTGTTTGAGCAAAAACCCGTATTCGGCTATGGCTTTTTTGATTACGTTGACAGTTTACACTATTATCCCCACAATATTTTCTTAGAGATCTTGTTACAAGGAGGGCTTGTGTTTTTAATGTTTTTTATTGTGTTCCTCCTATATATTATAAGAAAATTTAAGCGAATCATAAAGTATGACAATGACAATTTGTTGGTCTTAGCAATGGCCTTATGGCCAGCCGTTGAGTTACTTTTTTCAGCATCTTATGTAATGTTTGGTTTGTTTTGGTTTATTGTTTCATATGTTGTATGCTATGATCTAACACCTCATAAGCATACACGGAAGTCTATCCTCGCATCACAGAATTGTTAATATGAAGAGAATACTTTTACTTACCACTATGTACCCAGACCCTTTGAGGCCTGCAACTAAAGTCTGCCACTATTTTGCGACCCAGTGGGTGGCTATGGGGTATAAAGTTCTAGTGATTAATTATCGTTCTATGTTTCCGCGTATTTATACGGATATGGCGAGACTATTCCCAAAGTTGGCTGAAAAATATATTGGTAATCATGTTGAAATGGATACTAATATGGATGTTATTCAACATGAGGTGGATGGAATTCCTGTTTATAGTATTCCGATTTTTAAGTATTTCCCGCATGGTGCTTATAGAGATAGAGAGATAAGTAAACAGGTGAAAAAAATTAAAGACATACTGGAAGAGCGTAAATATGCCCCTGACATTATCATTGGGCATTTTTACAATCCTCAGATGGTTATTATTCCGCAATTGAAAGAAATGTATCCCAATGCTAAGACATGTTTGTCTCTTCATGAATGGTACTTGGATACAATAAAAAAAACATATCCTAGAAATTATGAGCGTTTACTAAAGTCGTTTGATATTATAGGTTATCGTTCAGTCCCCATTAAGCGTGGTTTTGAGGCGATATATGGGAATAGCTATAAGGGACTTCTTTGCTTCTCGGGTACGGCTAAAGATTTTTTGGAAGTAGAGCCTATTGAGCGGATATATAGTGATGGCGCACTTACAAAGTTTATCTTTGTCGGACAGTTTATCCAAAGAAAGTATCCGTTAGAAACCATAAAAGCAGTAAAGAATGTATATGGTAATGATGGTAATTTCTCTCTTACATTTGTTGGAAAGAAGTATATGTGTTATCCTGAAATGGCACAGTATACAAAAGCTAATGGATTAGATGGAAAAGTCACTTTTACAGGACAAATACCACGTGATGAGATTATTCCTCTTTATGATAATTCGGAATGCTTTATTATGATTAGTAAATATGAAGTTTTCGGTCTTGTGTATTTGGAAGCAATGTCTAGGGGCTGCCTTACGATTGCTGCACGTGATGAAGGAATGGACGGTATAATAGTTGATGGGGAGAATGGTTTCTTATGTGAGGCTGGAAATGAAAAGGAACTTGAGACAATAATAAGGAAAATCAACACGTTGCCAGCTTGTGAGAAAAAGCGTATCTCTCAGAATGCAATCAAGACTGCACGTGAATTATCAGATTATAATGTGGCTAAATCATATATTCAACAAGTTGAAAATGCATAACAATGAATAAGGTAGGTATTTTAATATGTTCATGTGATTATTATAAAGAGTGCTGGAAACCAATTATTTACTCTTTTGATAAGTATTGGCCTGATTGTAAATATACAAAGTATATTGTATCCAATCATGAATCAGAAGAGTTGCCTAACACAGTCTTTGTTAAAGTTGGTGATCATAAAGGCTGGGCCAATGATACAAAGAAAGCTCTAAAAAGTATAGACTGCGACTTCCTTATTTACTTCCAGGAAGATTATTTTTTGGGGTGTCCTGTCAACAATGATGCTATCGAAAGTCACATTCAATATTGCGTAGACAACAATGTTGATTATTTGAAGATTTCAGATGACCGTATGTTTAGGGATGGCAGCAGAATTGGTAACTCTGATTATTGCTGGAATGAACCTAATGTACGCTATTCTATAGATACAGCCGTTGCTATTTGGAGGAAAGAGCTTTTGGTAAAACTCTGCGTTGATAATTTTACAGGATGGGATTTTGAACGAAAAATAATACCGTACATAAAGGAAAACGGAATATCTTTTGATTCTCGGATTATTCACTCTAGTGTATTAGAAACAAAAGGAATATCTACTATCCCCGGAAATGCTATACAGCGAGGGATGTGGACAAAAAGCGGCGTAAAATTTCTAAAGGAGAATGGATTTTATGATTTAGTTAAAACAAGGAAAGAGCAGGGGAATCTAACGTTCTGGTTATGGAGTCATTCTCCAAGAAACCGTTTCCTCAGATTGCCAGTATGGGCAGTGATAAAAATAATCAGATTGTTAAAGATAAACCTATAAAGGACAAATAATTATATTTATGACCATAGAAAATTGTTCTATCATTGAGTTGCCGCGTTTTTTTGATCCAAGAGGAAATCTGTCCTTTGCGGAAAATAATGCACAGGTTCCTTTTGTTATAAAAAGAACTTATTGGATATACGATGTGCCAGGAGGCGAAGACCGAGGCGGACACGCTTTCAAAGAGAATCAAGAAGTGGTAATAGCTCTCTCAGGAGCGTTTGATGTTGTGGTGGATGATGGTGTACACCAGAAGAAATTTGAACTGAACCGCTCTTACTATGGCCTGTATATTCCTGCTGGTCTGTGGCGCACGATGGAGAATTTCTCTACCAACTCGTTTGCACTGGAGTTTGGATCGGTAAAGTATTCTGCGGAGGACTATATCCGTGATTACGATGAATTCTTAAAACTGAAGAAGGATGGCAAAATATAGTGTGTTCGACTGCTCAATGGTAGAGCTGGATAAGCACCATAGCGACCGCAAAGGAAACCTGACGGTGGTGCAGAATGGTGAGACTTTGCCATTTGATGTGAAGCGAGTGTATTACCTGTATGATGTGCCTGGTGGAGAGAGCCGTGGTGCACATGCGCACAAAGATTTGGAGCAGTTGATTATTGCTGCATCTGGATCGTTTAGTGTTACTCTTGATGATGGAAAATGCAAGCGCTCATTCTTCTTGAACAGGCCGTATCAGGGGTTGTATGTGAAACCTGGGATGTGGCGTGATTTGGAGGATTTTTCTTCCGGTGCTGTCTGTATGGTATTGGCTTCTGAGGTTTATCAGAAGGAGGATTATATCCGCGATTATGAAGAATTCTTAAAATTCAGGGAGGAAATATGATTCATCCGTTAGCAGATTGTATGAATAAGAGCGTGCCGGAGAGCACGAAAGTGTGGCAATTCTGTGTGGTTTTTCCTAATTGTCGGATAGGGGAGAATTGTAATATATGCTCTCACTGCCTGATTGAAAATGAGGTGGTGATTGGTAATAATGTCACTATCAAATGCAATGTGCAGGTTTGGGACGGCATTACGTTGGAAGATAACGTAATGGTAGGGGCTAATGTAACCTTCACTAATGACATGTACCCTCGTTCAAAGAACAAGGACTGGACATTACTTAAAACAAGAGTTTGTAAAGGTGCTACCATAGGCGCAGGGGCCGTTATTCTTCCAGGCATCACTATAGGTGAAAATGCTTTTATAGCGGCAGGAAGTGTTGTGACGAAGGACGTACCTGCAGGAGAACTCTGGATGGGTAGTCCTGCGAAGTTTTATAAGAAAGTGGACTTCTAATAGTTGAAAGTTGATAATTGAAAGTTGAAAGTTATGAATATTCCTTTTTTAAGTCTTAAAGACGTAACGGCTCTTCATGGAGCTGAGATTAATGAAGCCGTAATTCGTGTAGTCAACGGCGGCTGGTACTTGCAAGGCAAGGAGAACGAGAAGTTTGAGGCTAATTATGCCAAGTTTATAGGTTCTAAGTATTGCATTGGATGTGCCAACGGTCTAGATGCGCTCACTTGGATTTTCCGTGCCTACATCGAACTGGGCGTGATGCAGCCTGGCGACGAGGTGATTGTTCCGGCCAACACCTATATTGCCACCATCCTATCTATTACAGAGAATGGTTTGAAGCCTGTTCTTGTGGAGCCTAAACTCAATACATTGGAGATTAATGATGACCTCATCGAAGCTGCGATTACTCCCAAAACAAAGGCCATTGCCATTGTGCATCTTTATGGTCGCAATGCTTATGCCGACATGATTGGTGCTTTGTGCAAGAAGTACAATCTGAAATTAGTTGAAGATAATGCTCAGGCACATGGGTGCAAGTACACAGATGGTCGAGTTACTGGCAGTATTGGTGATGCGGCTGGTCATAGCTTCTATCCTGGCAAGAATCTTGGTGCACTTGGTGATGGTGGTGCTGTTACAACAAACGACCCAGAACTGGCTGCTGCTGTTCGTGTTTTAGCTAACTATGGTTCTCAGAAAAAGTATGTTTTCAAGTACACCGGTCGTAATAGTCGTTTGGATGAGATTCAAGCCGCTGTGCTGGATGTGAAGTTGAAATATCTTGTTGAGGATAATGCACATCGTAAGATGGTAGCCAACTACTATTACGATAATATCAAGAATCCTCTGGTATCAATGCCAGACAGACTCCCTGACGAGCAGAATGCCTATCACCTGTTTCCGATTCTGGTTACTGATGGCAAGCGCGATGCTTTGCATGATTATCTGGAGCAGAATGGAGTGGGTACTGTTTGCCATTATCCCATTGCGCCTCATAAGCAAGAATGCTATGCTAAAGAGGAGTGGAATATCCCTCAATTAAGCCTGCCTATTACTGAAAAGATTGCAGATGAGGAATTGAGTCTGCCAATTGGACCTGCAATAACAATTGAAGAAGTAGCAGAAGTGGTTAAATTAATAAATCAATTCAAGTAAATGGTTATTTGGTTTGTCAACAAAGAGGCTGCACCATCCGCTGAATTTGCCACTCACATGAGGACCTTGCGACAAGCGAAGTTCTTTCAGGATAAAGGCTATGAGGTAAAGGTGTTTTGCTCCGCTGTTGTACACAATTCAAAGATAGTTCATAAGTTCGAAGGTATTTGCCAAGAGGAGATTCACGATAATGTCCCTTTGGTGTTTGTAAAGTGCCCAGAATACGGCGAGAGTTTCGTGAAGAGGGTCTTATCATTCATTGTATTCTCGATTAATATGTTGAGAATAAAAATGGATAGCAAGCCAGACATCATTGTCCACGAATCAAAAACGCCCTTTGATATTCTCTGTATGAGACTTGCCAAGAAATACAAAGCCCGATATATTGTTGATATTGAGGATTTGTGGCCGTTTGAGTTCGAGCAAGTTGGGGTAATATCAAAGAATAATCCGATACTTAAACTATTCTATAGGCTTCAACGTTATATCTATTCGAAAGGAGAACATGTCGTAATCTCTATGGAGGGCGGCCAAGACTATGTAAGAGAGAGGAAATGGGATAAAGAACAGGGAGGCCCTATAGACATAAACCGTGTTCATTATGTTAATAATGGTATTAGTTTAGAAGAGTTCAAATACAATGCTGAGAACTATACTGTTCATGATGACGAGTTGACGGATAAAGATTCGTTCAAAGTTATTTATCTTGGTAGTATCAGGCTTGCTAACAATCTCGACCAACTTCTAGATGTCGCAAAATACCTTCAAGAAGAGCCCAAAATCAAAATAATGATTTATGGCGATGGCCCTGAGCGAGAGAAGTTAGAAGAAAGATGTGAGAAAGAACATATTGATAACGTTAAGTTCAAGGCTAGATGGACTGAATTGAAATACGTTCCGTATGTTCTTTCATGTGCAGATCTGCATATATTGAACTATGGTAAGAATTGGGCACCTTACGGTGGATCTATGAATAAGATGATGATGGCATTTGCAAGTGGCAAACCGATGGTTTGCAATGCAGATTTGCCATACTCGGAAATAAACCGTCACAATCTGGGAGTTGACAAGGTATTTAATAATCCAGAAGAATACGCCCAAGCTATCAAAAGCATCTATGACATGCCTAAGAATGAGTATGAGGCAATGTGTAATCGCGTGAAAGAGGTCGCCAAAAGATATGATATTAATTGTCTATGTGAGAGATTTGCTGATTACTGTGAGATAAAATGAGAAATGTGCTTTTACCACTGTTAAGATTAGGATTGGGATATGGTTCGGCAGAAGATGGGAATCTGTCTGATTATATTATGCTGCCGGCTAAGAAGTGGGAAGCATTGGGGAATTTGGCACGAGAACAAGGTGTTTTGGGTATCATGTTAGATGGTGTGGAAAGATTAGAGTCTACACCTTTTGGCGCAACCAGAGAATTAAAAGTTAACCAGAAACTGGAGTGGATTGGTGAGGTGCTGCAAATAGAGCAGAGAAATCTCCAGCAGATAGCAGTTATGAATGACCTTGCCACAAAATGGAGGAATAACGGTTATCGCGTGATGGTGATGAAAGGACAGACCAATGCGACACTTTATCCAAAACCCGGGCATAGAAATCCTGGAGACATAGACTGTTATCTTTTTGAGCACTACTCGGATGGAAATAATATAGCGAGACAAGAGGGCGGCATAGTTGACGAGAGTTGGTATAAACATTCGGTAATTAGTTATAAAGGCGAAACCTTTGAAAACCATCAATACTTTGTTCATACTCGAGAAGGCAAAAGAAGTAAACAGTTGGAAAAAGAGCTGGAAGAGGCTTTGAAAGTAGATGAAGATGAATTTAAACAACTAACACCTTCTACTGTTATGCCACCAGTTCAATGGACTGCAATGTTTCTTACCTATCATGCCTGCGCTCATTTCCTAACTGAAGGTTTGAGATTGAAACAAGTTCTTGACTGGGCTGCATTTTTAATGGCTCATCAGAATGATGTTGACTGGTGTGCCTTCTATGCGTTTTCTGAGAGGTATCATCTGAAAACTTTCTCTGAGACGATTACCTCAATCTGTTGTGATTACTTAGGAGTTGAGATTTCAAACTCAAACATTAGGAAAAATGATGCCTTCACAGAAAAGATGCTGAATAGTATTCTTTATGATGATGATTACATTTATAATGAGAGGGAAGGCGGCTGGAAAGAGAAGTGGTATATAGTGAAGAATCTTTTTCGTTACCGTTGGAAATACGAAGAGATATATAAAGATAGTGTTTGGAAGCAGTTGTGGTACTATACAACTGGTTACTTGTTTAAAACTGAAAAAACATAATTAAACTGTAAAAACAATGAATATGAAGATTAGAAATATTCCTTTTTCTCCGCCGGATATGACGGAAGCAGAGGCTAAAGAAGTTCGTGAAGCCATTCTTTCTGGTTGGATTACTACTGGCCCCAGAACTAAAAAACTGGAGCAACAAATAAGTGAGTTCTTGCATACAGACAAAACGGTATGCCTGAACTCTGCAACAGCAGCTATGGAGATGGTGCTACACCTGTTGGGTGTTGGCACAGGCGATGAGGTGATTGTCCCTGCCTATACCTATACTGCTACTGCATCTGTTGTTACTCATGTGGGAGCGAGGTTGGTGATGGTTGATAGCCAGAAGGATTGCTTGGAGATGGACTATGATAAACTGGAAGAGGCTATCACTGATAAAACCAAAGTGATTGTGCCTGTGGACCTGGCGGGTATCGTGGCTGACTATGACCGTGTGTTTGATATTGTGGAGCGCAAGAAGGCTTTGTTCCATCCAGCCAATGCCCTGCAAGCCAAGATAGGACGGATTGTAGTTTCGGGGGATTGCGCGCATTCGTTTGGAGCATGGCGCAAAACGAACCTTGACGCTAACGTTAATGATAACAAAGTGAAGGAGATGGCGGGTGAGATTGCGGATTTCTCGTCGTTCAGCTTCCATGCGGTGAAGAACTTCACTACCGCAGAAGGTGGCGCTATGACATGGAACCTTCCCTTCGGGTTGGAGCCGGTTCAAGGTTCAGGGTTTAAGGTTCAAGATTACTTCCCGACTGTCCCTAAAAAGGAGGGCGAGACTTGGAATGAGTTGCTTTATCGCTTGTCCCAGTTGTTTTCACTGCATGGTCAGAACAAGGATGCTTTGGCTAAGACTAAACTTGGGGCTTGGGAATATGATATTATCGGCCCTTGGTACAAGTGCAATATGACGGACATCATGGCAGCTCTTGGTCTGGTTCAGATGGAGCGGTATGAGGGCTTGCTGAAACGTCGTCAGGAGATCGTGGCGAAGTTCAACGAGACGTTGAAGGATCTGCCCGTGGCTGTTCTGAATCATAAGGATGCTGACCATTGCAGCTCACACCATTTGTATCTTGTGCGTTTGTTGGGCAGAACACGTGAGGAAACCAACAGGGTGATTGAAATGATGGCTGAACGCGGTATTGCTTGCAACGTGCACTACAAGCCGCTGCCTATGATGACAGCATATAAGGCTCTTGGTTTTGACATTAAGAACTATCCCAATGCATTCCATCTCTTTGAGAATGAAATCACGCTGCCTCTGCATACCAAATTGACCGATGAGGATGTTGAGTACATTACAAGTAATTTTGTAGATATTATCAAGAATTCGTGAAAAGGATTTTCGACGTTATAGCGAGCGGGCTTGGGCTTGTGGTCTTGAGTCCGCTGTTTTTGATACTGGCTGTTTGGATTAAGCTGGATTCAAAAGGACCGGTATTTTACCGCCAAGTGCGAGTTGGTAAGAACAATAAGGATTTCCAAATCTTCAAGTTTCGCTCAATGCGGCTGGGCTCTGACAAGGGAAGCCTTGTGACAATTGGTGGACGTGACCCAAGAGTTACCCGTTCGGGATATTGGATTCGCAAGTTCAAACTTGATGAACTACCGCAGTTGATCAACGTGTTTATCGGTGATATGAGTTTGGTTGGTCCTCGTCCAGAGGTGCGCCACTACGTGGATTATTGGACACCAGAACAAATGCACGTGCTGGATGTGCGTCCCGGCATCACCGACCCTGCTTCAATTAAGTTCCGCAATGAAAATGAACTGATGGAAAAGGCGGAGGATCCAGAGAAATACTATATAGAGGTCATCATGCAACAGAAAATCAAGTTGTACCTAGAGTATGTGGAGAAGAACTCTTTCTTCTATGATATATCTCTTATCTTCAAAACTTTCTGGGTAATCATTTCTGAATAACAATATAAAGTTTCATATGGTAGAGAATAGACTTTTGTGGGCAGATTCTTTAAAAGGATGGCTTATGATTTTTGTCGTTCTTGGACATGCTATACAAAATGTATTAGGCAATCAATGCGAGAATAATCATTTATGGAATATTATCTATTCATTTCATATGCCTGCTTTTATGGCTGTTAGTGGGTATTTGGCTTTTCGTCCCAATAATAGGGGGGGGCAGAATATCGTTAAGTTTCTTACCAGAAGGTTCAAACAACTTATTATACCATTCCTGTTGTGGTCTTTTGTTCTTCTTTTAATCAAGAATAACTTATCACTTAATTCGGCTGAAAAAATTTTTTTGTATCCAGATAATGGAGGATTTTGGTTTTTATGGGTTCTGTTTTTCATCAGCGGTATTTTTGCTTTCGGTAATTTACTATCTGATTATTATAAAATTAGACAAGAATTGATAATACTTATAGTTTGTTTTCTATTAGTTGGGGTAATGGTGGTATTTGAGCCAAGAATGTTTGGCTTCAAATTTATATCATATTATTTGTTGTTTTACTCGGTGGGGTATTTCTTACATAAGTACGAAAATAAAGTTATTGCTCGTAAATTGTTGGTAATTATTGCTTTATCATTGTGCTGGTTGTTCCTCGCATGGTTTTGGAAGATGCACGATTTACCTACTTGGTTGCAACATTTTCCTATACCATATTCAATAATGCAATATGCATATAGATTTATTACTGCTACAATAGCGATATATGTTCTATTAGCGGTATCACCAATAATTCTTAATAAGGAAAATGTTATAAATAAAACTTTAATCAATTTGGGTACCATCTCATTGGGTATTTACACAACACATATTATCTTAATTAGTATAATAGTGAAAGGTATCATGCTTTTAGAGTTGAGTAATTCACAGGCTATTTTAGTTTCTTTTATTTTAGCATTGCTGTTATCATGGACACTAGTGTGGTTGTTGAGTAAAATGAAAGTATCTGCCAAATATCTGCTCGGAAAGGTATGAGGCAATATGTTTAAAATCTGTTATTTAACCATTGTCTATTATGACAATGGTGATTTAAAATACTATGAACACCATTTGGGAACCTCGAATAATTAGTTTATGAATAATGAGGCTCGTTCTTGTTCTAGGTTTTTTGGTTATGTTACACCACAGTATGTTTATAGTATGTGTGTGGGAGGGGCGGTCTCACTTGAAGAGGTTGGGGCTGGATTAAAGGAGATAAAGAATGGTTGTAGATAAGAAGATACTTGATGAGTTGACCGAGAAGGCGAAGAGGTCACCTCGTTTGCGTTGCAATATGGATCTGCGCAATTCAGAGGAAGACAACTCGCAGCGGATGTTGAATGCTTTGGAGCCAGGAACGGTGATGCCGATCCACAGGCACTTGGCTTCATCAGAAACAGTCGTTATCATACGAGGTAGGATAAGATGGCTGTTTTATGATGAGCAAGGCCGGATAACCGAATCTACGGAATTATGGAGCGACGGAGATGTTAGGATGCTCAATGTAGAGAAAGGCCGCTGGCACTCGTTGGAGTGTTTAGAGTCCGGTTCAGTCTTGTTTGAAAGTAAAGATGGCCCCTATCATCCGCTCGAAGAGGATGAGGTCTTAACTTTCCCCTCAAAAAACGAAGATAAAGAATATGGCCATGAAAAGTTTATTTAAAGGCATCGGCCAGTTTTTCCGTTACCTTTTTCTCACGCCCGCAGGAGGCAGCAAGCGCCGTGCAGAGCAGCAGGCATATGAAGATCGGCTGGATGAGGCTATGAAGGGCGTGAAGGCAGACAGTAGCAAAATGGCGGATCAGTCAACAAACGACTGACCCGCCAAATTTTTAATCACTCACCCCAAACGCCGCACAGAGCAACGCGTAACGGTCTGCCAAATCCAAGGACGTATATCGAAACACTGCGGCAGAGCCCTCTCGGTGCAGCCCGGCCGCGTAGTAGTTGATTTGGACCTTCGTGAGAAGGTCTACGTGGGTTTTGCGGGCCAGTTTGGAGGAGGCGACTTCGTAGAGGGGGCGGTAGACGTTGTCGGCCAGCTCAGGATCGAAGAGGCACACGCGGCGGTCGATGCCGCAGAACTGCAGCAGGCGCCGTAAGGCCTTGTTATATACCTGCTTCTCGTAGTTGGGGTTGGGGCCGTTGAAGGCCAGGCGGGTGCGGCGGACAATCTCCAGCGCGGGGGCGATGAGCGGCGTCTGAATCTCGCGTCGGCTTTCCTTGGAGGTCTTGGAGGGGAGGTAGTGGATGTAGGGGATGCCATCGGCCGAAACGGCTAACTTGTCCATCGTCAGGCGCTTGAGGTCGCTGATGCGGCAGCCCAGCGCGCAGTTGAGGACAAAGATGTCCTTGGCCCACTGTAGCTCCGGCGGGACGGAGGCATGCATCACGCGGCGGAGTTCGTCGGCCCTAAGAAAGAAAGGAGCATCATACATTACATGCATGATGCTCCTTCGCTTTTCGGTAGAAATGCGTTTGAAGGGCGATTTGCGAATCTCCCCGGTGTCTTCCAGCTCCCGGAAAAAGGCCTGCAGGGCCTTGAGGTCGTGCACCACGGTGGTGTCCTTGCAGCGCTTGCGGGGCGCGTGCCGGCCGTCGCCCGACGGATACAGCTGCGGGAACTTCGGCACGTAAAGATACTCGTCGTAAATGAATTGCCGATACTCCAACAGCAGCTCCGGCGTCACTTCCCGGGCGCTGAGCCCGGACAGGCCCTTGATGGACAGGAATCGCTGGAGTTTGCGGGCCTTGCCCTGGAGGACCTGGAATCGGCCGACTCCCATGACGCCGTCTCGGTGTGCCTCCTCCAGATAGCGCAGAAGGCGCTGATACACAGGCTCCTCCTGCTTTCTTTTATACAGGCCGAAGTTTTCCGTCATCACCCGTCGAATCTGCAGCTCGAAGATGCGGCTGTCCATGTCCATCCGCTTGACTTGCATGAGGGTGTAGGCCTTGCACATGGCCAGTTTGTGGCACTCCAGCTCGCTCTGGAGGCGCTCGTCGGAGGCTAAGTCTTCGGGCCGGGCCTGGATGCCCGTGGAATGGTAGAATGTCTGCGGCCCGTCTTCCAGCCGGAAGAGAATAACAGGGGCCGCCCCTTGGGCAGCCCCGTGACACATGGTTATGGTTTCCATCGCTTTTCGTTTTAGGGACCCGAAGTTACTCTCTTCGGGCGGGAAAAGCAAGTTTAATCTCTTCCAGCGGCACCTTGCCGCCCCACATCCTGTACACATACTCCGGCGTGATGCATCCCGGATTAACCGAGGGAGGGGATTATCGGCCTGAAATCTTGCTATTCATGTTAAGAATTACTATTTTTACGAGGTATTGTGTAAAGCAATGCTCCGATGGCTAATCTTCGCTGGATAGCAAGATTAGTAGGGGGACACCAGAGCCCTCATACATCGGGAATTAGTTCCTTTCAATGTGCCATTGAGAGGAATAGGAGAGTTGTCATTGGCGGAACGGACTATAATTTGAGGGCGTTTATTGTTGTGAAAAGGATTAGGGACGCCATCAGACTGGGAGATGTTTTTGTCTTATGAGTGAAGGGCTGGAAGGAAAGGTGGGCTATTGTGGAGGTGGTTTGTTCTTCCCCCTTTGTAGTAAAAGAGGCTTACGTTGAAGCCGCGTTAATCCATATCGGCCAGAATCAATCTGGTGTATGTGCCTTTCTTTATCATCGGCGAGTTGAGCGTTAGGATGCAGTTGGCGGAGAGGGCAGTGGAGCAACAGCTGGGGGGAATCGCATTGTTAAAAGTTCAATCGGCTCTCTAATGGAGTGCTTGAGAGAGAACCTCGAGTTCGAGAAGTGGATGTATGAGACAGCCAGGAAGTCATATGAGCAAAGCCGTATAGTATACGTTGCCGCTGATGCCTAGGTTGGGGCGTTACACTGACACACTGCATCAAGATGCATAAGCGGCTGTTCGGAGTGGATGTGAAGAAGATACGCAGAAGGAGCATTACTCCTTGCGTCGGATCAAGGCCAGAAAGAAGGAGACGGAGATCTTGTACATCTTCTTCGGCATTCATACGGCGAATGTAGTGCAGTTGGCGGAGAAGTTGATGGAGCAGCAACTGGCGGAGGCCGCATAGCTTGAAAGCTCAAACGGTTCCCCAATGGAGTCCTCGAAAGAGAACTCCTGGATGGCGGTAGAAACACATTGCGAAATCCGGGTGATGAAGCCCGGACCAAACGCAAAAATGATATAAAACGACGAGTTAAACATTAAACGACAATCTCCTATTTAAACTCTAAAAAACGATTCGTAAGAGAATCATGCGTAAGATTGATGGCAATAAACTGATGCAGATGAATGAGACGTTAGCCTCTTATCTGCAGGAAGGCAGGCTTGAGGAGGCTGACAAGCTGGATGCAGAGATGATTCAGTACTGCGGCACCGAGGGACGTGTTGTCATCAATCGTGTGATCGCCCCGCCACGACCGATGTATATGTACGCCTTTAACAGGGCAATGCTACAGATGATGCATTGCTATGTTCAAGAGTCTGTACTGAGCATGATAGATGTGATGGAGACATTATACTTCGGTGGAGTACAAGAGGATATTTATTTTGTGTTTGATGTACTTGCGGAGCAGAGGGGCACGCGTGACCGCTTCCGTCAGCCATTTGACTTGGCTTGCGACTATCTGTTGATCGGTACTCTGTGTACACTTCGTTTCTCTGCAATTTCACTTTCTTTCTTTTGGAAGGCAAAAGTGATATTCAAGAGTGCTGGGTTGCGAGATTTGGAAGAGTTTACAGAAACATTCATCCGCACCCAATACGAAATCTTATCGTCTTCATATAAAGATGTGGATCCAAAAGGAGCGGAGATGTTACGTGAGGCCGCTGCGAGAATAACGGCTGTTTGTAAAGTTCCGTCACGAGAAACTTGCTACCATCCTAATCTGGTGCCTCTGTATATGACGAAACGTGGGGTACAGCCAACAGACGAGCAGAAGAAGATTCGTGAAGCAGTAAAGGATTATGAGCATCATGTCACTACATACGAAGACATTGAGGCGATCAACCAATTGCTACCACAATTTGAAGCAAATCAGTCGATGTTGCTCAAGATGTTCAAGAGTTTGGACGAGAGTAATCCGGATTGTTTGCCAAACATCATGGAAGTGCTTGATGTGGTGTGCTATGACGAAGAGCGCTATGCCATACAATTTGGTAACGATCAACGAAGCTTAATTCTATTTGGTGACGTACATGAATCAGAAGGGATGATAGATACCGTTGTCAATCCGGATGGCAAATACGTATATTCCAACCAAGGAATTATTCCCCACGTATTCTATCGGGGGCAGACAGTCAAGAAAGACCCCTGCAGGCCCTCCTTGTACAGAGGATTGACAGGAAAGCAACAGTTCGTTGAACGCCTCAAGCTTTGTGAATTCTCTCTATTGCTGCATAAGCATCCATCATCATCATTTTTTGATGAAGGACTGACAAATGAGCTGAATAATGGAACGAAAGAGCATCATAGCCTGTATATTGACGATGAGGCCTTGGGACAGCATTATGGCATCAAAACTCAGTATTTGGATTTGACGGCAAATAAGTGGGTGGCAGCGTTTTTCGCCTGTTGCGACTACAAAACCAACCCCGCTTCAGTGCGCGATGTTTACGAGAAGCATACCGAGGAAACTGTTGGCGTATTCTATGAGTATCAGGCATCACCAGATTATAAGTCAGACGGCAATTTGCGCCCGATAGGATTACAGCCTCACTCACGCCCCGTATTTCAAGCAGGTTACGTAAAGAAATTAAGCGAGACGGATAATTTCAATAACGTTGCTATAGCCATTCCATTCAGATTCCATAGCGGTTGCACAAGTATTCTTTATTGGCTATTCAACCAGAGTGGACATATTCAGCCTCCGGAGATGATAGAGTTAAAAGCCAAACGTATTGTTCTTGAAGAGCGTTGTTTTTCTGAAGCAGCCTATGAACTTGCTCACTGCAGGTATTATAAGGATCTGACAGATGATGAGTTTGCTGCATTGGTGAATGGCTATGGTCTGGAGAGTCAATCAACGCCCTTGGTGGATTTCGCAGAAGATGAATTGCTTCAAGCCGATGAAGACAGGAAACAACTGGAGCCTTATATCAGAATGAATCTTCGTGCAAAACAGGTTTTTTGTATGACGTATAATAGCGGTGACTGATATCTGATCAGATAAAACAAATGGGAGCTAAAGAATTATCAAAGGAGGAGGTTGCCAAACTGCCCACACTTCTGGATATTGTGAATCATTATCTGGAGGGGGAACGCCAGATAGAGCAACAGCACGAAAGCGGACCTTTTAAAGGTCTGTTCCCTACGCAAGCATACAAGGGAATGTTTGAACCTATGCGTATGGAGGACGGCACACACATCCTTATGCCTCTTTCACCGGCGCAACACTCCTACTATCGTGGTGAAAGCTGTTATCACGAGGATTGCCGTCCGTCACTTTACCGCAGGGGGATGACAGATGCCGACATCTTTGTAGAGCGCATCAAACGCTGCGAGATGGAGCTGATGATGCAACAATATCCTATCACCGACTTGTTCGCAAATACCATTCACGCGCAGGCACCTGATAAGACATGGATTCCTATACCTTTCCGTATTGGTTATGACGGTATGGCTCAGCATTACGGCATCAAGACAGAGTTTATGGATATTACACTTGACCCTTGGACAGCCGCTTTCTTTGCTGCAACCAAATACGATGATGCAACCGACACTTATTCTGTCATAGAAGATACAGATGAATATCAATATGGAGCTTTCTATCTCCGTAATGAGATACCTCTTCTAAATCCAAGCCTTTCCCGTATAGATGTAGTTGGGATGCAACCGCTTTCACGCCCAGGCCGTCAGAGTGCATACGTCTTCCGAATGAATCAGGGGGAAAATTTTAACACAATGGCACAGAAAGATTTCTTTCGCCATGATGCAGATGTGAACCGAGCTATATTTGAACACGCAAACAGTGGAAATCAACTCTTTCCGAAAGAATTGATAGGTGAGCGTATTCGTAAGGAGATAGTAAAAGGAGATGAATTCTCTCGTAAAGCTTTCACCTTGGCCCAGCAAAGATATTTCCCAACGACAAGTGAAAAGGAACTGCAGCGCTATTTGATAGATAAGCATATTTCGATTAACCCTACTGATAAACAGTGGTTCAATGATGCTGAAAAGAAAGTTGCCATTGAGTATTGGGAGACCTACCAACAGGAGCTGTTCAGTAAGATACACCTACGTTGGTCATATCGTGGGCCTTTAGAATTTGTAGAAGGGAAAGAGTTTGTTAAGCTGGTGGGGGATAGAGATAATAATACGAATCAAGAGTAAAAGTATGAGACAAGAGGGCAGCGAAAACGATAACAAGAATACAGCGTTTTTGAATTGTTTTAAGCATTTAGTCAGCTGATTTTTTAGGTAAGATGCTATAATGGTCTCTGTTTGGTGGGCTCGTCCCTAGCGCCAATCGCTCTATGTGCTAGGCGTAAATCAGCAATAATTAGTCGCCCCTGCTTTAGTCGCAAATAATTGACATTCAACAAAATAAGTTCAAAAAGCACTTGGTTTATTTGCAGAAAACGCTTATCTTGTAGTCAGAAACCTGCAAATAATTGAGAGAATGATAGGCAAAAAACCAGTGGAACACCAGATGTCCATCTTCGAAGTAGCATTGGAAAGTTTCATCGACATGAACCACGAACTGGTCCTTCTGTCCCAGCAGATAGATTGGGAGGCGGTGGAGTCGGAGTTCGCGGAGTACTACTGCGCGGACAACGGCCGTCCGAGCGTCCCCATCCGTACGATGGTGGGGATGATGCTGTTGAAGAACATCTACAACTTGAGTGACGAGGGCGTGGTCGCTCGGGCAGAGTTACACCAGAAACGGAAAGCTCGGAAGAAGTTCTGCAAGCGTGCGGGAATCGAGCCGGTTATCGGCCACCTGAAATCCGACCACCGGATGATGCGGAACTACCTCAAGGGAACCCTTGGGGACGCCATCAATACGATGATGGCTGCCGCAGCGTACAACATGAGGCATTGGATGAACAAACATGCCTTGTCTTCTTTTGTCTCCTGGCTGCTGACGCTGGTCAGACGCCTTGAGAATGTGTTATTTGAGAATGAAAACCAATATGCCTGGAAGGACTCCACTCTAGCGATGGTCGCGAAATAGGGGGTTGGCAGGCTTGACTAGTTATTACTCTACGGTTGTTGGGTTAGGTGTAAAAAGCGACATAATTAGAGTCTATGTGCAAAAACTGCACGAATTGTGCAATTTTTTGAAATAAAATTCTTTCAAATCGGATTTTATTTGTATCTTTACGGCCAGAATCAGACTATTGATTTTATGATACAGGAACTAAAAATCAGGAACTTCCTATCTTTTAAAGATGAAGTTACATTCAGTTTTGAGGCTTCAAACGATAAGTTCGCAGAGGAGTCTCAGGTGGTGACCATCAATGAAAATACGAGGTTACTGCGTTTTGCCATCGTGTATGGCTACAATGCGTCGGGTAAGTCAAACCTCTTGTCGGCTCTTGATTTCCTATCGTATTTTTGGTCTGTAAAGCCCAAAGATCTGGACTCAAAGACGGGGGCGGTTCCATTTAAACTGGATGGCGTGTCGACTGATAAACCGTCGGGTTTTGAACTTGTGTTCTATGTGCAGAACACAAAATACTGGTATCAGCTGGAACTGGATCAGCATCAGGTATATTTGGAGAAACTGTCTTACTATAAGACAACCCAGCCCATCATGCTGTTTGAAAGGACGCTGAAAGATGGACAGTCAGAGATACAGTTTAATCCGAAGGCCGTGAAGATAAGTCCTGCAGCTAAGGATATGATTAGCCTTAACTGCTTGAAGAACACTTCTTTTTTTGTGGCGCGTAATCAGGTGAATGTAAATCTTCCAATCATTGACGAGGCAAAAGAGTGGATGAGGAATCAATTGATGCCTATTATCTCACCATCGACTGCAGGTTTAACATCATATGCCCAAAGAAAGGCATCAGAAAACAAGGATTTGATCAATTACATTGTTGGATTTTTGCACGAGGCAGATTTTAATGTTACGGATATCTCTGCGAATGTCGTCAACAGGCAGTTGACGGATGAGGCTATCAAATTCCTGACCGAAGAGAATGTAAGCGAAGATGAGGATTCTGCCAGGGAGATGGAACGTATCAAGAAAGAACGGACCATCAAGCAAATTCAGACGGTATTTGAACACACGGTAGAGAATGACAACGGGACCGAGATTTACCAGATGGATAAGAAAGATGAGTCTGTTGGTACTATGAGAACTTTTGGAATAGAAGCGGCCCTCTATGAGGCGCTCAAGAGTCAATCGGTACTACCTGTCGATGAGTGGGAAACATCGTTGCATCCTAAATTGCAGGAGAAGATGCTGTTTGAGTATCTGAAAACTAATTCCAGATCTCAGCTGATTGTTACAACGCATAATGATGGGTTGCTGGATTTGGTGGATGACCTGATTAGGAAGGATTCTGTTTGGTTTACAGAGAAAAAGAAGTCGGGTGTTACAGATTTGTACAAGTTGACGGATTTTAGGGGCGTTAATAGGTTGTCATCTATCCGGGAGGCCTATCGTAACAAACGTTTTGGCGCAACGATGAGATGAAGAAGCAACGAGAATTAGCAGAGGGTGTAGAGCGGAAACAATACTTTGAGACTGCCCAGATCCCTGTTTCCGAACCAGAAGAGGGGACAAGGGAAATGGGCGAGTTGTACCCTTTTCTAATCAGTGGCGGAAGCAATACGGAGCGATACTATTTCACCCACATCAATGATCTGACAGAACACAAATTTAATATCAGACCCAGATACTTTGGCGACGAATCAAGCTATACAGAGGCTTTCCCAAAAAGAATACAAGAAATTCTGAGTTCCAATCACGATGCCAGGGTGTTCTGTGTGTTTGATTGGGACACAGTGCATGGCAATGAAGCGAGGCTTAAGAACCACCATGAGTTTGAGGAACAATTCAAGGAGGAGATTGCTGCCGGCAGTGTGACTCTATGCCCGAGTATGCCAAGTATAGAGTACTGGTTTTTGCTCCATTTTGATGATTATACCCAAATCCTAAAGAATTACAGGGAAGTCTCAAACGTTCTTGGCCCCTATATTAAGCCTTGTTTCCCTAATCCTAAGAAAAGCCTGAAGAGTTTATTAAAGCAGCAAAAGTATTTAGAGGACTCCACCTGGGTAAGAAACCTGTGTGCAGACGGGAAACTGGATACTGCCATAGAGCGAGCGGAGAAAAACATCCAGGTGGCCGTTGAGGCCAGAAAGTTGGAGGAACAATCGTATTCTTTTGTGTACAAGGCGTTTAAGAAAGAATCTGGAGAGGGAGAATAGTTGCGTCATGATATAATCTGATGTATGACACAAGATGAAAAGTGGCTGTTGAAATACAATGAGGTGGTTGCGTTTATTGAGAACAATAAGCGGAATCCATCCAAGCATGATGATGAGGAGCGTGGGCTGTATCTCAATTGGATAAAGCACAATCGTAAACTCTTTGCGGCTGGAGAATTGAAGCCGGACAGGGTGGAGAAGTTTAAGGAACTGCTGGCGTTGGTGGAGGAGAATAAGAGAGTGAATCAGTACCAATAAATGGAAGCTCCAGCGAACTTGCCGCTAAAACGTCAAGCCGCCCACGGACTTGCAATAAACTAAGTATAATTGTTTCAATAATAATGATATGTGGTCAGATAAAGAAACAAATGTAGACTACCTGCGGATTTCGGCGATGACCACCCACTTGAGTTAACGTTTCAAGCCTGGTTCCCGAATGCAGCAATAATCGTAGCGATGCCACGTTGGTAGCGTAGTGTCATCGGCCCGGACAAACGATCGAGTGGCCTCGGCAAGCCTGCGGAAGGCGCTCATCGGCAAGATGAGTTTTGTCGGCCATCGGCCAGTCCCATAATCTGCAATAGACTCAGGTTTTTCTTATATCAGAACGAAACGCAATGACATTCAATGACGTTATAACCCAAAGATACTCTT
>JAEEGK010002846.1_pt1 | contig 43303 bp, 32 predicted proteins | sample 8958771 | NCBI WGS metagenome assembly JAEEGK01 (sample SAMN16246547, study PRJNA631951) | gut metagenome | biome: gut microbiome; feature: rumen; material: SC-attached | host: Bos | place: Iran: Karaj | collected 2018-10
ACAAGGATCAGGATGCCGGAGAGCCTAAGTCGACCAACCCCGTTTCTTCGGGTGACCAAGCAGAGATGGCAATGATGAATATGGGTATGGATTCAGAGATGATGATTAGCGACGAGGAGATCATGTTGGTTGGCGACGACTTCGTAGTATCTGAGAGCGACTTCAACAAGAAGAAGGAAGAGGAAAACGACAACGTCTTCATCAAGATTGAAAACGATCCCCGCGTCACCAAGGTTGGCAAGTTCATCCGCAAGTACAGCATCGACGAATTGCCACAGTTGTTCAACATCCTCAAGGGCGACATGTCTATCGTAGGTAACCGTCCGTTGCCACTCTACGAGGCTGAGAAGCTGACTGCTGACTCCAGCATCGACCGCTTCATGGCTCCTGCTGGTCTGACTGGTCTTTGGCAGGTTGAGGAGCGTGGTCGTGGCGGTACGATGTCGGCTGAGGAACGCAAGCAGTTAGATATCACCTATGGACAAACTTATAATTTCCTGCTGGATATGAAGATTATCCTGAGGACTTTCTTTGCCTTCAAGCAGAAAGGAAATGTTTAACCAACGATTGCCTATGAACGGTGTGAGAAATCTTTTGCTTACGACGATATTTGCCGCGATCGCTACTGCAAGCTATGCACAATATGAGAATAGCGGTATCAGCGCTGGTTTCTTTGACTCCAGCGACAATACAACCATCAATTTCTCGACATTCCACCTGCCGCCTTTGGCTGTGCTCTACGAGAATGCTAAGCAGAACCCGCAGATTCTGTCATTGAATAAAGCCCAAGAAATTGCTCAGGCAGAGGTGGCCAAGCAAAAGCGTCACATTTTCTCCTATGTCTATGGTCATGCCAGCTACAGCTATGGTAAGACCGACATGTGGGGCAATAATAACAGTACACAGAGCTATACCACCATTTATCAGTACCAAGGCAACGAGCAGAGCTACTGGAACGTGGGTGTCAACGTCAGCATACCGTTGGAGGACATTCTCGACCTGACAGCCGCCATAAAACGCAAGAGATTAGAGGTTGACAAGGCTCGTATAGAAAAAGATATTGCCTTTGACGAACTTAAAAAGAGTATCGCTACCCTGTATATCAGGATCACCAACAACCTTGTAACACTAAAGACCCTCAGTGAGGGTGCCGCTATCTATCAGGGTGCTGGTGCTTTGAACCAAGAGGATTTCCACCAAGGCAATATGACCATTGAAAATTTTGCCAATACAAAATTGTATGAGGTAGATGTTGTCGGCAAGTATCAGGAGATGCAGATTGCAATTACTACAGATATCATCACACTGGAGTTGTTATCACACACACCTATCCTGACCAATACGACAACGGATGTCACCCTCGACGACGAACAGTTGTCAGAGAAAGCCATCCGCAAACAGAATCGTCAGGTTGCCAAGAACATCAAGAAAGCTGTTGCCGAAGAGGACAAGCGCTATCGCCAACTGGAACAGGCCGAAAGAAAGGCCATTCGCAAGGCAGCTCGTCAAAAAAATAAGAACCAATAACACGCACTCAATATGGATTTGTTTAGATATTTTGTTCGTTTCCTCTATAAGATACGTTGGTATTTAGTCATCTTACCGATGATTGCGCTTATCGTTGCATGGATTTCAACCCGCGACATGGAGCGCATCTACGATACCAATACCACCATCTATACAGGTATGATTACCGGTTACAACATTGAAGGCGGAACAGGTGCTGCTGGCGGTAACTCGCAGACCAACATCACCAACCTGATGTTGATTATCACTACCGACAACACCATCCACGAGGTATCCCTGCGTCTGTTTGCCCGCTGTATGATGTATGGTAATCCCAACAAGGACAACAACTACATCTCTGCCGAACATTTCCGCCAATTGAGTGCCACGGTTCCTGCTGATGTCAAGGGACTCATCAACCACAACAGTGAGTCGGCAACCTATGCCAACCTGAAGGCCTACGAGAAGCCCTCACAGGACAATTTCCTCTTTGGCTTGCTCAATTCTCACCCTTACTTCGGCATTAACAAGATTACCAGTCGATTGAAAGTACTCCAATTGGAGAAAAGTGATATTATTGATATTGGCTATTCAGCCAACGATGCAGGAATTGCTTTTAACACCCTAGACATTTTGAATGATGTTTTCTCTCGCCAGTATCAGCAGTTGCGTTATGGTGAGACCAGCAACGTCATCAAGTTCTTTGAACGTGAGGTGGCTCGTTTGTATCGCATTTTGACTAATGCCGAGGATGACCTTATCCGCTATAATGTCTCCAAGAAAGTCATCAACTACCCAGAGCAAACAAAACAGCTCACAGTACTTGAAATGCAGCAACAGAATTTCCGTAACGACCAGTTGATGAACTACACCACTGCTAAGGCACTGCTCGACTATTTGGAGCGACAGTTAGGCAATCGTGCACAGGTTATCCGTTCCAACAAGGAGTTCACTAATCAGGTACGCGACATTTCGCGTATCCAGTCACGCATCTCCAATCTCCGACTGATGAGCAGCGAGGGTGGCGGCAATAACAACGAGTCACAAGAAGAACTTGCTAAGGCTCAACGCGATTTGCAGCGTGCTACGGGACGTGTTAACCAACTGACACGAGACATTGAGGCTGCAACGTTCAGCACAGAGACTGGTGTGAAAGCGCAAGACATGTTAGGACGTTGGTTGGAACAACTCTTGTTATTGGAGAAGACCAAGGCCGAGATGACTGCCACCGACATCATGAAGACGAATCTGGACCAACAGTATCTCTTCTACGCACCTATCGGTGCTACGCTAGACCGTAAGTCACGCCATATCGGATTCATTGAAGGTAACTACATGGAGATGCTCAAATCCCTCAATGCAGCCCGTATGCGCCAACGCAATCTGCAGATGTCAACAGCTACCCTGCGTGTACTTAATCCACCAATGTTCCCATTGAATGCACAGCCCACAAACCGTCTGATGGTACTGTTGGGAGCTTTCATTCTTACCTTTGCGCTTACCACGCTCTATTTTCTGATTATCGAAATGCTCGACCGCACTCTGCGCGACCGCATGCGTTCAGAGCGCATCACCGAGATACCCGTCATGGGCTGTTTCCCACAGGAGAGCAGTCTGCGCTATCGCCGCTTCAACAAGACTATTGCCGATATGGCTCTGAAACAGTTGAGCAAGGCCCTGCTGCCTAACTTCAAGGAAGGCCAGCAGAATGTGCTCAACCTTCTCTCTACAGACTCTGGCAATGGCAAGAGCTATATTGCTCAGGAGTTGGAGAACTACTGGATATCCATTGGTCTGCAGGTACGCCGTCTCACCTATGATGAAGATTTCCTGGCTGAAGACAGCAAGTTCATCCTGGCTAAGGACATCAAGGATCTATGCCCCGACATTCTCCCTGACGAGATTGCCATCATCGAGTATCCTAACCTTGACGATTACTCCATCTCTCCCGCCCTATTGAATATGGGTACCATTAATATGATGGTGACGCGTGCTAACCGTACTTGGAAGGATGTCGACCAGAAAGCCCTCAAGGAGGTGCAGGCCATGTTGGACGAAGAGCACAAGAACACGCTCTACATGTATTTGACCGAAGCTAGTCGTTATGCTGTCGAGGAGTTCGTCGGACAGCTACCGCCTTACACGAAGTTCAACAACTTCGTTTACCGTATGTCTCAGTTAGGACTGACAGCTACAGAAAACGAACACGCCCTATGATGAACAAACTGACGGTTACAACATACGCAAAAGAAAAAGGAGGAAGAGTATCAGTACTCTTTCTCCTGTTTTTGCTTGCGATGTACGAACTTGTAACCGCCGGTCTTCCCGTTTTTGCGGCTATCTGTCTATTGCCGCTCGTCATCGTCTTCGTTGTCTCCACCTTCCGGCAGTCCATGCTCATCTTCTGGATATTGGTGGTTGTCAACTTCTTCATCATGTGGCATGGAATGTATGTACCGATTCCTCTTTCTCTCCCCAATGAGATGCTGGAGATTCTGTTGCTTGTCTTAGCCATTATCGATGTCCAGAACTCGAAATTCGAGCGTGCACTCAATCTGATGCTTTTGGGAATATTACTATGGGTAGCATTATGTGTATTAGAGGTATTAAACGACACCTGCGGTATAGGTATTGATGTTGGAGCATGGTACACGACAGCCCGTTCTCTGGCTTTCCAGATATTGTATGCCTTTTTAATTTTCACCATATACATTTCCTCTCCTCAAAGACTTCATAAGTACATGGTTGTATGGGGGTGCTTAGCACTATTGTCTGCCTTTTGGATTTGGAAACAAAAGTATATGTCACTTACCCCCAAAGAGAGTTCATGGCTTTTTGGTGCAGGCAGCCTAACCCATGTGCTGCAAGGTGGAACGCTCATACGTTATTTCTCTTTTTATAACGATGCAGCAAACTGTGGTATTGGAACGGCCTCTACAGCCGTTGCATTCCTCATCTTTGGCATCACTGCCAAAATCAAGAAATACAAGTACTTCTTCCTGATAACCGGTCTTGCAAGCGTATGGGCAGTATTCCCATCTGGAACACGTACGGCCATTGTCTGTCTCGCTGCGGGCATTATGGCTTACGTCTTTCTTTCTAAGTCCATCAAGATAGCCGTTCCAGTCATAACCGTGTTCTCTATCTTTGCATTCATTCTGGCATTCACAACGATAGGTAACGGAAACCAGCAGATACGTCGTATGCGTTCTGCCTTCGACAAGAACGATGCTTCCGCCAACGTACGTTCTATCAATCAGGCTGCCATGAAGAAATATTTAGCCGAGGCACCATGGGGAATTGGCATGGCCGTAGGTTTTAGGAACGTGCCTGCCAACAATAAATATACCTTTATGGCAACCGTAGCACCTGACTCCGAGTATGTCTTCATCTGGATACATACAGGTGTCATCGGTCTCACAGTATTCATTATCAGCACCATCATCATGGTCTTTGGTGCCTGCCGCATCGTGTTCTTTGTATTGAAGAGTCCTTCTCTACGAGGCATTGGAGCGGGGTTCTGTTGTGCCATGATATCGCAACAGTTAGGCGGATACGGTAACCAGGTGCTCATGCAGTTCCCCAACTGTCTTATTTTCTACGGAGGCCTTGCCATCGTCTATGTGCTTCCATATCTTGAAAAGGATTGGATTGTCTATGAAGAAGAGCAATTGGCCTTAGAGGCAGAGAAGAAACGCCTGAAGCTGGCAAAGAAAGAAGCCAAGAGAGTTTAATCTAGATTGCAATTGACAAATGACAGAAGAAAAAATAATATCTATCATCACCATCAACTACAATGGGCTGAAAGACACCTGTGAACTGATGGACACGTTACCTCTAGACGACAAGTCGTTAGAGGTTATCGTGGTAGATAATGCTTCCCGTCAGGACGAGGCCACTGTCATCGAACAGCGCTACCCACAGGTGAAAGTCATCCGTAGCAATAAGAATCTGGGATTTGCCGGTGGCAACAACCTCGGTATCGAGGCTGCCAGTGGCAAGTACCTCTATTTCATCAATAACGACACGCTGCTGTATCTCAAGGGGGATATCGTCAAGAAACCAAAGCAGGGGCTGCCGTCCGAGCTTCGTCATCTGGTTGAGCGTTTTGAGTTTGACCCGAAGATAGGCATGGTGTGTCCGAAGATTCGCTTCGCCTGGGGACAGCATCCTATCCAGTATGCCGGCTTCACGCCCCTTTCACGCGTTACTTTGCGCAACAGCTCCATTGGTTTCAATGAGTTGGACTACGGTCAGTACGACACGCCCCACCCGACGCCCTACGGTCATGGTGCCGCCATGATGGTCCGCCGTGAGGTCATCGAGAAGGCAGGCATGATGCCCACCTGTTACTTCCTCTACTACGAGGAGCTCGACTGGTCGATGATGATTCAGCGTGCAGGCTACACCATCTGGTATGAGCCCGCCAGCACCATCTACCATAAGGAGAGTCAGGCTACGGGACAGGAGAGTCCCTTGCGCACCTATTATATTACGCGCAACCGTCTGCTCCTGGCCAAACGTAACAGTCCCCTGCCCTGGCGTTACCTGTCCTACCTCTATCTCTTCTTCGTTGCCGGTGGCAAGGCAATCCTGAAGAATCTGTTGCAGCGACGTTTCGATTTGGCGTGGGCTACCCTGCGGGGACTTTGGCATTTCATAAAACTCTGAAGACATGGAATTCTGGGATATATTATACTATAGTGATCTGGTTTTCTTCATCTTCGTCTGTATGACGGTGGTGTATATGGGAATCTTTGCCATGGCCTCCATGTTCGGTCGTCATCATGAGGTACCCAAGACCCGCTTAGAAAACCGTTTCATCATCTTTATCCCAGCCTACAAGAACGGAGCCAGTGCCCTACAGACGGTACGTTCCGTTCTGGGACAGACCTATCCGCAACGTCTCTTCGACGTGACGGTCATTGCCGACCAACTCGACGAGATGAGCAATTTCCGTCTGGCCCAACAGCCCATTACGCTGCTGACACCTAATTTCACGAAGAGCTCACGTGCCAAATCCCTACAGTTGGCCATCAACAACCTGCCACAGTTCAAACTCTACGATATCGCCGTGGTGCTCAACCCTGGCAACATTGTCGAACCAGAGTTCCTGGAGCAGCTCAACGAGGCTTACGAGGCCGCAGGCACCAAGGCCATCCAGTGTCACATGCTCTCCCAGAACCGCGATACCGTTGCGGCCCGTCTGAGTGCAGTCTTCGAGGAAATCAACAACTCCATCTTCCGTAGTGGTCACGTCGCGCTGGGACTCTCGGCAGCTGCTGCCAGTTCGGCTATGGCCTTCGACTTCAACTGGTTTAAGGCAAATATCATGACGACCAACACCACCTGGGACGATAAGGAGCTGGAGTCGCGCCTGCTGCGCCAGCACATCTTCGTAGATTACTTCGACGACATCATGGTGTTCTCCGAGAAGACCCGTAGTGCCGAGGACTTCAACCGTCAGCGTAGCCGCTGGCTGCTGTCGCATCTGGCCACCATTCTGCGCAACATCCGTTACCTGCCGGGTGCTATCATCGAACGCCACTACGACCTCGTCGATAAGATTCTGCAGTGGATGCTGCTTCCCCGTATACTGATGATGGCCATCATCATCGTCATGGGTGTCATCATGCCCTTCATCTACTTCACATTGGCCATCAAATGGTGGGCACTGTTTGCCATCGTGCTCTTCATCTTCGCACTGGCCACACCCAACTATCTGGTTGACGACAAGTGGGACCGCACGTTCTTCATGATACCCATCGTCCTGATGACATCTGTCCTGTCGAGGACACGTTTCGGCAAGAAACTGAAAAAGATTATTAACAAGAAACTATAACTCCATAACACCTTATATAAAAAAAGATTATGATTTGGACTATTCTGCATATCCTCGAGATATTCCTCTGGTTGCTGTTGGCAGCATCTGGTGCTTACATTCTGTTCTTCGCGCTGGTTTCCATGCTGTGGAAGAAACCCGTGTCACCGCTCTCCGCCTATCTGGAGGGACAACTCCGTGCTATGCGCGAGCCACGACAGTTCACCTTCCTCGTGCTCTATCCGGCCTACAACGAAGACCGCGTCATCGTCAACTCCGTACATACCTTCCTGGGACAGTACTATCCCTATAAAGGTTTCCACGTGGCCGTCATCTCCGACCACATGAAGCCAGAGACCAACGAGGAGCTGGCTAAGTTGCCTATTACCCTCCTGCAACCTGTTTTCGAGAAGAGTAGCAAGGCCAAGGCCATGCAGTATGCCCTGCAGCAGGTCAAGGGCGACTACGACTATGTGGTCATCCTCGATGCCGACAACGTGGTGGAGTCCGACTTCCTGGCCAACCTCAACGAGGTCTGCAACAAGGGCTACGAGGCCATCCAGTGTCACCGCTGCGCCAAGAACTCGAACAACGACATTGCCGTGCTCGATGGTGTGAGCGAGGAAATCAACAACACCATCTTCCGCAAGGCCCACAACCGCGTAGGACTGTCGTCGGCACTCATCGGCTCGGGCATGTGCTTCGACTACCAATGGTTCTGCGAGAACGTGTTCAACCTGAGTACGGCTGGCGAAGACCGCGAGTTGGAAGCCCTGCTGCTGAAGCAGAAGATATACATCCACTACGAGCCAGAAATCCACGTCTATGACGAGAAGGTGAGCAACAAGGACAACTTCCAGAAGCAGCGCCTGCGCTGGATGACCGCCCAGATACAGAGTCTGCTGAACCTGCTGCCCTACGTGCCCAAGGCCATCGTCACGGGCAATATCGACTTCATCGACAAGACCATCCAGCAGGCACTCATTCCGCGTTCCATGCTCATCGTGCTCACCTTCCTGCTGGCTTGCATCATCACCCTGCTGTCGCGCGAATGGTGCATCAAGTGGTGGCTGCTGTTCCTCTTCATCTGCCTGTCGCTCTACGTTTCAACACCCAAGCAGCTCCGCAAGAACTCTGTCTTTGGCGAGATTCTGTCCATTCCTTTGCTGGTATGGAAGATGATTCTCAACATTCTGAAGATAGATCGTAAGAATACCGACTTCATTCACACAGAACACGGAGATAAAAAATAAGATTAAACCGCAATCTCATACGCACTAATCAGAAAGACTAATGCTTGTTAGTAATTAGTTATTGGTTGTTAGTTTGGCGAAGCCAGAGTTACGAAAAAAAACGAGAGAAATACAAGAGAAAAGCCCGTTTTTGTTATCATATTGTAATACAATAATTTGTCTGTTTCAGAAAAAAACAGTATCTTTGTAGCCGAATGTTAGCCTATTTTTAAGCACAATGATTCTAAAGGGATATGAAGATTCTTGTTGTCGACGATGAATTAGACATCTGCGAGATATTGCAGTATAACCTTGAGACCGAGGGGTATGAGGTAGTGACCACTAACTCGGCAGAGGAGGCTTTTGAGCTTCCTTTGCAAGAGTTCTCACTGATTCTACTGGATGTGATGATGGGCGAAATATCTGGATTCCAGATGGCACGAAAGTTGAAGGACAATCCTGTAACGGCGCAGATACCCATCATCTTCATCACGGCGCTCGACGGTGAAGACAATCTGGTGAAGGGACTGAACATCGGTGCAGATGACTACATTGCCAAGCCGCTGAGCATGAAAGAAGTAAAGGCAAGAGTCCGTGCTGTGCTCAGGCGTTCGGCTCAATCACAGTCCCAACAAACCATTATTAGCACCGACAGTAAGATTTGTTACGAGGGCATCACGCTCGACCTGAACGCGAAGACCATCACCCTTGATGGCGAGGAACTGATATGCACGAAACTGGAGTTCGAACTATTGTCGTTCTTCCTGCAACATCCCGGCAAGGTGTTTTCACGCGAGGACTTGCTGAAATACTGTTGGCCACAGAATGTGTTGGTGCTCGACCGCACTGTGGATGTTAACATAACTCGGTTGCGCAAGAAGATAGGCCGCTACGGCAAACAAATCAAGACACGTGTGGGCTATGGCTACTACTTTGAGAAGTAAATCCTTTCAGCTCAACCTGCTGCTGAGCATTGGCGGCGTGTTCCTACTCTTTGCCGTCTGCTTCAGCGTCTATCAATACCAGCGTGAGAAGGAGTACAAGATTGACATCTTGCACTCACGGCTTCAGATGTACAACTACGAGATGGTGCAGACGCTTGGTGAGGACAGTCTGACCAATAGCCGCCTGTTTCGCGATTATGTGGAACGGCATAACATGGAAGGGCTCCGTGTGTCCATCATCGACAAGAAAGGGCGGGTCCTCCTTGACAGTTACGAAACAAGCGTGGATTCGCTGGGCAACCACCTGCAGCGAACGGAAATCCAACAGGCGTTGCGCAACGGCAACGGCTACGACATCAAGCGCCTGTCGCAGTCCACCCACGGGACCTACTTCTATTCTGCCACCCATTTCGGCAACGTCATCGTGCGTGCTGCCGTTCCTTATTCTGCCGAGTTGACGCGCTCGCTTCAGGCCGACGACACCTATATTTATTATGCCGCCAGCCTGACACTGCTCCTGGGCATAGTGCTCTACTACATCACCCACCGCATCAGCCGCCACATCGGCTATCTGCGTGAATTCGCCGTCAAGGCCGAAGAGGGTGAACAACTTGACCACGAATTGGAGCGTCGCCTGCCCGACGACGAGTTGGGCGACATCAGTCACACCATCATCATGCTCTACTGGAAGCTCCGTCATTCTGAGGAGGACAAGGTACGCATCAAGCGCCAGCTCACTCAGAATGCCGCCCACGAACTGAAGACGCCCGCTTCCAGCATCCACGGTTTCCTGGAGAGTATCCTTGACCATCCGGAAATGCCCGATGACAAGAAGAAGCACTTCCTGGAGCGCTGCTATGCCCAGAGCGAGCGCATGAATAAGCTGCTGCAAGACATGAGTGCGCTCACCAAGCTCGACGAGATGGACGACAACAAGTTTAAGACTCACTATGAATACCAACAAGTCAATGTCTTGCAGGTTATACAGAGCGCGCTTGACGATACCGCTCTGCAACTTCAAAGCAAAGGCATTATACCATCGCTCAATGTGCCACAGCATGTCGAGGTACAGGGCGACGCAAGCCTTCTCTACAGCATCTTCCGCAATCTTATTGACAATGCCATTGCATACGCCACAGGAGCATCACTTCTGAGCATTTCCTGCACTGGAATTGAGGATGAAGGCCGTCATTTCTACGAGTTCACCGTCAGCGACAACGGCCCTGGTGTAGAACCGCAGCACCTCGAACACCTCTTCGAGCGCTTCTACCGAACCGACAAGGGCCGCTCGCGCAAACTCGGCGGCACTGGCCTCGGCCTCGCCATCGTGAAAAACGCAGTTGCCGTTCACGGTGGAACAACAACTGCACAACTCACTCCCGGCGGAGGGCTCACCATCCGCTTCACCCTCGCAAGGTTCTAAATGTGGACTGCGCAGGAGGAATGGCGCTTATCCCTGACCATTCCTCGGACGGTCCCCGTATTCACTGTTCAGACCCTTGCCCGCCTGCACCACGTTCATCACGTAGTCGCCGAGCTTCTCGCACTCGGAGATGAAGTCGACGTAGAAGACGCCGAGCTGATAGCCGTAGAGACCAGCGTTGACGTCGTGCAGGTTCTGGTTCTTCAGCTGCGTGCGGTAGTTGTTGATTTCGTGCTCGATGTTGTACGAAGTGGTCGGACGGGAAACGGGCGCGGCGATGCGCTTCTGCATTTCGGTGAGAGCGCCATTCACGAGGCCCATCATCGTCTGCATGTGTTGCGTCTGCTCCGGGGTGAAGGCATCGTGACAGTTCAGACGGTGGCGGTTCAGCGTGCGACCAAGGTTGTACACCGAGTCGCCGATGCTCTCCAGTTCCGAAATCTGGCGCAGCATCTTCTGAATCTGTGTCTTCGAGGCATCCGACAGTCGGCCCTCGCTCACCTTGTTCAGGTAGGCGGCAATCTCCATCTCCATCGAGTCGGTAATGTTCTCGTATTTCTCAATGCGCGAGAAAGTCTTGTTGAAGGTCACCTCGTCGTCCGTCAGCATCAGGTCGGTGACGAAGCCGAACATCCTTTGGCAGCGCTCGGCAAAATTCTGAATCTCCTTCTGCGCCTCCATGATGCTCAGCTCGGCCGTAGAGAGCAGACCGCCGGAGATGAACTTCAGGCGGTGGTCCTCGTCCTGTTCCTTCATCGGCAGCACACGGCACACGAGCATCTCAATCTGATGAACAAAACCTATGAGCAGTAGCGTGTTGATGATGTTGAAGGCGGTATGGAAGGTCGAGAGCTTGTAGAGGTCGTTGCCTCCGCCCAATACGCTATCGACAAACCAGCTGACGGCGTTGCAGGCAGGATAGAACACGATGAGGAACGCCACGACACCGAAGACATTGAAGAACATGTGAGCCAGTGCAGCGCGGCGTGCCTGTGTGTTGGCCGTGAGCGAAGCCATGAAGGCTGTGATGGTGGTACCGATGTTCTGACCCATAGCCAAAGCCGCAGCCTGCTCGAATCCGAAACCGGGGATGTTCATACCGAAGAGCATCAGCGTGATGGCCATCGTGGCAGCCGAGGCCTGCACAATCATTGTCACCAGCGCACCCACGACGACAAACAGCAGAATGGTGAAGAACGAATCCTGCGGCACATGGGCCAGCATGCTTGCCACCATGTCGCCGATGTTCATGGCCGTGGCTGCCTCCTGTAGGAACGACAAACCCATGAACAGGAACGAGAAGCCGAAGATGAACTCGCCAATGCTCTTGCGGTTGCCCTTCCCGCTGAAGATGAGTGGCATGCCGATGGCGAGCATGGGGATGGCAAAGGCAGCAATGTTCACCTTGAAACCTACAGCCGAGATAATCCACGCCGTCACCGTCGTACCGATGTTGGCACCCATGATGACGCCTATCGACTGTGCCAGCGTCATCAGACCGGCATTCACAAAACTCACCACCATCACCGTGGTGGCACTCGACGATTGGATGAGTGCCGTAATCAGCACGCCCGTCAGCACGCCCATCACACGGTTTTTCGTCATCGCTGCCAGAATACTGCGCAGGCGGTCGCCCGCAAATTTCTCCAGGCCCTCCGACATTGTCTTCATGCCGAAGAGGAACAACGCCAGCGAACCGACGAGAGAGAAAATGTTGATAATCAATTCCATTACAATCTAAATTTTGCTACAAAGGTATTACGAACTTGTTACACCCCGGTTACGCTGATGTTACAATCCTGTTACAAACGACGAAGTAACCATTCTATCATACTTTTGACATACTATTGTAACATGCTTTGCTTATATTTGCAATGTCAAACACTAAAGGTTGGCAAAAAAAATATGAAGGAAGAAAAAGCAAAAAAAATCCAGAAAATCTTTAATTGGGTGAGATTCATCATCCTGGTATTGTTCTTTACATTTGTCTACATCGGATTATCCAAAGCACAGACCACCCATGATTTCGGTATGTGGACTTCGGCTGGTATGGAAAAAAGGCTAAACGAACGTTGGAACCTTGGAGCAAGCATAGAACTCCGTACGAAAGACAACACCAAGAGTATTGACCGCTGGCAGTTGGGCCTAAACGGTGCGTATAAAGTTTCTGAACACCTAAAATTGGGAGGCTGTTATGAGTTTCAGTTAAGGAACCGCACGATAGACGATGCGACAGAATTTGTTCCCCGTCATCGGTTGATGTTCGATGTCACACCTGGTACAAAGGTGTTTGATTGGCTTAAACTATCACTGCGCGAGCGGTACCAATACACCTATATGATGCAGAAGAGCCATGTAGCTGAACTGTAAGTGGTTTGGACAAAGCCCTTCATGTGATAAATATCGGATATGTATATAAATTCTAATGAGCGATGAATACTTTATTTCTTGGAATAGTCATATTTCTGATTGTGCTCGCTGTCTTCGACCTCGTGGTGGGCGTGAGCAACGACGCGGTGAACTTCCTGAACTCGGCCATCGGGGCACGGGTGGCAAAGTACAGGACAATTGTGACGATAGCGGCTGTGGGCGTATTCGCAGGCGCAGCGCTGAGCAACGGCATGATGGACGTAGCACGGCACGGCATTATGACACCTCAGTACTTCTCGTTCTACGACGTTATGTGTGTGTTTCTGGCCGTGATGGTGACCGACGTGGTACTGCTCGATGTGTTCAACACGCTCGGAATGCCGACATCGACCACCGTCTCGATGGTGTTCGAACTATTGGGCGGAGCCTTTGCCATCGCCCTGCTGCAGATAGTCCTCGGGGCAACGGCTGCGGATGGCACGGTGCTGACATTGGGCGACCTGCTGAACACGGAGAAGGCTATCTCGGTCATCCTCGGCATCTTCCTCAGCGTGGCAATAGCATTCCTGCTCGGAATCATTGTACAATGGGTGGCACGCATCGTTTTCACATTTACTTATCGTGTAAACGGAAGAACAACAGATCAGTCGGGACGGATGGGCGGTCTCGTGGCGTCATCGTTGAAAATCGGTATTTTCAGCGGACTGTCAGTGACAGCCATCGGCTGGTTCCTGCTTATCAAAGGACTGAAGGGCAGCAGTCTGATGACGCCGGAGATGAAGGAAATCATAAACGAGAACACATGGCTGATTATCGGCGGTGGCACCGTCGTATTCTCGGTGCTGATGACGCTGCTGAGTGCTTTGAAGCTGCCTGTTCTGAAGTGCGTAGTGCTGTTTGGCACATTTGCTTTGGCGATGGCCTTTGCGGGCAACGACCTCGTGAACTTCATAGGCATACCATTGACGGGACTTGAGGCCTATCAGGACTACACGGCCAACGGCAATGGCGACGCGCAGGGCTTTATGATGCAGTCGCTGATGGACAGTGCCCATACGCCCGCAGTTTATCTCATTGCGGCTGGTGTGGTGATGGTGCTCGCATTGGTATTTTCCAAGAAGGCTCAGAACGTAGTGAAAACGTCGGTGGATCTCTCGCGTCAGGACGAGGGCGACGAGATGTTCGGCTCGAGCGGCGTGGCACGTACGCTGGTGCGCACGTCGAGAAGCATTATCGGTGGTGTGACGACAGTGATGCCGAGGAGCGTGGTGCAATGGATTGACTCACGCTTCAATGCCGATGCTGCCGTATTGAAGCAGGGTGCCGCCTTTGATGAGATTCGTGCAGCGGTTAATCTGGTGCTCGCAGGTGCATTAGTCGCTTTGGGAACATCACTTAAACTGCCGCTGTCCACCACCTATGTCACCTTCATGGTTGCTATGGGTACTTCGCTTGCCGATCGTGCATGGAGTCGCGAGAGTGCCGTATTCCGCATAACAGGCGTTCTGTCAGTCATCGGTGGCTGGTTCATCACGGCCGGTATGGCGTTCATGCTGTGCTTCCTCGTCTGCATCGCACTGTTCTTCGGGTCGTTTGTGGCCATGGCCGCTGCCATCGCACTGGCCATCTTCCTGCTCGTCCGAAGCCACCTGCGCTATGGGAAAAACAACAAGTCCAGCGAGGCCGACAAACTGTTTGCGGAGATACTGCACTGCAGCGACAGGTCAGAATGCTGGACGCTTCTCCGTAGGCATGTAGCCTATACCACGGCGCAACATCTCCGTCAGGTGGCCGAAAACTACGAAGCAATGACCACCGCCTTCTTCTGCGAGGATTACCGCGTGCTGAAGCGTACCACCGTGCAAGCGGAGAGCCAGCGCAAGGACATCAAGCGCCAACGTCGTAAGCAGATTATCGCCCTGCGCCGCATAGACTCTGTACTCAGCGTAGAGAAAGGCACCTGGTACTTCCTCATCATCAATTCCCTCTCGCAGATGGTCTATTGCCTGAAGCGCATGGGCGAGCCCTGCCGTGAACATGTCGGCAACAATTTCAGCCCCGTCCCCAGCCAGTATGTCAAGAGGTTCCTCGTCATTCGCAATGAAATCGTGCGTTTACTAAAACGGTCTGTCACCGCTGAAGCAACTTTTCTAATCCGCGATGATGCAGCCAAGTTGCAATCAATGCTTTCCGATTATCGTAAGCTTATCATCCAAGACATCCAGACCAAGCGTCTCAACATTGAGAGTATGACCGTCTTCCTCAACCTCGTCCAGGAGTCACAGGAACTCCTCAGCGCTCTTCGCCACACCATGCGAGGCGAAAATAAGTTTGAGGAATAAAAAGAGGTCCCTTTCTATTTGGTCAATTCGCTTTTTTTCCCTAATTTTGCAGCCACATAACTGAAAGAATTGAAGAAAAGATGAAAAAGTTCGATTCACGCATGTATCTGTATATAGCAGCGGCAGGCATTGTGCTGATATTGGGTCTGGTAGTGTTCTACATCCTGACACCAGTGTCGAAGAGCGAAAGCGTTGAGTATGTCTATATTGACGAGGACGACACGCAGGACTCTGTGCTGGCCAAGATACTGCCTTTGTCACGCACGTCGGGATTCACAGGGCTCTCTACCCTAATACGTCACAGCAGCTATGGCGACAACATCCGCACGGGGCGCTATGCCATTGAGGCAAAAGACGGTGCCGTCACGGTGTTCCGCCGTCTGAAGAACGGACAGCAGACGAGTATGAACCTGACCATCCCTGAGGCCCGCACGATGGACCGCTTGGCAGCACTGCTGTCACACAAGCTGATGCTCGACTCAGCCACCATTGCCAAGGCGCTGACCAGTCAGGAAACGTGTCAGAAATATGGTTACGACACCTGTACCGTCGCAGCACTCTTCGTACCCAACACGTATGACGTGTATTGGAACATGAGCATAGATGCGCTGCTGGAACGTATGAAGAAGGAGCACGACCGCTTCTGGAACGGCAAGCGCGAGCAAAAGGCTGCCCAGATGCAGTTGACGCCCGTGGAGATTTGTACGCTGGCCAGCATCATTGACGAAGAGACTGCCAACAACGGCGAGAAACCTATGATAGCGGGCATGTACCTGAACCGGCTGAAGCAGCAGATGCCGCTTCAGGCCGACCCGACCATCAAGTTCGCTCTCAGGCAATTTGAGCTGAAGCGCATCTGGCAGAAGCTGCTTTCCATAGACTCTCCCTACAACACCTATCGGAACGAGGGACTGCCCCCCGGCCCCATCAAGGTGGCCAGCATACAGGGCATCGACGCTGTGCTGAATGCCGTTGACCACGACTACCTCTATATGTGTGCCAAAGAGGATTTCTCGGGAACGCACAACTTTGCGACCACCTACCAGGAGCATCTGAAGAATGCCGCCAAGTACACCAGAGCACTCAACGAACGAGGAATTAAGTAATCAGTTTCACAGGCCGTTACTCTCTGCCTACCACTCGTCGTCTACGTTGTCCTCGTCGGCAAACGGATTGCAGTCGACGCCGCCGCGTCCCAGAGCCTGACTGCCGTCGCCGCCCTCTTCATTCTTCTCAGTGTCGAACGACGCCATCAACACGGTATTCCTTTTCTTAATCTCGACCGCCCGGAAGGTAGGTCTCTCGTATATTCTCTTCATTGCTTTGTTTCTCCTTTCTTGTTATTTAATGACCACCTTCTTTCCGTTCACGATATAGAGTCCCTTGGCGGGTTGGCTGACGCGCTGTCCGTTCAGGTTGTAGCAGGCGCCGTCGGCCTGTTGTGTCTTGTCCAGCGTCTGGATGCCGGTTGTGCCACCCTCGGCGAACACCACGTTCAGCGTGCGGGCACCGCTCGTGCTGTTCTTTGCCTGCACCAGATAGGCCTTGCCGGCAGCAATGCTTCCGCTGGTCAGCTTCGTAAACTGCACCTTGTCCGTCGAGTTGTTGTATGCCAGCATGTAGTAGTCGTTTTCAGCATTCTCATCGTAAGTAAGTGCCTCAGTAGCAGAACCTTGAAGTTCACCTTGTGCCGTTATAGATGAAGCAATAGTGGAAATAAGATAGCTACCTGCAGCACCTTGCAGCACGACACCAGTATTGGCAGGGACATCGCTAACTTCCGTCAGTGTAACAGTATTCCCATCTACAGCAGCAGTATATGCTATCAAACCTGTGCCTGTGAAGTCAAGTGCATAAGGAGTATAAAGCGTTGCCCATCCAACATTGGGAATGGACTGAGATATTTGAGAACGGGTAAGTGTCAAATAATCCATGCGTGCCAAGGCATTGAGTGTTCCTGAATACGTTATTGCAATAGCATAACCCGCCGGTACCGCAATACCAGTTTGTGTCATGCTGCCATTTCCTTTAGATGCACATGTAAGCGTCAGTCCTGTATCAGTAAATGCTTTTCCGTCTGCAGTGATTTGAATCTTATAATCTTCCGTTCCATCATTAGAGTTATAATAAGGAATAGCGATATCAAACAATCCGCCTTCAGCAAAATAATCGGTATAATAGTTAACGGAATACTTGCTGATGCGAATATAAACATTGTTGGAGCCGCCCGCTTCTGTTGCATCTCTGTCTGTTCTTACACCATTCATGTTTTCACATTCAACAAAATAGAACACATTAGAGGGCTTATAAATGACATTTTTCTCACCACTTTCCGTTGAAGAAGCCACGAATGATGATTCATCCGTCACATACCAAACATCTCCAACTTTAATATATTTACTCCAAGCCAAAGTTGCAGTTTCACCATCATAAGCTGTTTTTGACACCAATGTTTGTAACAAATTGCCATCCTCATCAACAGCATTCACCGTATACGTAAACTTCGGTTTCTCAGTCATCGTGAACTCAACGGTCTTTGCTTCACCTGACACCTCAAAAGAACCTTCATAGTCATAATAACCGGCTGCAGTAGCCTTAAAACTATAGCTTCCGTCGGCCAAAGCAGTTCCATCCGTAACATCAACATCGTCCATTGTAATGGTTGCTTCAACCCCATTTGTCTCCACAAAAGATACATTATGAAGAGTGACAGAAGTTGTCGTAATAATGAGAGTGGGTGCATAAGCAGATGCCTTACCATACAAATCTGCTCCAGCGGCATTATTTGTCCATTCGAAAATGATATAATTTTGTGATGCAGATATGTTCCTTAGTGCCTGCGTAACATCAGTAGAAACATCCGTATGTGTTCCTGGTCCCTGCAAAATCACATTTGTTATTAGCGTTGCATCACTTGACATATTAAGATTCGTTGAGGATGTCAAATTTGCATAATCTATCGTTTTACCAGCATTCACACAATAGATTTCATTGTTGCGCGGATTCGTGTTTCCTCCAATTACTGTTCCCCAAACCAAAGTGGCTGATTCGATAGACTCACCCGATGGTATATTAAAGGAGAATTGAGCATAGGCCCAGCCTCCCCAGGCAGCAGCTTTTAAGTTGTTATAATGCTCGGCAGCAGCATCAACTGTCGTAGTTATAGTATTAGAAGCATTTCGAGAAGAACTTGCCGTATGGTCAAGGGTCAGCTCAACTGTTCCAGTAAAATATTTCGATTCAGTCAAAGTTATCTTGGAATGGTCATTGCCTAAATATACAACAATTCCTGCAGGACTTCCAGATATGTCTTTTGTGTAGCCATACGAATAAGTTCCATTGTCAGAACCATTAATAGTAGATGTCATGGTAAATGTTCCACTATTATACGTAATAGTCATGTCAACCGTTGCATTGTTGAAGAAATGATAGTTACTCACCCACCCATCGGGATAATTTGCACTGCAACCGGCATTGCCTCCTGCTATGTTTTCCCAAAAGTCCTGACGTAATCTGATAAGCTCTGCTCCATTCCTTCCATCAACGGCCAAAACAAAACCTTGATAGACAGCCTCATCAGCCGTTTCCTGGGTAAAAACGTAATGGATGGAACCACCATTATACATAGTTATTGATGAAGATTTTGCAGACATATAATTGTCGGTTATAGTCCCAAAGACTTCATCCGCCCACGCTGAACCCATGCCCAGAACCATGAAGGCCACCATGAGCATCATCCTAAGAGTAAATCTTCTCATCATAATTATAATTTTTAGTTAGTATTCCAGTACCTAATTGAAGGAGACATGCCTTGGTAAACCATAAGACCCGCTCTCACAAAGATGCGACAAAGGTAATCAAAATAATCCGAGCATGCAAGATAAATTCAAAATAAATCGACAAAAAAGCGTAAATTCTCCAAAATTGCTTCCGTTTGTCTGCATTATTTAGTAATTTTGCAACCAACATGAAAGATTCAGTACTGATATTAAGCGGTGGCGTGGATAGCACCACCTTGTTGTATGATGAGCAGGAGCGCATAGCTCTGGCCGTCTCTTTTGACTACGGCTCGAAGCACAATGCCCGCGAGATTCCCTTTGCCCGGCTGCACTGCGAGCGTCTGGGCATCCGACACATCGTCATCCCTCTGGACTTTATGACGCGCTACTTCAAGAGTTCGCTATTAGAGGGCGGCGAGGAGATTCCCGAGGGCCACTATGCCGACGAGAACATGAAATCGACGGTGGTGCCTTTCCGCAACGGCATCATGCTTTCCATTGCCGTCGGCATTGCCGAGAGCAACGGACTGCAATATGTCATGATGGCCAACCACGGCGGCGACCATACCATCTATCCCGACTGTACACCACAATTTGTCGAGGCCTTCGACGCTGCTGCCAAGGCCGGCACCTACGTCAAGGTGGGGTTACGCTCACCTTATACCAATATAACAAAAGGTGACATTGCGCGTCGCGGCAAGGCATTAGGCATCGACTATGCAGAGACGTGGAGCTGCTACAAGGGCGGTGAGTATCATTGCGGCAAGTGTGGTACCTGCGTAGAGCGCAAGGAAGCACTGGCAGAAGCAGGCATTGCCGACAAGACGGTCTACGAGGATGCTTGATTCATCATGTTTCCATTTATCCAAACAAGGCACGAAGGGCCTCTTCGACCTTACGGACGGGAACGAGTTCGATATTGAACTTCTTACGATTCAAGCCTGACAGGTTGTATTTCGGTATGATGATATGCTGAAAGCCTAACTTCTCAGCCTCAGAGATGCGCTGCTCGATGCGGGCCACGGGGCGCACCTCGCCGCTCAGTCCCACCTCGCCAGCCATGCACCAGCCCTCTTCGATGGGGGTATCGACATTCGACGAGAGCACGGCGGCAATGACGCTGAGGTCCATGGCCATATCGGTGACGCGCAACCCGCCTGCAATATTGAGAAACACATCCTTTTGCATCAGTTTGAACCCCACACGCTTTTCCAGCACAGCCAACAGCATGTTCAGACGGCGCTGGTCGAAACCCGTAGCACTGCGCTGCGGTGTACCATAGGCTGCTGACGACACCAGCGCCTGGGTTTCGACGAGGAAAGGTCTGACGCCCTCGATAGCAGAACTGATGGCCACGCCCGAAAGCCCGTCATGGTCTTCGGTGAGCAGCAGTTCCGAGGGATTGCTGACCTGTCTGAGTCCCGACTGCTGCATCTCGTAGATGCCCAGCTCGGAAGTGGAGCCGAAGCGGTTCTTTATGCTTCTGAGTATGCGGTACATATAGTGCTGGTCGCCCTCAAACTGGATGACCGTGTCGACGATGTGCTCCAGAATCTTCGGACCCGCCAGCGTACCTTCCTTGGTAATATGACCGATGAGGATGACAGGTACAGCGCTACCCTTGGCAAAGCGCAACAGTGCCGAAGCACATTCACGCACTTGGGCTATGCTGCCTGCACTTGACTCGACATCCTCAGTAGAGATGGTCTGTATGGAGTCCACGACCACCAGTTCAGGCTGCACCTCCTTAATATGTTCAAAGATGACCTCCAAGGAGTTCTCGCAAAGAACGAGGAAATTCTCGTACCCTCGTACCTCCATACCCCCGTACCCCCGAAGGATTCTCTCTGCCCTCATCTTCAGCTGGTGGGCGCTCTCCTCCCCGCTGACGTACAGGACGCGCTTATCGGTGAGGTTCAGCATGGTCTGCAGCGTCAGTGTCGACTTGCCGATACCTGGTTCACCGCCTAAAAGTACGATGCTGCCTGGCACCAGGCCACCGCCCAAGACTCGGTTCAGCTCGGCATCGTGCATGTCGATGCGCGGATCGTCGTGGGCAGCAATATCTTTCAGGCGCAATACCTTGGCGGCATCGCGCCCACGAGCAGAGACGCTACCGTCACCCTTCCAGCCCCCCTGATTCCGAGAGGGGATGGCGGCGGGCTTTACCTTGATTTCCTTGAAGGTGTTCCACTGGCCACAACTTGGGCATTTGCCAATCCACTTGGCTGATTCCTGTCCGCAGTTCTCGCAGACGAACATAGTTTTGTCTTTTGCCATATCGGTTACAAAAGTACGAATAAACGAGGAGAATACAAAAAGAAAACGCGAAGGAAATGTTAAAACATCGTTAAACAGGCAATTCTTATCGAAGATTTGGCGATTAATTTCTACTAACAGCTACAAAATATCTATCTTTTTTTGCAGAAAAAGGGAAAGTACGTACCTTTGCACCCAACAAACAAGATTATTGAAGGACTGAATATAAATATGAAAAAAGGTATTCTATTGTTAGCCATGATGGCAACTCTGCAGTTGCAGGGACAAGAAAAATGGACATTGGACGACTGCATCCAATATGCCATGCAGAACAACATCACTCTGAAGAAATCGCAGCTGTCACACCAGACGGCAACAGAAACGATGAAACAGTCGCAGGCGGCATTGCTGCCATCGCTGTCGGCATCGACCAATCAAAGCCTGGGCTATCGCCCTTGGCAAGACGCAGGAACAATTACAGTGACAAACGGTCAAGTGGATACGGACGTGAAAAAGACATACTATAACGGATCGTACGGCATAAATGCACAGTGGACGGTATGGAATGGAGGTCAGAACACCAACCAAGTGAAACTTAACCAGGTCAGCGAGCAGCAGGCAGCCCTGACCGTTGAACAGACCGCTAACACCATCCAGGAAACCATCGCCAAGTTATATGTGCAGATTCTGTATCAGACGGAAGCTATCGAGGTGCTGCGCCAGAGCCTGGAGACAAGCAAGAAGAACGAAGAACGCGGCAAAATCATGATGGAAGTGGGCAAGATGTCGAAAGCCGATGTCGCCCAGTTGACAGCTCAGCGTGCCACCGACGAATACAACTTGGTGAATGGCCAGAGTCAGTTGGCCAATTACAAGCTACAACTGAAACAGCTGCTGGAACTGACCATCGAAGACTTCGACATTGCCGTACCGGCAACCAACGATGAACAAGCTCTTCAGGACATTCCTGCCATGGTCAGCGTCTATGAGGCAGCACTGCTGGAGCGTCCGGAAATCAAGCATGCGCTGCTGGGCAAGAAGACTGGCGACCTGCAGTTGAAAATAGCCAAGGCAGGCTGGTTGCCGACACTGGGACTGACAGGTAGCTTGTCGACGAGCACGAACTCAATGGCCAGCAACAACTGGGGGACGCAGATAAAGACCAACTTCAACAGCTCGGCAGGTGCAACAATCAGCATCCCCATCTTCGACCAGCGCAAAACCCGCACGGCTGTCAACAAGGCTAAAATCCAGCAACTGACTGCCGAACTGGACCTGCAAGACCAGCAGAAGACGCTCTGGAAAACCATTGAGGGCTTCTGGCTTGACGCCCAGACCAACCAGCAGAAGTTCCGCACGGCACTGGTGACCGTAGAGAGCGAACAGACCTCGTACGACTTGCTGTCGGAGCAGTTCCAGTTAGGACTAAAGAACATTGTAGAACTGCTGACGGGCAAGGACAAGCTGCTGAAGGCCCAACAAAACAAGCTGCAGTCGAAATATCTGAGCATCCTGAACCTGCAGCTGCTGAAGTTCTATCAAGGCGAAATCATGACGATATAATCAAGGTAAAAAAACTGTCAATAAAATATGAAGAACAAGAAACTATGGATGGGCATCGGTGCCGTCGTCATCATCGCCCTCATCGTCTGGCTGCTGTCAGGCGGAAAAAAAGAACAAAAGACTGAGTTTGAGACTGCCAAGGTTGAACGGCAGAACATCCACACCAGTATCACGGCTACGGGAACCATTGAGCCTGTAACCTCTGTAACGGTAGGTACGCAGGTCAGCGGTATTGTGTCGAAGCTGTATGTAGACTACAATTCCGTCGTGAAGAAAGGACAGATTATTGCCGAGCTCGACAAGACCAACCTCATCAGCGAGCTGAACACCGCCAAGGCCAACCTGTCGAGTGCTCAGAGCACCCTAAACTACGAACAGGCCAACTACAGCCGCTACAAGACATTGTACGACAAGGGACTGGTGAGTGCCGACGAATATGAGAGCGCCCGTCTGAGTTACGACAAAGCCCGCCAGCAGGTTGCCACCAGCCGCGAAAGCGTCCAGAAGGCACAGACCAATCTGGGCTATGCTACCATCACTTCCCCCATTGACGGCGTGGTGCTGTCGAAGAGCGTTGAGGAAGGCCAGACGGTCGCCGCTTCGTTCAACACCCCTGAGCTGTTCACCATTGCCAAGGACCTGACGGACATGCGCGTCATAGCAGACATTGACGAGGCCGACATCGGCGGTGTCAAGGAAGGTCAGCGCGTGTCGTTCACTGTCGACGCCTTCCCCGACGACAAGTTTGAGGGTCAGGTGACGCAAGTGCGCCAGCAGGCTACCACGGAAAGCAACGTCGTTACCTATGAGGTGGTCATCAGTGCACCTAACTACGACCTGAAGCTGAAGCCCGGCTTGACGGCCAACGTCACCATCTTCACCATGGAGAAGGACAACATGCTGGCAGTTCCTGCCAAGGCCCTGCGCTTCATGCCCAACGAAGCCCTGCTGCAGAAAGACCAGAAGATTGAGGACGTAGAGGCACCCACCAAAGTCTGGACTCTGGAGGGCAACACGTTCAAGGCGCATGCTGTGCAGACAGGCACTACCAATGGCATACTGACGGAAATCACCAGCGGCATCAGCGAAGGCACCGAGGTGCTGGTGGACTTCACCATCAGCGGCGGCGAAGCTTCCGGCCAGGAGCAGCAGACCTCGAACCCCTTCATGCCCAGGCCCAGAAACAACAATAACAACAAACAGCAGCAAGGCGGCGGACAGCCGAGAAGGTAGTTCATCGTTCATCATTCATAGTTCATATATTATGGAAGACAGAAAAGTAGTCATAGAACTGCAGAACGTGAAACGCTACTTTCAGGTGGGGTCTGAAACGGTCAAAGCCCTGCGCGGCGTGTCGTTCAAGATTTACGAGGGCGAGTTTGTCACCATCCAGGGTACTTCGGGCTCTGGCAAGTCGACGCTGCTCAACCAGCTTGGATGTCTGGACACCCCTACCAGCGGCGAGTATTTCCTGGACGGCATCAGCGTGCGCACCATGTCGAAGACACAGCGTGCTCACCTGCGCAACCAGAAGATTGGCTTTGTGTTCCAGAACTACAACCTGCTGGCCAAGACGACAGCTGTGGAAAATGTGGAATTGCCCCTGATGTATAATAACAAGTACGATGCCCGCCAGCGCCGCGAGGCTGCCATCAAGGCCCTGCAGGCTGTGGGGCTCGGAGACCGTCTGGAGCACAAGAGCAACGAGATGTCAGGTGGTCAGATGCAGCGTGTGGCCATTGCCCGCGCCCTGGTCAACAATCCCGCCGTGCTGCTGGCTGACGAGGCCACGGGTAACCTCGACACGAGGACATCGTTCGAGATGCTGGTGCTGTTCCAGGAACTCTACAAGAAGGGACATACCATCATCTTCGTGACCCACAACCCTGAGATTGCCGAATATAGCAGCCGCAACATCAACCTGCGCGACGGCAAGATTCGCGAGGATACCATCAATACGAATATCAAGTCGGCAGCCGAGGCCCTGGCCAAGCTGCCCGCCCCGCAGGATGATTAAATTAGTCGAATAACGGTATAACGAAATAACGGTATCACAAAAATGAATTTAACAAACCTATTTAAGGTCAGTCTGAAGGCCGTCGCCAACAACAAGATGCGCTCGTTCCTCTCGATGCTGGGTATCATCATCGGTGTGGCTGCTGTCATCATCATGATGGCCATCGGACAAGGCTCGAAGGAAAGCATCCGTGCCGAGCTTTCCACCATGGGTACCAATCTGCTGACCATCCGCCCTGGCGCCGACATGCGTGGCGGCGTACGCCAGGACCCGTCCTCCATGCAGACGCTGAAGATGGCCGACTACGAGCGCATCCTCCGCGAGAAGAAGTTCGTGACCAAGGTGTCGCCAGAGGTCACAGCCTCGGGCCAGATCATCTATGGCAACAACAATACGAACACCTCGATGTATGGCGAGTCAACAGACTACCTCGAAATCAAACAGTGGGAAGTGGAAGAAGGCGAATGCTTCACCGACGAGGACATCAAGAAAGCTGCCAAGGTGTGCGTGGTGGGCGCTACCATCGTCAAGGAACTGTTTGACGGCCACGACCCTGTAGGCAAGACCATCCGCTTCAAGTCTATTCCCATGCGCATCGTAGGTGTGCTGAAGTCAAAAGGCTACAACTCGTGGGGTATGGATCAGGACAATGTCGTCATTGCACCCTACACCACCGTCATGAAGCGACTGGCAGCACAGACGTGGTTTTCATCCATCGTCTGCTCGGCAGTGACCGAGGAACTCTCTGATGCCGCCATCGAAGAACTGACGCAGATTCTGCGCGACAACCACAAACTGAAGGACGACGCTGACGACGACTTCACCATCCGCTCGCAGGCGGAGATGATGGAGACCATGTCGTCGACCATGGACACAGTGACGCTCATCCTCGTCGTTGCTGCCGCCTTCTCGCTGCTCGTGGCAGGCATCGGCATCATGAACATCATGCTTGTCAGCGTGACGGAACGTACCAAGGAGATTGGTCTGCGCATGGCAGTAGGTGCCACAGGACCCGTCATCTCGCTGCAGTTCCTCATCGAGTCGGTGCTCATCAGTGTCACCGGCGGACTCATCGGCATCCTTGTGGGCTGTTCGGCCAGTGCCGGACTGAGCACCTTCGGTATGCCGTCGAGTGTCCCCGCATGGTCCATCTACGTGTCGTTCCTGGTATGTGTTTGCATTGGTGTGCTCTTCGGATATATTCCTGCACAGAAGGCCGCCAATATGGACCCGATAGAAGCTATCAGACATGAATAAGCGTATACAGATTTTGATTCACGTTGCTGTGTGGCTGGTGATGTTCCTCTCGCCGATGATGTTTATCAATCACGGCAGGGGCATCACCTCCTCGCAGTTCCTGGTCATGTGTACGGTACCGATGTCTTTCATCGTGGTATTCTACATGAACTACCTGTGGCTCACACCCTATCACTTCACCCGGGGACACCACCGCTTCTACTTATTGGTGAATGTGGTGGTCATCGTGATACTGGGCATCTGGGTTCACCTGTGGGTCACATACATGCACACCCTCTACGACCCGGATTTTCGAGAGACCGACCATTGGCTCACCATCGGATTCATCCTACGCGACATCTTCAACCTCACCATTGCTGCCGCCGTTGCCACCACCATCCGTCTGGCCATGCGCTGGCAGAAGGCCGAGACAGCCCGCAAGGATGCCGAAGCAGCCCAGATGGATGCTGAGCTGAGCAACCTGCGTTCGCAGATCAATCCGCACTTCCTGCTGAACACGCTCAACAACATCTACGCTCTGACGGCCTTTGACCAGAGCAAGGCACAAGATGCCATTCAAGAACTCTCCAAGATGCTGCGCTACATCCTCTATGACTGCCAGCAGCCCATGGTACCCTTGAAGGATGAGGTCAGTTTTCTGGAGAACTACGTGAACCTGATGCGGCTCCGTCTGCCTGAAACCGTCGAGGTCACTTTCCAGTCCTCCGTGGTCAATCCTCAGTTAGAGGTGGCACCCATGGTATTCATCTCGCTTGTGGAGAATGCTTTCAAGCATGGCATCAGTCCCACGGAGCCTTCGTTCGTCCATATTGACATCCAGGCCGACCAGCAGCAGATTACATGCGACATCTCAAACTCCAACCACCCCAAGACGGCAGCTGACCATAGTGGTCACGGTATCGGACTGCAGCAGGTGCAGCGCCGTCTCGAACTGGCCTATCCTAAACGCTACACTTGGCAGCGTGACGTCACTGACGACGGTAAGGTCTACCACTCACGTATTGCTATTAATAATTAAAAGGTAAAAAAGTAAAAAAGTAAACAATGACTATTAGCTGTGCCATTATCGACGACGAGCCTTTGGCAGCGGGACTGCTCAAGAGCTACGCAGAAAAGACACCGTTCCTACACCTCATCGGTACCTATGGCAGTGCCCTTGAAGCCATGAGAGAACTGCGTACCAATCCTGTCCAGTTGCTGTTTCTGGACATACAGATGCCTGAACTCTCCGGCATCGAGTTTGCCACGATTCTGCCTCCAGAAACGAAGATTATCTTTACCACCGCCTTCCAGCAGTATGCCCTCGAAGGCTATAAGGTCAATGCCCTCGACTACCTGATGAAACCCATCTCCTACGATGATTTCCTGAAGGCAGCCAACAAGGCCCTGGACTGGTATAACATCAGACAGAAGCAGCAGATATACGCAAAAGACCGCTTCATGTTTGTCAAGAGCGACTACAAACTGGTACGCGTAGCCTTAGACGACATCCTGTATGTTGAGGGGCTCAAGGACTATGTGCGCATCTACTTAGAGGACGGGCAGCGGATTATGTCGCTAATGAATATGAAAAAGCTGGAAGACTATCTGCCACGTCCTGAGTTCATGCGCACACACCGCAGTTACATCGTCCACATGACGAAGAGCCAGCAGGTAGACCGTTTCCGTATTGTCTTCGGCGACCAACACATCCCTATCTCCGACAGCTATAAGGACGAAGTGCAGCAGTACTTCGACAGCCATACGCTGGCGTGATGATAACGGGAACGATAACGGGAACGATAACGGGCAACGAGCTTTGCTCGCTCATACCTTTAGGTGTGAGAACGATAACTCATTAGCCCGATGATAGGCCACCAGGCCATCCATCGGGCTTTTTAGGATGCGTCCAATCGTGAATCCTTCAGCAGCGGCAGCCTTATACAGCTGCGACTGGTAGTGGCTGGCCATAGAGCCTACGAAATGCACGGGCAGTTCCGGACGCCCATAGGGTTCAATGTTGCGGTGGAAAAACTGACGGAAGTTTTCCGTCACCAAGGCATGCAGCAATGGATTGTCGATATGGTTTCCTATAAATAAAGAAGTGGATGCCAAAAAGCGGTTGGCCATCGGTTCACGATAGACGCGACGGATGACATCGGCCATCGTCAGCTGCTGTTCCTCTAAATATGCCTCACGGATCTCGACAAAGGCCGGGTCTTTGAAAATGGCATTCATAAACATTCTCCCCAATACGGCACCGCTGCCCTCATCGCCAAGAATATAGCCAAGGGCTGGCGTATTCTGCACGATTCCCTCACCATCATACAGACAGCTGTTGGCTCCTGTTCCCAAAATGCAGGCTATACCCTGCTCATGTCCGCACAAGGCGCGGGCGGCAGCCATCAAGTCGCTGGCTACGTAGACTTGCTCACAGGGGGACAGACCCTCTGTGAGGGGTGTCTCACATGGGGTCTGTCCCCCTGTGAGGTTAAGTGTTTCCCTCAGCAACTGTTGCATCACGGGGATGTGGGCGGGGGAACAGCCACTGCCATAGAAATAGACGGAAGAAAGCGACTCCACGTGACCGGCAATCTGGGGCATGAGTTCTTGCTCCAGTATCTGTCGGATGGTGTCTGGTTTCTGGTGAACGGGCGTAATGCCCTGAGTGGTGACGGCCACCGTGCCACCCCCTACAAGACGGTCGGGAACGAGTGTCCAGTCGGTCTTTGTGCTTCCACTGTCGGCAATGAGTATCATAATCTTTCCACTTTTTGTCTCTGAGCTTAACATCTCCTGATTTCAGCCGACAAAAATACGAAATAATTCATAATTTTTATGACGGCGGTAGCAAATTTTTCACTTTTCATTATTCACTTTTACCCTTTTTTCGTACTTTTGCACACAAAACCAACAACGATGAGACGAATTATCAGCATCATAGCTTTCCTGCTTGTCACCTTGAGTACACAGGCAGTGTTAAAGGAAAAAGACCTCAGTCAGACACTTCAGATTCTCCGAACCGAGCTTTCAGACTATCACCGCGAGCTCATGGAGCGTCTGGAAATGAACCAGCAGCAGAGCGCAATGGTGCGCGAACAGCTCATAGCAACCATGAAGCGCAGCAACCAGAACGCGCTGATGCTCTACTCCCAGAAACAGGATTACGTGTTCGACCTGACCTATGCCTGCCATGAGGCCACGGAACAGTACCATGAGTTCCAGCACCAGCAACTGCCTTTCAAGTCCTTCATGTACAAGGCTGAGAGCGAGATTGCGCGCTACGATTCGCTGATCGTAAACCTGAAGTCCATGCCCGACAGGGTGTTGGACGACCAGACGCGGATAGACCGTAACATCTGCCTGACACTGGCCAGCAGCATCCGCAACGCCTTGGAAGACAATCGTGAGACCATGGAGGAGTACATCCGCATCTACGACATGACGGAAGAACGTCTCTCCCACCTCAACGACTATGCCCAGCAGCGCTACAACGAGATTCAGACCAGTATCTTCAAGAATGGCGGAAACTCGTATTTCACCATCATCGGCAATTTCCCCAAGTATTGGCACGCCATGAAGGAGACCGTCAAGAAGAAATACCATCCTAACGCCGGCTCACAATGGGACAGCCGCTGGATCTTCGGACTGCTCATCTCCATCATCCTCTATGCCGTCATCGCCTCACTGCTCAACTTTGCAGCCATCCGCTATGTGGTGCCGAAGCGCTTGCGCACCGAGGAATTCATGAAGAAGCGTGCCTGCATCACCATGGCGACTACCACCGTCACCTTTGCCATCATCCTCGGCATTGCCCTGGCAGTCACGCGGCAGAACTTCATCATCATGGCCTCCAACCTGCTGGTAAGCTATGCCTGGCTGCTCGGTGTCATCCTCATCTCATTGCTGCTACGCGTCAAAGGCGACCAGATTAAGAGCGCCTTCCACATCTATACGCCTCTTATCGCAGTAGGTTTTCTTGTCATCGCCTTCCGCATTATCCTCATCCCCAACGAACTGGTCAACATCCTCTTCCCGCCCATCCTACTTGCCTGCGCTTTGTGGCAGTGGAATGTCATCGGTCGGCACAACCAGAACATACCGCGCTCCGACATCTTCTTCACCTACATATCGTTAGTCGTATTCATTGCTTCTGTCATTTCCTCTTGGGCTGGCTATACGCTATTGGCCGTTCAGGTGTTAATCTGGTGGATTATGCAGCTGACGTGCATCCTCACCATTACCTGTATCAGCCAGTATCTGAAGCTCTACGGACTGAAGCGCCGCTTCGGTGAAAAGCCCGTTACGAAAACGTGGTTCTACGACCTGATGTACCAGGTGGTGCTGCCTTCGCTGAGTGTAGGCAGTGTGATGCTGAGTGTATGGTGGGCAGCTGACGTCTTCAACCTTTCCGACCTGTGCTGGCGTGCCTATAAATATCTGTTCATCAATCAGGAGAATTTCCAGGTCAGCATCATCAAGCTCTCCACTGTCATCTGCCTGTGGTTTCTGTTCTCATACATCAGCAAGACCATGCTGCGCCTGCTCCACCTGCACTATATGACGAAAGACCCTGATTCTGCCGAAAGCCGCACGGTGATGGCCAAGAATGTCATTCAGATTATCATCTGGGGCTCATGGCTGCTCATGTCGCTGGGCATTCTCCACATCAGCGTTTCGTGGCTGCTGGCCATCACAGGCGGACTCTCTACTGGTATCGGTTTTGCCTCGAAGAACATCATCGAAAACATCTTCTACGGTGCCTCGCTCATGACAGGGCGCATCAAGGTGGGCGACTGGATAGAGGTCAACAACACCATGGGTAAGGTCGTGTCCATCAGCTATACCTCCACCGTCGTGGAGTCACTCTTCGGCGAGGTCATCACCTTCCAGAACTCACAGCTCTTCACGAACAACTACAAGAACCTGACGCGCAACCACGGCTATGTGCTGGCTGTCATCCCTTATGGCGTGGCCTATGGTTCTAACCTCCAGCAGGTTATACAGCTTGCAGACAGTGCCGTGAACGAACTTGACCACCCATGGATTGACAAGGACAAAGTGGCGAAGTCCGTCGTCGGCGAACTCGCCGACTCAGGCATCAACCTCAAGATGTTCGTCTGGGCAGAAGCACCTAAGAAGTCATACGTCATCAGCGACGTGCTCAAGTGCATCTACGACACCCTCAACGCCCATAACATCGAGATTCCGTTCCCGCAGCAGGACGTACATATCAAATGACATAGAAACTTGTGCTGTTGCTGGTATAAAGTTACGCCCGGCATTCCTGTGACGGAAGCCGGGCGTCATTGTTATTCAAGTTTTGAAATACTTGTCTTCTGTGAATTAGAAGTTGTAGTAGAGACCGAAGTTCAGGTCGCTGCCATCGAGGCTGAAACCGAATGTATTCTTAGCCTTAGCACCATCGTAGTCGTCCTTGGAGTTAACATAACCCAGGAAACCAACGTGGGCAACGAAACTCAGCTTGCTGTTCAGGTTGACAGCAACACCAGGCTTCAGACCGATACCGAAAGTATTGTTCTTCACATCGCCACTCTTGGTGTGTGTATAGTCCAGACCACCGTCAACGAAGAGGTTCACCTTGTCGAACTTGGCGAAAGTGTAACGGGCATAGGGAGCAATCTCGAACACATCAGTCTTGATGCTGGTCTCAATACCATTCTTCTCAACAGAGTTCTTGGAGTGGCCATAGCCAAGGCCGATACCTACAGCCCAATTCTCATCGAGGTTGTAACCAATCTCAGGCATAACAGTAATCAACGTAGTCTTGTCGTCACCCTGCTTGCTGGTCTGAAAACCGATACCACCGCCAATGTAAGTCTGAGCGTTCATCGTAGCAGCAACAGCAACGGCTGCCAGCGTCATCACAATCTTTTTCATAATTCTTTTTTTACTTTTTAAATTAAACTTTGGTGTGCTGTGTGCGCACACTATTATCTTGAAATCGGCTGCAAAGGTAGGGATTAGGTGCAACCGGACAATACTTTTCCTTACTTTTTATCGGTTTTCCGTTAAATAATTGATTAAAATCATGGCGATTCATGGAAAAATGCGTATCTTTGCAAGGTCATATACATGTACCTTAATTATATATGGAACATACGATTATAGCAGGTCCCTGCGTGATAGAATCGGCCGAACTGCTGGATACAGTAGCGGAAAAACTGGCTGACATCAACCGGCGATTAGGGACTGACATCATATTCAAGGCCTCGTTTGACAAGGCCAACCGCACGTCCATCAGGTCGTTCCGCGGTCCCGGCATCGACAAGGGACTGCAGATGCTCAACGACGTGAAGACGAAATACGGACTGCGGCTGCTGACGGACATCCATGAGGCATGGCAGGCAGCACCTGCCGGCGAGGTGGTGGACGTGCTGCAGATTCCGGCATTCCTCTGTCGCCAGACAGATCTGTTGGTGGCAGCGGCAAAGACGGGACGGACGGTGAACATCAAGAAGGCGCAGTTCCTCTCCGGTCGCGACATGCGTTACCCTGTGGAGAAGGCCCGCGACGCGGGTGCCACGGAGGTATGGCTGACAGAGCGCGGCAACATGATGGGCTACAACAACCTGGTGGTGGACTTCCGCAACATCCCCGACATGCTGGAACTGGTGCCGACAGTCATCATGGACTGTACCCACAGCGTACAGCGGCCCGGTGGTGCTGACGGCAAGACGGGCGGCGACCGCCGCTACGTGCCGCAGATGGCTCTGGCAGCCAAGGCTTTCGGTGCCACGGGGTGGTTCTTCGAGGTACATCCCAATCCCGACCAGGGACTCAGCGACGCCGCCAACATGCTGGAGCTCGACAAGCTGGAAGCCCTCGTGGAAAAATTATTATCGCCTACAGAGGAGACAAAGAAATGACAGTAAGAGAATACGCGATACAATGTATCAGGGACGAGGCACAGGCGGTGCTCGGACTGATAGACCATCTGGACGAAGACTTCGACCGTGCCGTGGATTTGATTCTCCACTGTCAGGGCAAGGTCATCGTCACCGGTGTCGGCAAGAGCGGACACATCGGCGCCAAGATAGCGGCAACGCTGGCATCGACGGGAACACCATCGTTCTTCGTCAATCCCTTGGATGTGTACCACGGCGACCTCGGCGTCATGTCGAAAGGCGACGTGGTGGTAGCCATCTCCAACTCGGGACAGACCGACGAACTGCTGCGCTTCATACCGATGGTGCTGCACATGGAGATACCCATCATCGCCATCAGCGGCAACCCGCAGTCACTATTGGCCAAATATGCCAACTGCCACCTGAACGTCAGCGTGGAGAAGGAGGCCTGTCCGCTAAACCTCGCTCCCACCAGCAGCACGACGGCGACACTCGTCATGGGTGACGCGCTGGCCGTAGCACTGATGGAGCAGCGCCACTTCCGTCCACAGGACTTTGCACAATTCCATCCGGGCGGAGAGTTGGGCAAGCGCCTGCTGACAACGGCACAGGACGTGATGCTGACAGACAACCTGCCCATCCTGAACGAAGAGATGCACCTTGGCGAGGCCATCATCCTGGTGAGCAAAGGCAAGTTAGGACTGGGCGTAGCCATCAGCGAGGGCTGCATCCGCGGCATCATCACCGACGGTGATATTCGCCGTGCCATGGAGAAGTGGCAGGCTGCATTCTTCGACCGTACCGTGGGCGACATCATGACACGGCAGCCTAAGACGGTCAGTCCGCAGGCCAGGATTGCAGAGATACAGAAGACGATGAACCAATATAAGATACACAGCGTGCTCGTCGCCGACAGCAACAATCATCTGCTGGGCATCGTCGACCGCTATGCTTGCGTACTATAAGAGCGCTTCGCTAAATAAAAAATAAGAAATAAAAAACAAGGAAAGAGTACATTAATATATGAAGGGACTGAAAAGGATATTGCTGCTCGTCATGCTTGCACTGCCTCTGGCAGCGGCAGGCGTTTACCTGTTTAAGACGCTAGACTCCCGCAACGGACTCATCAGCAGTCAGATTAACTGCGTGCTGAAAGACCAGCGCGGCTACATGTGGTTTGGCACCCCAGCAGGACTGTACCGCTTTGACGGCTACACGTTCAAGAACTTCCAGAGCAATTCTCAGGACGGCTCGTCGCTGCCTGACAGCTATATCATCAGCATCCAGGAGATGCTTGACGGCAACCTGATGATTGAGACCTCGGCAGGTTTCTGCGTCTATCATCCGCAGACGGAGAGTTTTGAGCGCGACATGAAGCAGCTCTATTCCCAAATGGGTATCGAGGGTAAGCCCAACGTGGTGTACTTCGACCGTCACAAGAACTTCTGGGCATCGATACCCAACAAGGGTGTCGTGGCCTATAACATGCAGCAGCAGACCAGCTATGAGTTCGGCTATACCAACGACTCGCACGGTATTCCGCAGGGCAACATCTGCTCCATCAGCGAGTGCCGCGACGGTGCCGTCATCGTCTATGAGGACGGCCGTCTGGTGTGCTGCGACATCATGCGACAGCAGCATACCGTTTGGCAGACCGACTTCATTGCCCAGCAGCACCTGCGCCAAAGCAAGTCGCTGAAAGCTTTTGCCGACCAGATGGACAACATCTGGCTCTATGGCCAGGGAACGCTGATGGTCTATAACAAGAATGCCAACACCTGGAACACGACCATCGGCGACCAGTTAGGACTGAGCAGCATCTCCGTGGACCACAGCGTCAACGGCATGGCTGCCGACCGCAGCGGCAACATCTGGATAGGTACTGACCGCGCAGGACTCATCCGCACCAATGTCAACAACTACGAGATGGAACCGGTGCAGCCCCGCGACATCAACGACAACAGGCAGATGGACGAGAACATTGCCATACAGAGCGTCTATGTGGACGATACCGACCTGCTGTGGGTAGGTACTGAGAAGTCGGGCGTAGCCTACTATGGCAACAACATCTATAAGTTCTCTTCACTGCTCAACGGCGACATCACCGCCATAGCTCAAGGCAACGACAGCACCATTTGGTACGGTACTGGCACGCATGGCGTTATCGGCTACGACGGTCCGCTGGCCAGCAGCAAGGTGTCGTGCATGGCGACGACCACCGACGGCAGCCTGTGGGTGGGCTCCAAGCAAAACGGACTGACGCGCATCAAGAACGGTGTCAGCACCTTCTACTCAGCCTCCAGAGACAGCACAAGGACACTCATCGACGACCATATCAATGCCCTCTGCGGCGATAAGTCGGGCAACCTGTGGATAGCCACCAACGGCGGACTGCAGGTCTATAACCCCAAGATGGAGTCATTCTCGTCGTACACCCGTGAGAACGGTATGCTGAACACCAACACTATCACGGCACTCTACTACGGCAAGAACAACAACATGCTCATCGGCACGTCCGAGGGTCTGGTCATCCTCAACCTCTCGACACGCGAGAAGATGGTGCTCACAGGTAACACCACCAACCTCGCGACATTCACCAACAACTACATCACACAGATTTTTGAAGACTCCCGCGGACTGCTGTGGGTGGGAACCCGTGAAGGCGTGAACATCCTGAACTTGGAGAACGACGAGCTCAACTACCTGACTGAGAAAGACGGGCTCTGCAACAACTCCATCTGCGGCATCGCCGAAGACAACCGTCATAACATCTGGATATCCACCAGCAACGGCATCAGCCGCGTCGTCATCCAGCGTGACTATGAGGACGGCACCTTCAACTACGGACTCTACAACTACAGCGTCTACGACGGTCTGCAGAGCAACGAGTTCAACATGGGAGCCATCCTGACACGCAAGGACGGTATCGTGCTGTTCGGCGGACTCTATGGCGTCAACTGGGTGCGCAAGACCAGCAAGGATGAGCAGGAATCGCTGCCACGCGTCATGCTGACACAGCTGTTCATCGGAGAGACAGAGATACTGACAGGTCATGAGTACGACGGACGTGTCATCCTGACATCGGCACTCAACGAAATCAGCCGCATCGAGTTGGGCAATGCCCAGAACACGCTGACCATCAAGTTTGCTGCCGGCAACTACAACCAGGGCGAACGCCTGCAGTTCATGTACTGGATGGAAGGTCTCGACAACGACTGGCGCAATGGCGACGCCCTGTTGCACGGTGTCCGCTTCAAGGACCTGAGCAGTGGCAAATACGTTCTGCACGTCAAAGCCATCAGTGCCGACGGTGCCGTCAGTAACCAGGAGCGCAGCCTGGAAATCACCATCGACCGTCCGTGGTGGCTGTCATGGTGGATGCTGACCGCCTACGTCCTCGTGGCCATCGTCATCGTGGCCTTCTGGCGCTACGGTATGAAGAAGCTCAAGAAGATCTGGAAGAGCAAGGGCACCATCATCGACGAGCTGAAGCGACAGCGCGAGGAAATCAAGAGTGCCAGTGACGACCTGCGCGTGCCTATGGCCCGCATGACCACCATCATTGGCAACATGGCCGTCAGAGAAGAGACTATGGAGGGTCAGGAACAGCTGAACTCCCTGCATTTCCAGCTGCTGCAGATTATCACCCGCATCTCCGAGATGCAGTCAACACTGGAGAATCCTGAGAAGAAGGCCGAGTCGACGGCCAAGGACAAGATGGAACTCAACGACCGCGGCGAGGTCGCCATGATGTCTTCTGTCGCCAAGGAGCTGACATCGGAAATCAAGCCCATCAAGTTCGACACGCAGAACAAGAAGTTCAGCGTCTTCCTCATCGACTCTAACCACGACTTCCTGAACTTCATGAATGCCCACCTGCGCGACGTCTACGACTTCCACGTCTACGACAACATCAAGGATGCCCTGCCCGACATTGAGATGCTCAATGCCGACCTTGTCATCTGTAAACAGGATATGGACTACATGACGGGTAGCGAGCTGTGCAACCAGTTCAAGCAGGATACACAGCGCAGCAAGACCAAGTTCGTGCTGCTGACTGACGGTGTGCTGTCACAGCAGGATATGGCCGACCTGAACATCACGCTGGCAGCCGACGACTACCTCGCCAAGCCTTTCAACGTCCAGGAGGCTGTCTTGCGCTTCAACAAGCTGATGGGTCTCGGACCGGTAGAGATGGAGATGAACACCATCGAGGGTCGTGAGACACGTATGCTCGAAGGCCGCAACGCCAGTATGACGACGTCGTCGATGACCTACGACAACCAGGCCGTCGGCATCGAGAGCAAGCAGGAGCCGGAAGAGTCCGGCACAAAGGCCCCGCCTCAGGAGACTCCAGAGGAGCAGACGCCTGTCGACAAGGGTCGCGAGCTGATGCAGCAGTATTACGGCGAGGACACCATTGGCGACTACTCTATGAGCAACGCCATGGATCAGCAGCTGATGCGCAACATCGAGCAGTTTGTGCTGCAGAACATGAGCCGTGGCCAGATCAGCCTGGAAGAGATGGCGACAGCCATGGGCATGGGTCGCGTACCGTTCTACCACAAGGTACGCTCCATCACCACCAAGACACCCGCAGAGATTGTGCGTGACCTGCGCCTGAAACATGCCTGCACCCTGCTTGTCAGCACCAATATCAATATGAGTGAGCTGGCCATCAATGTCGGCTTCAAGACGGCCGAGAACTTTGCCACCATCTTCAAGGAGAAGTTTGGCATGACGCCGTTGGAATACAGACTGAGGAACAAGAGATGACACGTTACGTATCATTTATTATTTTATGTTTTTTGCTGAGTCCGGCAGAGGCGCAGACTTCTGACTCGCTGATGGTTCAGACGCTGCGCGAACAGCAGATACGCTTCAGCACCAACAACAGCGTCACGCTGCTCATGTCAGGCCAGCAGAAGTTTGACGACATGTTCCGCGCCATCCGGCAGGCTAAGAGCAGCATCCACCTGGAGTATTTCAACTTCCGCAACGACAGCATCGCCTCGCTGCTGTTCGACATCCTGCGCGAAAAGCGCAAGGAGGGTGTCGAGGTCAGGGCCATGTTCGACGGTTTTGGCAACGACTCCAACAACCAGCCGCTGAAGAAGCACCACCTCCAGTCGCTGCGCGACGACAGCATCGACATCGTAGAGTACTCCCCCATCCGCTTCCCGTGGGTCAACCACATCTATGGCCGCGACCACCGCAAGATTGTGGTCATCGACGGCCAGGTGGCCTATACCGGCGGCATGAACGTGGCCGACTATTATATTAAAGGTACGGAACAGGTGGGTGAATGGCGCGACATGCATTGCCGCATCGAGGGCGATGCCGTCAACGAACTGCAGGCCATCTTTCTCAGGATATGGAACCGCACGACCGGCCAGAACGTCAGCGGCATGAAATACTACCGCGGCGGCACGCTGACGCGCTTCGAGGGTCTGAAGCCCGACACCACGTCCACGGCAGGGCGCAAGATGGTGGGCATCATCAACCGCGAACCCGGCGTCACGCCAAAAATCATGCGCACCTTCTACATCAGCGCCATCAATCAGGCGCAGGACTCCATCCACATCATCAACCCCTACTTCACGCTGATTCCCAGTGTGACGCGGGCTTTGACACGCGCCATCCGCCGGGGGGTGAAGGTCGAAATCATGCTGTCGTCCAAGAGCGACATCCCGCTGACGCCGGACTGCGCCCTCTACCAGGCCCACAAGCTGATGAAGCGCGGTGCCGTGGTGTGGCTCTACAAGCCCGGCTTCCACCACTCCAAAATCATGATGGTTGACGGACGCTATTGCACCGTGGGCAGCACCAATCTCGATGCCCGCAGCCTGAAGTGTGATTTTGAGGAAAATGCCGTCATCATCGACCCCGCCACAACCCGCGAGCTGGATGACATGTTCTGGCGCGACAAGCAGCAGAGCTTCCTGCTGACTGAAGAGTCGTGGGACGAGTTCCGCACCGGCTGGCAGAAGTTCCGCGGCTGGTTCTCCCACCTGCTGCAGCCCTTCCTATAACATTGCTGACATCATTTTGATGTCAATAGCGGTGATGCCGCGCTGCTCCAGCCAATCCTTATCGAAGAAAGAAGGCGATTCCGGACTGACGCCTGACATTTCATAATACTTCTTGAAACTGTCAGCCGCCTCGCTGATGTGTCCCATCAGCCACTGGCAGTGACCCTGGTTGCGGAAGTCCCCGTCCGAAGGCTGCTCGCGGCTGGTCAGCTGCTCATACATCGGCGCAGCCTGTTCCAGCTTGCCACAGCATGCCAGCGTCCATGCCAGCACCCGCAGTACGTTGTCGTCGTCCTCGTGCTCATAGTTCAGCTGGAACAACAGCTTCAGCGCATCGTCATACGCCTCAAGGCGCACCAGACAGACGGCTTTGTTCAGCACGTAGCCGGTCTTCTCGGGACGCAGCAGTTGCAGACGGTCGTAGCACGTCAAAGCCTCGTCGTAGTGCTCGGCATTGAACAGGCTGCGGGCCTGACCAGCCAAGGCACGCTCGTTGTCGGGCTCCAGGCGCAATGCCTCCTCATAATCGCCCATCCACAGATAGTACTGCACGTCGCGCACCTCCTCAGCAAAGGTTCCTAACAGCTCTGTCGCCGATGCCTTCAGGCGGCGCTTCATGAGCATGGCCACCACCTCGCCCTTGCGGCGTTCCAACGGTGTCTCATGGAACAAGGCGGAACCGAAGAACAGACACATGCCCAGTTCCGATTTCGACGTGTCGAAAGGATTGCAGAGGGCTGCACGGTTGGGAAACAGGCGGAAGAAACGGTAGAGATCCATCAGGTAGCTGCGGCGTATGAAGGCTGGCGACTGCAGTTCCTCAGCAGGCACCTCGTCGCCCATGGAAGCCTCGCCGCGCTTCATCATCAGGCGGATATTCTCAGGCAGCTGGTTCATCACCTGCTGGAAGGCTATGATAAATGAATATTTGTCGCTGTTGCAGAACGAAGCCCTGCCCAGTATCGTCTCTATCATCCTGTTCGACCCTATCCGCTGCACAAACTGGCTGATGTCAGGATGCTGTATGTAGAACGGTACCAGCCAGTTGCTCATGTCGTAGAAGAAGGGGTATCGCTTCATCTGCGAGAAGCCGCCAAAATAGATGTCGGCACCCTGCTTCTGCATGTCCATCATGCGCTGGAACGTCGATTCAAGCTTCTCCATGCGCTCCTCGGAAGCCCCCGGGTTCAGAATGTCCTCCATGGGGTCCTCGGCCACCTCCTCGATGCCGTTCTGCGTGATGCGGAAGGCGTTGTTCTTCATCAGGTCCGGCATGATTTCGTCGCGCAGCATCGTCGTGTCCTTCTCGGCATTCAGCGTGTACACCAGCTGCATCTGCAATTCCGTCAACTCACGGCACACGCGCTTCGACGCCAGCAGCTCATTGATCATGTCGCGCTGCTCGGGATAGACGTTGATAAAGTCGTCGTCGATGCTCAGTACCCACCCCACCAGGGCGCGCTGACGCACATGCTCGTCCTGCGAACGGCTATAGACATTGACCAGCAGCCGGAACTTCACCATGTCGAAGCGGTTCATCAGCGACAGCATGACAGCCGACACCAACAGCTGCTGGTCGTTGCTGTCCACCGTTGGCGACACCAGCAGCTCTTCCATGTTGCGCCCCACGCCGTCCGTCCAGATGCGTGACGTCAGGACGTAGTTGAACAGCGCATTCATCTGCTGCTGATGCTGGCTGTACAGTTCCTTGCTCTTTTCCTGTCGCAGGTGTTCCGGCTCCAGCTCCAGCATGGCCACGTTGCTGACGAAGTCCTCCATCTCCTTCAGTATGACGTCTATCGACCATCTGCTGCCCTGCTTGCGCGTAGCAGCCGAGAGTGCATTCAGATAGGACGTCGAGCTGATGTGGCGGTGGATGGAGATGTTGGCACACAGCACATAGACGCGCTGCAACAGCCGCATATACTGGTTTTCCAGTTCCGGGTCGCGCACGCCCTTCTGCCAGTAGCTGACCATGAGTTCATACTCGGCCTTCACCTCCCGCAGCTTCTCCGAAGTCTGCGGATTGGGCCATGCGGCCAGATAGGTCTCTGTCTCGCTGATAGCCAGCCCGGCATTTCCTTCAATCAGTCTTTGGAAGATGCGTTCCATTGCAATGTCAGTCGTTCCCATTGTTTTATTTTTTCGCTTTGAGACTCCCGACATAGCGTTCTGCCAGGGCGATGTCCCGTTCCCTGGGGCCTCGCGTGTGTTCATATTTAATGTTGTTTGGCAGCGAGTCAACCATGTTGCCCCTCACCTTACAACGTTTCACGATCAGGTCGCGATACCTACCGAGCCCGTATTTGTTGATGGAGTCGCAGGCCTGGTTCCAGGCTTTCACCAGCAGTTCCTGCTGCTTGGCACGCTCCGGGTGCTGCATCTCCTTGTCGCGGAAGGCCATCACCCCTAAGCAGATGTTCTCCTTGCGGGTGTCATAGACCACGTTATGCTTCAGCATCCGTGCAGCCGTAGCCTGAGGTTCCGGCAGCCAGAGGGCATCCATCTCGTTGTTCTGCAACATCAGCAGGCGCACGCTGACGTCATTGATCTGTACCTTGAACACCCTGTCGGCCTGCAACTTCACCGAGTCGATGACGCGGTCGGTCAGCAGGTCGGTAGCCGAGAAGCGCGTCATGGCTATCATCTTGTCGTCTAACTGCTTCAGTTGTCGGATACGGGCGTTGCGGTTGGCAATGAGCTGCCAGTGGCCCTGCGTGGCAGCCACATAGCGCAGCTTCGTACCGCGCTTCTCCATGTAGAGCGCCCTGACCAGGTCGGTGACGACTCCCTCCACGCGCCCCCTTTCTATGGCGGTGTCGCAGTCCATCTGCGCCATAAACTGTTTCAGCCGCACGCCGCCACGCAGCGTGTCAAAGAGCTGATAGTGCTCAGCCACATACAGCGGCAGGCAGTCCAGCGTCGGCATGACGGCAATCTTCAGCGCAGCCGAATCCTTCCGCGCCATTTCCCGGCGCTGCTGCCTGTTCAGGCGCTTGGTATCTTCATAGCTCTGTCCGCAGGCTGCCAGCAGCACCACGGCTATCATTATCGTTACAATCTTCTTCATTTGTGGTGCAAAGGTACGAAGAAAATTGAAAATTGAAAATTGAAAATTGAAAATTATGATGACAGGCAGCAATTTTTTTAATACACAAAAGGGACGGTTCTTTTTGTGTACTTTCAAAATGTAACTTACTCCCGCTCCTTCTATGTTATGAATAACACATCTGGACTTCTTTAAGGAAATCGTCGATGTTAATAACGTTTACTGACGGAAATGGGATGGTCTTGAGAACATCAAAATGATGATCTTCCGTAACAATACATCTAGCATTGGCAGCAATAGCACAATCGACGAACTTGTTATCGTCAGGATCGGATGTAATCAGATGCCATTTATAGAATGGCGTGATTTGCCTTACATTGTTTCGTTCCATAATGGTAAAAACAACATATCTGGCGAGATTGATACTGATGTTGCGAGCTATGACTTCAGCGTATTCTTCCAAGATTTCATTCGAGACGCATAGCACAAAGTCACCCGCAAGAAACGATTTCCAAATACGATGATAATCGCTTCTTGCGGACAATGCCATAAGAAGGCTATTGGTATCAATGACTACATTGCCCATGCAAAAAAATTACTTATAAGCAGTACGTTCGTGGAGAGTGCGGAAACTCTCGACTTTTTCATCGGTCAATATTCCTTCGTCCCACAGTCTTTCTATCTCTTCGTTTGCTTTCTGGGCAAAATAGTCTGAAATAGCCTGTTTTATGTCTTTTAAAGCTTCAGGAGTGTTGAAGGCAGCCATCATCCTCAACAGTTCAAGTTGTGCTTCGTTCAATACCGTTGCTTCCATAATTATATGTGTTATTTCTATCATTAAGTCCGGATTGCTTCCCCGAA
>JAEEGK010002849.1_pt1 | contig 43273 bp, 42 predicted proteins | sample 8958771 | NCBI WGS metagenome assembly JAEEGK01 (sample SAMN16246547, study PRJNA631951) | gut metagenome | biome: gut microbiome; feature: rumen; material: SC-attached | host: Bos | place: Iran: Karaj | collected 2018-10
CCTCTTTGGGCTTCGAGCCGCGTTCGATGTGCGTGGTGATGTTCTCCAAGACCACGATGGCGTCGTCCACGACCATACCAATGGCGATGGTCAGTGAAGACATGGAGATGATATTCAGTGTGTTGCCCGTGGCAAACAGGTAAATCAAAGAAGCCAGCAACGAAATCGGGATGGCCAACACGATGATGAAGGTGGCGCGCCAACGACCTAGGAATATGAATACGACCAGCATAACGAGGATGAAGGTGATGAAGATGGTGTCGCGCAAGCTGTTGATGGTGTTTTGGATAGAGGTGGAGCCGTCCACAATGATATTCAGCTTGACATCGGAGGGCAGAGTGGGCTCAATGTCTTTCAGTTGCTTCTTGATGCCCTTGATGACGTTGACAGCGTTGGCGTCGGTCTGCTTTTGGATGACGATGGTGGCACCTTGGCGGCCGTTGCTGTACGACTCCTGAATACGTTCCTCCGAGCCGTCTCTGACTGTAGCCACATCACGCAGGTAAATAGGTGCAGTGCCACGTGAGCCTACGATGACGTTCTCCATCTCCTTGGCGGAGGTGAACTCCTTCTGGATACGCAAGCTGTAACTGTTGGAACCGATGTCTATGTAACCAGCCGGTACATTTCGGTTTTCGGTGGCCAAGGTATTGGAGATGCTTTCGAGGGTTAGGTTGTAGGCTTCCAACTTGTTCGGGTCGACATAGACCTGAATTTCACGCTTTGGGGCGCCATTGGCGGAAACTGTACCCACACCGCTCACTCGTGCCAAAGGCGTTGTGACGCGGTCCTCGATGATCTTGTCCAAGGCGGGCAGACTCTCTTCAGCCGTCACACTGAGCAGCATGATAGGCATGTCCTCGGCGTTGAACTTGAACAAGACAGGGTTGGTGGCGCCATCGGGTAGGTAGTTTCGCACCATATCGATCTTGTCGCGCACGTTGTTGGTGGCGGTCTCAATGTCGATGCCGCTCTCAAACTCCAGCGACAGCACCGAGGTGTTCTCACGCGAGGTGGAGGAGAGGTGCTTCAGGTCGGGCACGGCGTTCAGCGTGTTCTCCAAGGTCTTGGAGATGTTGGTCTCGATATCGGCGGCACTGGCTCCCGGATAGGAAGTCATCACCATGATGAAGTTGGTCTCCATGTTAGGTAATTGATTGATGGAGAGGTTCATCAGGGAGAAGATGCCGAAAATGGCGATGGCGACAAACACCAAGGCCGTCGTCACCGGATTATTTACTGCTGTTCTTTGTAGACTCATCTTTTGTTTGTTTAATTGTTTGATGTTGAATTGTTTAATTGTTTTTCGATGACGCGTAGCAACAACACTTCAACAATTAAACAATCAACAATTCAACATTTATTTCACAGTAACACTCACTCCATCCTTCAATCTCACCTGTCCTTCTGTGACAATGCGGTCACCTTCATTGATACCGTTGATGATCTCGTAACGGTTGCCCATGCGGATGCCGAGTTCCACAAGGGTGTATTTCACGGTATTGTCGGGCTGGAGCACATAGACGAAATGCTCACCCGAGCCTTGCTGCTTGACAACAGCGATATCGGGAATCACAATGTGATGGTTGGTGCCGAAGTTGGCCGTCACGCGGGCGAACATACCGGGACGCAGGCGTTGGTCGGCATTCTGGCAGATGACCTCGACGGGGAAGGTGTGGGTGGTGGCGCTGACAGTGGGATAGAGCAGGTTCACCGTTCCTTTGAAGACTTCATCGGGATAGGCATCCACGGTGATTTCGAACTCCATACCCTTATGAACTTGAGTGAAGAGGCTTTCCGACACATTGACTAGCATCTTGACGGGTTGGATCTGCTCGACGACAAAGATGGGTTGGGTCATGCTGTACATGTCGCCTTTGTCGTAGTTACGGGCGGTCACCACACCGTTGATGGGGCTACGGAGATAGGTGTTCTCAGCCAGGTTGTGATAGGTCTTCTTAGTGATGTTGAGGGCAAGCTTGGCCATGTCGTAGTCAGCTTGGGCCACAGCACCGATGTTGTAGAGTTCGGTAAGGCGTGCCAGCTCGGTCGAGTCGTTGACATACTGCATACGCGTCTTGGCCAAGTTCACGTCATCCATGGTGGCCAAAAGCTGTCCTTTGTGCACTTTCTGTCCCACTTCGGCTTTGATGCTCACGATGCGGCCTGCTGTCTGCGAGACAATGTTGTTCGTAGCGAATGGTTCAATGTTAGAGGTGAAAGTGTTCGTGACATCGACGTCTTCTGCTTGTGCAGTGATAACGCTGACGACCGGGGCGGCCTTTTGAGCGGCTTGTCCCGTTGTGGTAGTTGATGTGTCTTTTTGCCCGCAAGCCGTCATCAAAGCGGCAACGGCAAGAGTGATAAGGGTAAGTTTGGTGTATTTCATTGATTTGTATTTAATATTCAAAAATTCAAGATTCAAGATTCAAAATTCAAAATTAGCTTTCAGCTCTCAGCAATCAGCTTTCAGCTTGCAACAACTGAGCTGATAGCTGACGGCTGATGGCTGACAGCTTTATTCTTCTTTTCCAATCAGTTCATCCAACGAGGCCTTAGTGACCATGAAGTTATAAACGGCTTGGGCCTGTGTGAGTTGCGCTTGCTGTAGGGCCAATTGCGCGTCATTCAATTCCACCAAAGTGGCTTTGCCTACTTCATACATCTTCTCCGAGATGTCGTAGCTCTTCTGGGCAATTTCCACAGTAGCGTTGGCGGCTTGGTAATTCTTGATGCAAAGTTCCATCTGGTCGTTGTAATTGCGGATGGCGATACGCAGGTTGCGCTCGGTGTCCTCTCGTTGCAAGGCAAGCATATTGCGTGTCACCTTGCTTTGCTTGATATTGTTACGTTTTTGGAAGCCGTCAAAGACAGGTAGGCTAAGGCTCAAAGCGGCGGTAGAGGAGGGGAACCAACTCAATGTTTCATCACCCATGGCGCTGTAGTTGTAGTTGATGCTCGCGGCAAGGGTAGGCAGGTATTGCCTTTTCTGCATCCTAATGGTCGACTCGAGCATACGGTCTTGGATGTCGAATTGTAACAACGAGCTATTGTTGCTGATGTCGTCTTCCGAAACGTAGGGTGTAAGCAGTTGGTTAGTGTAGTCGTTTAGGTCGCCGACCACTTCAATGTCGGTATCAAGGGCGATGCCCATGACGGCTTTCAGCTGCCATGTAGCCAACAATACGGCGTTCTCGGCGCTTGAAACATTGGGTTCGACATTCATCATCGTCACTTGGGCGCGCAGGCGTTCCACTTCTGAAGCCTTGCCGACGTTGAAGCGTTGCTCGGTCTTCTCGTAGTTCTTTTGCGCATTTTCGTATACTTGGCTCATGACCTTATGCGATTCTTGGGCGAGCAACACGGCATAAAAAGCTTGCTTCACCTGCTTGACCATGCCAATCTTGGAAGAACGAGCCTGTTCCACAGCCATCTCCACGTCCATACCAGAAAGTTTGAGGCTCTCCCAAAGTGAGGCGTTCACCAATGGCATACTGGCCGAGGCCGAGGTGCTAATGTTGTTGTCGCGGCCCACCTTGATTTCCATCGGCTGACCGCCCATGTCCATAACCATTACTTGTTTCTGCAAGGTGCGCTGGTAGGAGCCACTGATGTTGACATTAGGATAGAGCGAAGCGTAACTGCCTTTCTTTGCGTATCCCGTCTTTTCAACGGTCATATCGGCGATTTTGATGGTGTTGCTTTCCGACAAGGCGATTTCCAAAGCTTGGTCAAGGGTCAATTGCAAGGTCCCTGAGCCCTGAGCCTGTCGAAGGGTCGAAGTGCCGTCTTGTGCCTTCAACATCATCGGTGCAATGAGTATCGTTGTGATAGTTAAAACTCTAAAAACCAGTCTTTTCATGTATATTTTTATCGATATTAAGTTGCTTTATTAATAAGGTGCAAATGTAGGAATAATTGTGCTTACTTTGACGAGGTTTTCAATGAAATATTGTGCTGAATGACTGAATTTTATTCTAAATTGGCCGACATTTCAACCAAATGCCCGATTTTGTCGATTAATTCGAAAGGATTCTTGGTTGACATTTTCTATCTTTTCGTTGAAAACCAGTTGGTATTCTAAGGATTCATATTATTTTTGCATTCAAATTCGAAGATGTGAAGAAACGTACTTTGCCAACCCTGTCAACTTTGCCAACGGCCAACCTTGACTTGTTGGAACGCCTCTATAAATGGGGTGTGATTTGGATTGTGCTGTACATTGTTTTCTTCGCAGTGCATTCCAATGTCAATTATCTCTTTCGAGCCGCAAGTTCACTCTGTTTTGTGGGTATGGTGGTGCTGTTGGTCACCTTTATTAATAAGGTGCTGATTGAGTATTTGCTGAAAAAGAATAGGGTGGTGTTTTTCATCCTGTTGTCCATCTTTGTGATTCCTCTTTGGGCAGCAGCCTCAACAGCCATCGATGTTTGTCTGCTGCATTTTATTGAGGGGATACCTTTTGTCGAACTCTTTAGTTTCCAGCGCTTTATCTTGGCCTTTTTGGTGCGTTTGATATGGTTCATCGCCGTCTATGCCATCACGGTGATATTCTATTACCAACGCAAGGAAAACGAGGAGAAGATTATCTCCGACCAGCTGAAAAGCGAGAAACTTGATATGGAACTGCGTTACTTGAAGTCACAAATCAACCCTCATTTTCTTTTCAATGCATTAAATAACATATACTCAATGGTTTACACTCACGATGACAATGCTGCCGATGGTGTGCTGAAACTCTCTGAAATGTTGCGTTATGTGTTGGTCGACTGTCAGGCTGAGATTATCCCTTTGAGCAAGGAGATCAACTATATCGAGAATTTCATCGACTTCCAGATGATGCGCATGGGAGGTGAGCGCGATGTGGTGTTGGAACAGGATGTTGAAAAGGAGAACTTTATGATTGCGCCCATGCTGTTGCAGCCTATCATTGAAAACTGCTTCAAATATAGCCGTTTGGAATCTCATCCAGAGGGCTATGTGCACATCAGTATCCGACAGGTAGGCAACAGTTTCTGCTTTGTTGCTGAGAATACGGTTGCTTCCAACGCCATACCGTTTATGGGCAATGGAGGAGGAGAGAAGAAGTCGGGGATAGGGCAAAAGAACGTGCAACAACGCCTGATGTTACACTATGGTGAGAACTATAATTTTGATATTGAACAAGATAATGGAACCTATAAGGTCAAGATTGAACTATGAAAGAGAAGTATAATGTGGTCATCGTGGATGACGAGTATCTGGCCCAGAAACTGTTGCAAGATTATGTCTCGAAGGTGGACTCGCTTGAAGTTGTGGCCGTCTGCTCCAATGCTTTTGAGGCCATGAATGCCTTGAAAAACCATCAGGTAGACATCATGTTCCTTGATATTCAGATGCCCGACCTGACAGGGTTGGAACTGGTGAAGAGTATGGAGCACAAACCGGCCATCATCTTCACTACGGCTTATTCGGAGTATGCCGTCGATGCTTTCAACCTTTCTGTGGTCGACTATCTGCTGAAGCCTTTCGATTTTCCACGCTTTTTCCAAGCTGTCTGCAAGGCTGTCGGAGGCGTCCAACCTGTGGTGAGCACCGAAGAAAAACCGCATGACTCCGTCAGCCGTTCCAATGACTTCATCACCGTCAAGGCCGACTATAAGCTATACAAGATCAATTACGACGACTTGCTCTTTATTGAAGGACAACACGAGTATGTGACCTTCCACACCACGCAACGCCGCATCACGGCTTTGTTTGCCTTGAAGGACTTGGAGGAGATTTTGCCTAAGGATATGTTCGTCCGTGTCCATAAGTCGTATATCGTATCGTTCAAGCATATTCAGGATTTGGACAAGTCGGATGTCACCGTTGCCGGCAACAAGGTTCCAGTAGGGGCCAGCTATCGTGACGAACTTTTGGCGCGATTGCAGTAAAAAAATTCAAATTTTATGGCAATGCAATGAAAAAAATGTATATTTGCAGCCTAAACCAACTATAAAAACAGAAAATTATGGGTAAATTTGAAATCAAAACCAGGAAGAATGGTGAATTCCAATTCAACCTGAAAGCTACAAACGGTCAAGTGATCCTCACCAGCGAAGGATACAAAACCAAGGCATCCTGCCTCAATGGTGTGGAATCCGTAAAGAAAAACAGCCAAGACGAGAAGCGTTTCGAAGTCAAGGAGGCATCCAACGGCAAACCTTATTTCAACTTGATGGCCGCTAATGGTCAAGTCATTGGTTCGAGCCAGATGTATGCCAATCAAGTGAACATGAAGAACGGCATCGCTTCGGTGATGAAGAATGCTCCCGAGGCTCCTATCGTCGACTTGACAGAGGAATAAGTTGAAAGATCTTAAATCGGATAAAGGAACGGCTCAAACCGTTCCTTTTTTTTGTTCTCCTATGGACAAAAATGGCAAAAAAACAAGGGAGTCACAAATCTTTGTAACTCCCTCATTTTCAGTTTGTCGGGGCAAAAGGATTCGAACCTTCGACCCCCTGCTCCCAAAGCAAAATTGGCCTCTTTTATATCCTGTTCTATAGACGCGAAAAATTATATATCTTTTTATTTACCAAATACTTGCGTATTTGAAATGTTTTGCGTATCTTTGCATTGTTTTATAGGAGCGTGTCCTTTTTGTGTCCTGTTTTTTTCTCACAAATTGTCCTCTCCTGCTTGAATCCTAACATTTTACGCAAATAAAAAGTTATAGTTATGTCTACAGAAAAGAGAAAAATTGAACCGATTTTCACCGATGTTATCGAGGGAATCACCGTTTCTGTCATCTGGAACCTCAAAAATCAGAGCAAATTTGACTACCAACCCGTCTCGGTCCGCGTCACCTGCAACCGCGAACGTTGGTATTACCCCACCGGCTATCGCGTCACCTTCGAGGACTACGAAGCCATCCGCAATGCCTCAGGTGCCAAAAACCCCAGAGCCATCGCCAGGGCGAACATCAAACAACACTTCGACGACGTGTGTCTCACCATCCGCCGTCTCATCCGCGAGGATGACTTCTCTCTGGCCAACCTCTCCGAAGCCATGAAGCTCCCCATCAAGCGCGATGTCGGCTTCACCTTGTTGGAATACTGGACCACCTTCGGCGAAAGCAAGAACTCAGTCAAGACCCAAGAGCAGTATCGCTGCGCCGCGCGCAGCTTCTTCCGCGCCATGGGCTGCCACCTGGTCCCCATCAAGGACGAGTTCGGCAAAGACACCTTTAAGAAGACCATCGTCGGCAAGGCCACAAAGATGAGGCCTGCCGAAGCCACTGCAGCCGCCGTCGCTAAGTGGGAGCAGTTCATGGATGAGGAATGCCTGTCGGCCACCTCCAAAAGCATCTATCTCTGTGCCTTCCGCGCCGTGATGAATAGCCTCCTCAAAGAGAAGGTCATCACCAAGCGTCCCGAAATGACCATCAAGGCCGGAGCCCGTCGCAAGCAGGACTTCCTCACCGTCCCCGATATCATTAAGATTCGCGACTACGATGGCCCGTCCAAGCTCGCCGCCGATTGGTGGATTATCCTCTATCTCTGCAACGGCTCCAACCTGAAAGACATCGCCTCGCTGGAATGGACTGAGGATGCCATCTACGGCACAGAGTTCAGCTATGTCCGCGCCAAGATCGAGAACAAGGTGCCCGTCGTCGTCAACATCCCCATCACTGAGCCGCTGCGCGTATTGCTCAAAAAGTATGCTTCCACGCCCAACCTCGGCGTGCGCGTGTTCCCGCAGATCCTTTTGGATGCCGAGACACCGAAGCAGATTGACTATCGCGTCCACGACTTCAACCGTCAAATCCGGTTAGGAATGCAAAACGTCTGCGCTGAGCTGGGCATCCGCCCGGTCACCGCATCCACCGCGCGCAATTCCTATATTACGACGCTCACCTGGCACGGCATTTCCGATGCCTTCATCGACTCCATGGTCGGCCACGTCGACTCCAAGAATGTCCTCCGTGGCTATCAAGGCATCATCAGTCCGAAGAAGAGGATGAAGCTCAACAACCTCCTCTTCACCGACCCCGAAGACGAATCTGAAGACGAATCTAAAGAGTAAGCCTTCCAGCAAAAAAAGGGAAAGTCGCTAGGTGCATCTTTCCCTTTTTTGTCCCCTTACCATGCAATTATCCAAATGTCAAATCGTCAAAATAGAACCATTATGTTACGTGAAAAAATCTACTGTGACAGAAAGGAGCTTGACGACTTTCTGTTATTGTTGCCCTCGGCAACCTTGAACAAAAGCATTTACGAGACGTTGCTTACAATCCGTGAGCCTGACCCTGTGCACGACAGGCCTCACCGCCTCAATGTCCCTGCGCTGCAGATCTTCAATGAGGCATACTATCAATGCACCAAGCTGCACATCGACAAACACCCTGAAGAGGACATCTACAACAACTACTTCATCGATGCCCGTGAGAACCTCGGCAGCACTATTGCTGCAGAAGTCGTTTTCTCCATCATCTTTGTCCTCTTGTCATCCATGAAAAACAGGACCGTAAAGACTGAGAACTTCGCGCAGATCATCCGTGAACGTCTGTCGCCCAAGTCTGCCTATTTCGGCCTGTTTGTCCCCATCGCTGAGCATTTCCAATCCGAAGGCGTTTCCTTCTCCTTGTCATTCATCCCTACGCCCGTCGATGTCAGGTCGCCTGGCAAACTCAGCTGGGCAAGCATCACCCACAACTTCAACCCGCAGCTGGTCGCCGAAGCAGTCCAACTGGCTAACAATGAGGAAGGCCAACACGCCATCCTTGATGCCATCGAAACCCAGTTCAGGCAAAGCCATCCTTACAACGAAAACGGCACTCTTGACGCTGCTTTCGCTTCGCTCCGCACAGCCATCATTGCTCGTTTTCCCAAAGACACCCACGGCTACAAGAAAGAAGATTGCCTGGCCATCAATACTTCTCTCATCGCTCAGAAGGAAGAAGTAGAGAAAGCCTTTGCCGACCTATCCCGCAAGTACCGCGATTTGCTCACCGATAACCAGGAGCTAAAGAAAAACCAGTTTTCCGTCACAGCCCTCCTTCAGATAGCCCGTGAGAGGAAAATCCGCGACATCTATCAGGTGCTTGGTGTCTTCGCTGCCGGCATCTCCGACCTTCCTGCCCGCGTCAAGGTCGAGCAAGAGATAGCCGACAATATGCCTAAACCTGTTGAGCCTTTCACATCCAAAATTTATCTCAGCCCCAAAAGAGGCAAAAAGCTCAACGTTGAGCGCATCATCAATGTCGCTTGGCAGTTGGACTTCTTTGTTGATGAAGACAACGAGCGCGCCAAAAAGCAAACGGTCTTCGATGCCTTTGGCCACTGCCTGAATAGCGACTTGAGCAATTTCGAAGCCTCGTTGAGCGAAGGCCGTTCCTGCGCCAATTCCGACTGCGCGAATGAGCTGGCCATCTTCGAAGCCATGCTCAAAAAGCAAAAGGAAATCAATGGCTTACCTACATAGTTTTATAAAATGTTTGCTAACTCTATATAGAGTTTAGGTTTTACATCCTTTTACCGCTATTTCTTTGCAACCGCATTCCAACCAGGAGTGCGGTTTCTTCTTGTGGCCACGGGAAAAACCTTCGACTAACGCAAATATGTAAAACTATGATCCAACCTAACGAAATCCAAACCCTCGAACAACTCCCCAAGGCGGTGTTCAAGCTGTTCCGTGAGATTGACGACGTGAAGTATCTCATCAGGAACATGATCCAACAAAACGAGCAGTCCGCCGACCGCTGGATGAATGTGGACCAGCTCATCGAGTACCTGCCTGGCAAGCCCTCAAAGCAGACTGTCTATTGTTGGGTGAACAGCGCCACCATCCCTCACCACAAGCCCAGCCAAGGCCGTCTTGCTTTCCGTAAATCGGAAATCGACAAATGGCTTGGCATCGAGACGCTGGTTTACAACAGCGACCTTGATGATGAGGATAACAAGCCACTGCTCCCCAAGTCGGCCTGTGGTGCCACCATCAGCAGGAAAGGAGGCTACAAATGAAGCAGCCCGCGCATAAAGGCAAGCCACTTCCCAAGCGATTGCAGAAGGTCATCCACCTCACGCATCCCAACCTCACAGGTATTTGGCTCGACTCAGGCGATGTCATGCGCCTTCTCCATTGCAGCAAGCGCACACTTCAGACACTCCGCAATTGCGGCCTGCCTTACTACGATGTCCATCAACGCCTCTACCTCTACAAGCTCGATGAGATCTAGGCCTACATCGAAGAACGAAAAACCATACTTTATGAAAGGAACGACCATGACTAACGACTTCTCCTATTTCCGCGCACCTATTACTAACACGGTGCCACATTCCGCTTTTTCTTTACTGGATGCATACCACTACATCACTGGAGGCATCGCGAAAGAAACCACCGCCCATCTTCGCACATTGTCAGGCAAGGCGCACTCCCTCTACAAGCAAAACGCCTTCGACTTTTGCACCTTCTCAGGCATATTCTCCACGCGTCGCAGTGGCGACTTGCTCCGCCATTCAAGCCTGGTGTGCTTCGACTTCGACCATCTTCCAGATGTCGAAGACACCTTCAATGTGCTCCTGAAGGACAAATACTTTCCGACGTTGCTGCTCTTCCGCAGCCCGTCCGGCGACGGCCTGAAATGGGTCATCTCCATGGAACGTCAATTCCTTTGCCGCGAGAAATTCTTTCCGCTCGAAAACCAGGTTGACTACCATCCCTCATTCTTCAAGTCGGTGTCTTACTACCTCTTGAATGAATACGGCCTCACCACTGACAAATCAGGGAAAGACATCGTCCGCGCTTGCTTCCTTCCACACGACCCGAACGCCTACATCAACGAAAAGATCTTGCAATGACACCACCTCGCAAATCCGACACCACGGCTGAAGCCGTCGAAGCCCTTACTATCCTCATCGAGGCTCAAAGCGTCGACATCACGGCCAATTACTCCGACTGGCTCCGTATAGCCTTCGCTCTCATCGATGAGTTTGGCTTGGATGGTGAGTCCTATTTCCACCGTATTTCGGCGTTCTATCCCAACTATTCAGCCGAGGCGGCTTCCCAGCAATACAACCACTGCCTTAAAAGCGCACGTCCCCCTCTGAGAGGGGGTGGCCGTAGGCCGGGGGAGTCAGACGGGTCTCGCGTCACCATCGCTACGCTCTTCTACATCGCCGCTCAGCACGGCATTTCCCTTCCTGCGCCAACTCCCCCTCTCAGAGGGGGTGGCCGCAGGTCGGGGGAGTCTCGCTCGCGTCTCTCTTCCTCAACTCAGCCAGTTGAGGAATTTGAGGAATTTGAGGAAAACACAACGCAGGTGAAAACCTTCTCACAGACCATCCACGAAAATCTGCCGTATATCATGAAGCGCGTCATTGCCGACTCGCATTCGGATGAGGATGCCGACATCCTCATCCTCGGCTCGCTTGCCGTCATATCTGCTTGCATCCCTAATGTGTACGGTGTCTATGACCGTCGGCCTGTTCATGCCAATCTCTTCCTCTTTGTCACCGCTCCGGCATCGGCTGGCAAAGGACGGCTATCCCTATGCCGTCATCTCGCTGAGCCAATGCATAAATACCTCCGCGACAAGTACAAGCAAGACTTGAAGAAATACAATGAAGAGATGGTGGTTTACAATGCCAACGAAAAGGCTTCTTTGGCCGTACCGCCCAAAGAACCGCCTTTCCTCACATTGATCATTCCTGCCAACAGCACCGCCACGGTCGTCTATCAGACACTCTCTGAGAATGACGGTGTCGGCCTTCTGTTCGAGACAGAAGGCGACACCTTGGCCAATGCCTTTAACTCCGACCTGGGCAACTACTCAGACGGATTCAGGAAAGCGTTTCACCATGAAACGATTTCCTATCTCCGCAAGAAAGACCATGAGTATGTTGAAATCCGCAGGCCGAAGTTTTCCGCTGTGCTGTCTGGCACACGCCAGCAGATCTTCAACCTCATCCCGAATGCTGAAAACGGCCTCTTCAGCCGTTTCATCTTCTATTCCATGGGGACTGAACTTGTCTGGCGTAATATGTTTCCCCCTATGGAGGGAACCATCACCGCCGATGAGCGTTTCCATCAAATCGGGAAGGACTTCTACGCCTTCCTGAAGAATTTCCCCAAGGACGATGTTCAGTTCACGCTCAGCCACGCACAAAAGCAGCGTTTCAACGATTTCTTCGATGAAACGCAAAGCAGGTATGCGCTCACCTTCGGCGACGACATCGTGGCCTCTGTTCGTCGCCTCGGCCTCATCTTCTTCCGCATCGCCATGATTCTATCGGTCCTTCGTCTGATGGACTCTTTGGGCGCGGCTTCTCCGCTCCCCCTGGTCAAAAAGTCGAAGGAAATCGTCTGCACTGACATCGACTTCCAGTCCGCGCTTGCCATCGTCAAAGTGCTCCTGTTATACACTGTCGATGTGTTTCAATCCCTGCCTCGGCATCCCTATGAGCGCCTACCGACCAACGCCGCCAAAGGCTCGCGCCAGCTCGCCGAGGCATCCCGCTCGCGCTTCCTCGATGCGCTGCCCGACACCTTCGACCGTCCCACTTATATCGAAGTTGCCGCTTCACTCAATATCACCGACAAAACCGCTGAGCGTTACATCCGCGAGTTCTGTGCCTCTGGCCAACTCGACCATCCTTCCAATGGCCAATACAAAAGACATTAATACCAAAATCCTAACAAACATGATTTACACCATCTTCCTAAGCACTTACTCAGTGCCTGCCTACGTGGCTATTCATCCCATCGTGATAAAATCCCACGTCATCCAACGCGAAATCTGCTTTATCGCTTATCACAGCACTATCACAACCCGCAAAGGCCCTGAGCTTTACAACAAGCTGCTCTCAGCCTTCCATGATGCAGACATCCCCAAAAGTGCCTATAAAATCAGGATTGACCCACCTTTAGACCCCCCAGAGGACAGCGACAACAAACATGGTACTGCTCCCCGTGAAAAGTACCGTATGCCGCCCGCATCTCCTTTGAATTGGCCGCAGTCAGATGACTCCAACCCCGCAGGGGTGTCACGACATTAACCAGGGGTGTCAACCCCTGGCATCACCACAAATACCTATCATCATGAAAACCGTCATCCACATCGAAACCTTCACCTCAGCCGCGTACCGCGCCATCCGTCCCGCTCTCGTGGCCTCAATAGATGGCTACCTTGGTGTTTGCAATTCAACCTTCTCAGCCACTATCAAGCAATCCGATTATGCCTATCTCGTAGATGTGGTCAAACACGCTGCGCAAAGCGCAGGCGTTGACCACTCCGAGTACGCCATAAACCAATTAAAAACACTATTCCCGCATTGTTCTCCATGAAGGGGTGCCGCGTAGCGGCGGGAGAGTAACACAACCCCAAAAACTTTGAGATTTTGGAATAATTCCGTATAAAAAACTCTGAGATTTTGGAATAAATAGCCGAATTAATTTGTGAGATTTTGGAATTATACCTACTTTTGCAGCATCACAAACATAATAGCCATGGAAGAAAACAGAGTGTTTAAGCGCAAGATTTATAGTAAATTGCTGGAATGGAAACAGGAAGATGACGGCAAAAGCGCCATACTGGTGAAAGGTGCTCGACGTGTCGGAAAGTCAACCATCGTCGAGGAGTTCGCCCGTAATGAGTACAAGTCATATATGCTCGTCGACTTCTCAAAGGCATCACAAGAGGTGAAATCGCTTTTTAACGACTTGATGGACTTGAATTACATCTTCTTACGTCTGCAGGCCATCTATAACGTAGCACTGGAGAACCGCAAGTCCGTCATCATCTTCGATGAGGTACAGGAATGCCCCATGGCTCGTCAGGCCATCAAGACGCTGGTGAAAGATCATCGCTATGACTACATCGAGACCGGCTCGCTCATCTCCATCAGAAAGAACACCGAGAACATCATCATCCCGAGCGAAGAAACCAGCATTGAGATGTATCCGATGGACTACGAGGAGTTCCGCTGGGCCTTGAACGATGAGGTCACCGTGCCGCTGTTGAGACAATTTTATGATCAACGTATGCCCTTGGCGCAGGCACTCCGTAAGTCTATGCGCGATTTTCGTTTGTATATGCTTGTTGGCGGCATGCCCCAGGCGGTAAACGAATACCTCAACACAAACAATATGAGCCGTGTCGACAAGGAGAAGCGTAAGATAATCAACCTCTATCTTGAAGACTTCGGGAAGATCGACCCGTCAGGTCGTGCCTCACGCCTCTATCGCGCCATCCCTTCAGAGCTGAGCAAGAACGCCTCGCGCTATCAGGTGGGCAGTGTGCTCAACGACAGCGAGCGAAGAAATCTAGATGAGGTGCTGGAGAAGATGCGCGACAGCATGACGGTGAATTTTGCCTACTACTCAAACGACCCCAACGTGGGTCTGTCGCTGAATTGCGACATGGACCAGTATAAAATGTTCGTTGGCGACACAGGCCTGTTCGTGACGTTGGCGTTCTGGGACAAGGATGTAACAGAGAATGTGATATATGAAAAGCTGCTGAGCGACAAGCTGTCGGCCAATCTGGGTTATGTCTACGAGAACATCGTCGCACAGATGTTGACGGTTACAGGTAACAAGCTGTTCTACCACACCTGGCCCACCGAAAGCGGCAAGCACAACTACGAGGTCGACTTCCTGCTGTCTCGTGGTACCAAGCTATGGCCGTTGGAGGTGAAATCTTCCGGCTATAAGAGCCATGTTTCGCTGGACGCGTTCTGCACGAAATTCTCGAATCGCGTGGGCGAGCGTTTCCTAATCTACACAAAAGACTACCAGCGCGACGGAGCCACAACCCTCTTGCCAGTCATAATGACGATGTTCTTATAACAACTGAACAACTCTAAACTCTAAACTTCCTCTCAGAGGGGGTGGCCGTAGGCCGGGGGAGTTACATTTCCCCAACCCAAGCCATACACTCAGCTATACCACCCCTAACAACCCACCTCACAGCTTTGATTTTACCGATGCCGTCAAAATTCATTTCCTTCCTGATCTGCGCATCCGTTGGCTTCTTCGCCTTCGTCTTATGCCGCACCGTGGAATACCATTCTTTCGAGTCGCCTTGCAGATACTCCCTGAAATCCTTAACTCTGTCGGCTTTGATAATGGCTTCCGTTACGCTTTCCCAATTAGCTGACACATAATCACCGACCCTGGGCGCGCTGAAGAAGTCTGCCACAACACAGCAGTCGTCATCAATCCAGTTGTCGTTTTCGATGTAAAGCCTAACTTTCATGTCGCTTGTTTTTTCCAGCTTCTAGCCCTCATCATAGCGGCAATGAAAAAGGGCGCAGCCTATTTCACAACCGCTGATTCGAGGCTCTGGTAAGCCCAAGCATTACGGATGAGAAAAGTCTACGCCCTACGGCGCAGACCTTATAACTCTTTTCCTAATGCTTTGTGAATTTACCAGATTCCGAATCAAGAAAAAGAGCATAAAGCCCTATGTATTCCGCCGCAAATTTACGACTTTTTTCAAACTTTCCTCATTTTCCTCAAATTCCTCAACCCTGTGTGTTGAGGAATTTTCGTCAAACTCCCATCGCGCCCGCCTAACATATAAATATATAAAGGTAAGCTTTTATTTCTTTGTGTAAATCGCTGTAAATCCCTATCTTTGTGGCAACAAGCACCCCTTTTTGGCTACCTTCTAAATTTGCCAGACCTTTGCAGAATCATATTGCCCAATGCTTTGATAGACAGCACCAACGGTTAGGAATCGGTTGAGTCTTTCCATTTCATTTTCCGATAGCGCCGCCATTCTTTTCAGGCTATCCAAGGAGTTCTCGACATCATGATAGGAATTAAGCAATGCCATGGAGACAATCACATCCCTATAAAGTATGGAGTTCCTGTCGGGCATGATTTCCAAAGCCATGTCATAATAAAAGGCTGCGCTATCGGCTACATTCAACTTACCGTATTCTTTTCCCAAATGATAAATTGTATTGGCTATACTATTAGGCGAAGAATGTGCAATCCTATCAAAGAACAAGGACTGCTTAAAGCAATAAATGGCAGATTTCTGAATAAATTGCTTGGAGAACAAATCCCCAAGGCGGTTATATGTCAAAGCCATAAACCTCGCTTTCTTGCCCACAAGTTCATTCTCGCCAAAATGCCCCTCCATTATCCGCAACGCGCAAAGATATTCCCTACAAGCCTCAATAAGGCTGTCACGTTCATAGTATCCCACACCATTAATATAATGCGCCCGTGCATCCAGGAATGTCTTGGACGGAATGAACTTGACACTTTTTTGCGCAAAAAAGCAAAAAGATGGACAGTAAAAAAAGAACAAGAAGATTTTATTCGCTAGAGTTTAAATTTAAAGTCTTGAGTTACTATTACTCACACGGCGAGAACCGCCGGAACACCTACGAGAATTTCGGCATTGACAAAAGTGTGCTCAGAGACTGGCTAAAAGCCTACAGGATTGAAAAAGGATGCGTATCTTTGCAATCCGAACTGGAAAAGGTTTTTAAAATGGATCTTCCTCAAGACACATACGACCTGGAAGCCATGAGGCAGAAGATAGCGTCTCTGGAGCAGGCGTTGGAATACGAACGCATGCGCAGCCGTGGGTACGAGAAACTTATTGAGATAGCCGAGAAAGAAGAGGGGGATTAACATATTAAAAAAAGATGGTGCCAAGCAGTGACGGCGCTGCGTGAGGAGTACCCGCACACAAGCGTGGAGACCCTATGCAGTCTGTTTGGCAAACGTCGCCAATGGTATTACAAGAAAAACACTTTCGTGGTTTCCGAGAACCAGCGCGCTAAGCTGCTGACGGATTCGATTGACTACTACCGTGGCCTGTGTCCGAGAATTGGCGGTGTTAAGCTTTATGTCTTGCTGTCCAACGACTTGGGCAGGGAGATAACGCGAGGCCGCGACTCGTTTTTGAAGTTCTATGCCGAGAAGAATTTTCGCCTTCCCCGTTGCAAGCCGATACACACGACCAACTCGAACCACGTCTATCGCAAGTTCCCGAACCTCGTGAAAGGGTTGGATGTGGAGCATGTGAACCATGTCTGGGTGGCCGATATCACCTATGTGTGGATAGAAGGCGATGTGCTTTACCTCCATCTGCTCACCGACGCTTTCTCGCATGCCGTAATAGGCTGGTGCCTTACGGAGACCCTCGAGGCCGACGGCACCGTCAAGGCACTTGAGATGGGCATCAAGACGGCAGGTGGAGGGAACCTTTGCGCCACCATACACCATTCCGACCGTGGGACGCAATATGCCTGCTATCGATATGTTGACACCCTTGTTGAACACCACATCCGAATCAGCATGACAGAATGCTACAATCCCACCGACAATGCCATCGCTGAGCGCATGAACGGCATCCTTAAGACCGAGTGGATTTACCATCAGGAACTCTTTGCCAACTATCAAGATGCCGAACAAGGAATCGCCGGCATGATACACTTCTACAACCACATAAGGCCGCACATGAGCATTGGCATGATGCCCCCGATGGAAGTGTACAAGGGTGCCCTGCCAGGCAAAAACCTGTTGAAGAAAATGGAAAAACAGCTCATGTCAGGAAAAAAGAGTAATATTGCAGCGCCAAACAATCGAGGTGGCGACAGCTTTATGCCATCGTCATCCTAAAGTCTGAAGGGGCATCGAGCCCCTCCAGACTTTGCCAAACAATCGAGGATGGCTCTGCATTGTCCATTGTCATCCGGCTTGACAAGCTATTTAGGACGACATGACAAGCCAATCAGTACGGCAGGAAAAAAAAGAGAAAGCAATTCGATGCGACATGACAAGCCAATCAGTACGACAAAACAAAAAGTGACAAGCAATTCAGTACGACATAAAAAAACAATCAGTACAACGAAACAAAAATTGACAAGCAATTTAGTTTAACCAGCAAAAAACTGTCAAGTTATTTCAGGAAAATACACATATATAAGTTTCCTCATTTTCATTAGTATTAAAACCCACTTCGTAAGCACGTAAGCCCGTCAGCACGCATAACGAAACCAAACAACTAAAAACTCCCAACTCTAAACTCTCAACTCTCCACAACTCTAAACTCTCAACTCTCCACAACTCTAAACTCTAAACTCTAAACTAACCCACGCGGGGGAGTCCGCAAAGATACAACTTTTTACAACCCCACCTTATATATATTTATATCTATTTCAGCATACTTCCCCAAATCACTAAAAATCAAAAACTGATATAAACCCACTCGCAAGTTTTTCCGATCATTCCGCAGATTACGCAGAAGCTTTTTCTGCGGAAAATAACTTAATGCACGAAAAACAGCTTGTCGTTATAAAATAATTAATTACTTTTGCATCGTTTTAATGGTGTATTAAAATGAAGCAGAATGAATAAAACAAAGAACATAGTGATTCTTGGGAAAACTATCCCGTTACAAGAACGGAGCAAGGCTCAAATGAAGGGTGTCACTATAGGTGATATGCTTGCATACAGTTTCTTTGACGGCATGTATCTTGGTGTTCCCATGCTCTTCGCTGAGCCAAAAGGCGAAGTCGCCTCACCGCTCAACCTATCCGTCACTGCTGGCAACCTCACTTCGTTGTTTAACCTTCCCACGGTTTTCCTGCTTGCGTCATGCCCGGCTTATGAACGGCAGCGGCTCATCGACAAGAATGTGTTTTTTGTCGTCTCCGAGAAGTATGCCCATCTTCCCATGCTGGTGGCCAACGAGCGCGTCCGCAGGTCGAAAACAGCCAAGACCCTGACACCTGTAGCACAATATATCCTGCTTTATCATCTGCAAGAGGAAAGCCTCGAAGGGTTGGCAGCCCGCGACATGGAAGGGATGATGCCCTATACCTATACGAGCATCACCCTGGGCATCACCTGCCTTGCCGATTTGGGATTGTGCGAAAAGGTGGCCGAAGGATCAAAGCGCAAAGTGATTCATTTCCATAAAGTTGGAAAAGAGCTTTGGAAACAGGCACAACCTTTCTTGATTACCCCTGTCGAGCAAAGAATATTCTGCGATGAATTCCTTTCCGATGAGTCATTCCCAACTTGCGGAATCAATGCCTTGGCTCACTACACATGGCTCAATCCCGACCCTGAGCGAATCATCATGATGAGCGCAAAGCAGCTTCGTGAAATGAAGACATCAGGCGCACTGGTACGTCCCAATGAATTTGACGGCAACGTCATCATCGAGGCTTGGAAATATCCTCCTGTCGCAAAAACAGGCGAGAAGCCTCAATGGGTCGATAAACTGTCATTGGCCATCTCACTGCGCGACGACGACGATCCGCGTGTGGAAGGCGAAGTCGAACGTTTAATAAATGAAATGAAATGGAAGGTTTAGAGAAATTCCGTGAAGCTTTTGAGGCTTATTCAGAGAACTATGTTATCATCGGCGGCACCGCTTGCGACATCGCCATGACGGGTACCGCCGTGCGTCCCCGTGCCACACACGACATCGACATGATTGTTGTAGTGGAGAAAATGACCGACAGCTTTGCCGAACACTTCTGGGCGTTCATTCGTGAAGGCGGCTATCATCCCGCCAAACGCCGTCAAAACGAAGACGGAAAACCCAAGTATGAGCTGTACCGTTTTGTTGAAGGCAACCCAGAATACCCCGAAATGATAGAACTGCTGTCACGCCATCCCGACATTCTTGGCGAGCCGAAGGGACTTACCATTGAGCCGTTGCCTGTTGACGGCGATGTGTCAAGCCTGAGCGCAATCATCATGGATGACGATTTCTATCAGTTTACCATCAACCACAGCAAATTGACGGCAGGCATACGTCACGCCGATTCCGCGGCCCTTATAGCCTTGAAATCACGCGCCTATCTCAACCTGGTGAGAGATAAAGCCGAAGGGAAACACGTCAACAGCCGCGACATCAAGAAGCATCGTTCCGATGTGTTGAAGAATGTTGTGATTATGGAAGAAGATCAAGTCGTCGCACCGGCTTCTATCGTATCATGCGTGAAGGAGTTCGTGACATCCATCCGCGACGATTGGGAAGCGCTGGCCATTCCGCTCGCAAAAGCCCTTGACCAGGATGCTACCTTTGTCGAGGCTCTTTTGGCGCAACTGGATGAACTGTTTATAACCGAACAACAATGAAGATACAATACGCTTCCGACCTCCATCTGGAGTTTGCCGACAACTGGCGGTATCTGAAAGACAATCCTCTTCAGGTAATGGGTGATGTCTTGATACTTGCTGGCGACATCGGCTATCTCGGTGACGACAACTACGCCAAGCATCCGTTTTGGGACTGGGCTTCCGACAACTATCAGGAAGTGATTGCCTGCATGGGCAACCACGAGTTCTACAAGTTCTACGATATTGCCACTTTGCCCGATGGATACTGCCTCACCATCCGCAATAACGTGCATAGTTACTACAACTCCGTAGTACCCCTTGGCGATGCCGACATCATCGTTTCTACATTGTGGGCAAAAATCCCTCTGAAAGAAGCCTACTATACCGAGCAGGTCGTCAGTGATTTCCGCCGTATTCTTTACAACAAGGAACTGTTAACCTTTGCCGATTTCAACAAGGAACACGAGCGGTGTTTTTCCTTCGTGAAGAAGTCCGTTGAAGCCAGTACCGCTCAGAAGAAGATAGTGGTCACGCATCATGTGCCATCATTCAGGATGCAGTGTCCTATGTTTGCTGACAGTCTGGCAAATGGTGCCTTCACCGTAGAGCTGGAAGATTTCATCAAAGGCCACAGCATCGACTATTGGATCTATGGTCACTCGCATTACAATGTGGATGTGATAATAGGGAATACCCATTGCATCTCCAATCAGTTAGGTTATGTCTCACACAAAGAGCATTTAACCTTCAATCCGGGCAAATACATCGAAATCTAAACCCCATTCATCTACAATCTTATTATGTGTAGAAGTTTCAGTTTCGTTAGCACGCATAACGAAAGCCCCTCATCGCGGACTTGATCCGCGATCTCTTCCCCCTCTCAGAGGGGGTGGCCGAAGGCCGATGTCTCAGAAAGCTAAGATTCTTTTCTACGGGTCGTCTGACATGAAATCACCTTTTCAGCAAAACCTCCGCCGCCCGCAAGGCCTCTGGCGTTACGCGGTCGTTGCTGAGCATCTTGGCGATTTCCTGGATGCGCTCCTTGGAATCCAACAGGCGAATGTGCGATTGCGTGCGTTCGCCTTCGTTGTCCTTGTAGATGAAGTAATGGTGCTCGGCTTGGCTGGCCACTTGGGGCAGGTGGGTGATGGAGATGAGTTGCAACGCATTGCCCATCTGCCGCATGATGCCTCCGATTTTGGCCGCCACTTCGCCCGAAACGCCCGTGTCGATTTCGTCGAAGATGAGGGTGGGGATGTAGTTGTAGCTCGAAACGGCGCTCTTGATGGAGAGCATCAATCTTGATAACTCGCCGCCCGAGGCCACACGACGAATGTCGTCGGGGGCGATGCCTTTGTTGGCGGAGAAGAGGAAACGGATTTCGTCACTGCCCTTGCTGCCAAAGTTGGCTTGGCTTTCCACGCTGACTTGGAACTGGGCAAAGGGCATGGCCAACTGCCGTACCAATACCATGACTTTCTCGCCAAAAGCCATTGCGGCTTGGCAACGTTTGTCGTGTAAGGCTTTGGCAAGAGTCGATAGCTGTTTCTCGCTGGCTTTCAGCTCCTTTTCGGCTTGGGCAATGGCCTCGTCGATATTCTCGAAGGCATTCACCTTTTCCTTCAGGCTGTCGCGCAAGGCAATGAGCTCTTCAAAGCCACCAACGCGGTGTTTCATCATCAGGCGACTGAGCAGGTCGTAGCGTTCCTGGAGACTTTGCAGCTGCCCTTCGTCGAATTGGGTCTCGTCTTCCTTGCGGCGCAGGTCGTAGGCGATGTCTTTCAGCTCCACCTTCAAGTTTTCGACGCGTTCGGCCAACTCCTCGCTGTCGGGCAACAGGTGCTTCATCCTTTGCAGCGTCGAGGTCAGCGCGTTGACTTGTCCCAAGATGGCGTTCTCCGAGTCGTCCATCAAACCGTTGGCCGTGACGAGCAGGGTTTTGATTTCCTCTGCATTCTCCATCACGCTGAGGGTCTGTTCGATGTCGGCATATTCGCCTTCCTTCAGGTCGGCTTTGTCGAGTTCGTCCAACTGGAATTTCAGGTAGTCGTTCTCGGCGGTGTTTTTGGTCGCCATTTCCTTCAGCTCGTTCAGCTTGCGCTTGAGGGCATTGTAGTGGCTGTATTCGGTCTGGTATTCGGCCAATAGTTCGCCGTTTTGCGCGATTTCGTCCAACAACTTCAGCTGGAAATCGGCATCGGTGAGTAGGAGGGAGTCGTGCTGTGAATGGATGTCGACCAGTTGGCTTCCAATCTCTTTCATGATTTGCAAAGCCACGGGCGTGTCGTTGATGAAAGCACGGCTTTTCTTCTGCGGGTTGAGCTCACGGCGAAAGATGCACTCGGCCTCAAAGTCGAGGTCGTTTTCCTCAAACAGGGGTTTCAGGTTTTCGTCATCCAACGCAAATTGGGCTTCCACCACGCATTTTTTGTCCTTGTCGTAGAGCACCCCGGTGTCGGCACGGTCGCCCAAGGCAAAATCCAAGGCGCCGAGCAAGATGGACTTGCCCGCGCCAGTTTCGCCGGTAATGACATTGAAACCTGTCTCAAAACTGACACTCAGTTCGTCAATCAGGGCGTAATTACTGATGTGCAGTTGCTTGAGCATTGAAGAAGGACTTGTTAGAAGCCTTTGTTTTGCAGCATCTCATCGTATCTCGACGATTGTGAGGGGTCGATGGCTTTCAGGATGTTGGCGGCTTCGGTTCTGATTTTCATCTCGCCTTGCGAGAAGACTTGGATGATTTCATCGCGTTTGCTCTCGATGATGAGCTGCAGGAAGTAGCACATGGGGTTGCGGTCATACACTGCCCTGAGGTTGGAAATGGCGCCGAGTATGGCTTCGCGGCCTTGATCTGGGTGTTCAGCCATTACATCCAAGCCGGTGCGGTGATAGTCATAAAGGAACTGGCGCAAAGGCTGGTAGGTTGCATTGTTGATGTCACTGATGATGGCGTGACGGTTTTGGCGACCTGATGAACTCCATCCGTTATCGGCCCCTACATCTACATTTTGTGGTGCGGCGTTGGCAATCGTCTCAGCGATGGCAAAGAAGGGGTCGCCTCCGTTGGGGGAGAAACTGTCGAAGTCGAGACCCAGCATGACATACACGTAAAACCCAATGGTACTCGTAATGTTGGAAATGTAGGTGCTAGGGTTGAAGTCGAGGGTCTGTCCGTCGGTATACTCGAAAAAGAACTTGCGGTCGATGTAGTTGAACAACGGGGTGCTGTAGTTCGTCTTGTAGACCGGACGACGTAATGCCACATTGATTTCAGCCGTGAAGTTGTTGTTCTCTCTTGTGAGCATGTCCACGAGTATGGAGCATTCTATTTTTTCCGCCTGCCTGAAGTTGATTTCCGTGAATTTCGTGTTGTTGATGAACTCAAAGAGAGAGGTCTGCAGGTTCTGGTAGATGGTCTTGTCGCTGCCAGGAATCTTGGCAGAACTGACACGCACATCGCATTGCAGCTCCTGGGCTTGCATGGTGTTGAAGCTCAGCAGGCAGCAGATAAATGTGATTAGTGTAGCAAAGTGTCTTTTCATGGCTTCTCCCTTTTTTTGTGGTCTTGGATCAGAATGCTTCCTGATTCTCTTTTGCGGGATTGCGGAAGTAAATCTGGTCGTGAAGGAATTCGTGGATGGCAATCAACGTGGGCTTGGGTAGACGTTCGTAGAACTTGGCGATTTCGATTTGTTCCTTGTTTTCGAACACTTCTTCCAGACTGTCGTTGGTGGCCGAGGCGAACGACTCGATTTTTTCGTTGAGCTCAGCCTTCATCTCAGAGGCAATCTGGTTGGCTCTGATGGACAGGATGGCCACGGTCTCGTAGATGTTGCCGGTGCCTTTGTAGAACTGGTCTTTCTGACGGGTGACAACCGTCGTTTCCGTTTTGATTTTCTTGAAATCCATGGTTATTTGATGTTTTCTAATTTCTTTCTTGCTTTGGTAGCGATGTTTTGGACATCGTTGATGTGTTTGCTCTCTGGATAGAGATAAGAGAGTGCATTGCATTGTTCGATGCACGACTCATAACGCTCACGCTGTTTTTCGGCCACGCTGTTCTCGGCATAGTCGTAATAGGTTTTGGCCATGTCGAAAATGATTTCCTCGCGGTGTGTGGTGTTGGGATACTTCTTCAGCATGTTCTCAAACGAGGTGATAGCCGCACTGTAGTTCTCCATGCGGTAAAACAATCGGCAGATATTGTAGTCTTTTTCCTCCAATTTGTCGTTGAGGTTGGTCAACAGCTCGTTGACGCGATTAAGGCTATCGCTGTTGGGGTACCGTTCGGCGAAACTGTTCAGTTGTTTGATGGCATTGAACGTGTTGGTTTGGTCCAGTCCAGGTTCTGGCGAAAGCAAATAGCTGCAATAGGCTTGCATGAAAGCGGCTTTTTCGGCGTCTCTGGAAAAGGGGTAGGTCTGAACGAAACGGTTGAAGTAGTAGCCCGCGATTTCATAGTCGTCCTGATGATAATAGCACAAGGCGGTCTTGTAAGTGATGGATTCACCTCTCGGGGTGTTGCGGAACGAGGCTTGCAGCAGGTCAAACAGCTGCAGGGCATGGTTGTAGTCGCCTCGCTCGTAATAGTCTACCGCAACTTCGTACTTCATCTCGTTGTCGGTGCTTTTCACCAAACGGTTGAAGTCGTTGCATGAGGTGAAGGCCACAAAAGCCAAAAGTGACAATATCAAAAGTCTATTTTTCATCGGGCTGCAAAATTACTCATTTTTGTGTTATTAACGAGTGTTTTCCCCTATTATTTTTCTATGACCAGTTTTTCGACTCGGTTCCCGCTTTCGTCATTGAGTACTAGGAAATAGATGCCTTGAAGCAGACTATGGGTGTCAATCTCGGTCTTGCCTTGGCAGCTTCCCGATAGGATGAGTTGCCCGATGCTGTTGTATAGCTTATAGTTGGAGTATTCATCGGCCTCAATTGTGAAGCTGTTCTTGCATGGGTTAGGATAAACCAAGGCACGCTCGTCAAAGTTTTCATCTACAGATTCTCCTCCGATGCAGGTTAACGTGGCCAACCAACCGAAGAAGTTGATGTAGGTGTCGGAACTGAATGTGAAGGTCAAGGCACCTAAGGGATTGGTCGCCGTGATGCTGTCGGGTAGCTCCGAACCCGAGAACCTGCCGATGAGTGGGCAGTTTATGGATGCTCCGTCATAGATGGAAAGCACGTCAGCGTTAGGTTGGGTCTTGAATTTTAGAAAAGTGACGTTGACATACTTGCCGCTGCTATCAGGGCGTACGGTCAGTTTGTAGTTCTCATTGCCTCCATAATGCCCGCAGTCGCCACCGGAGGGTAGCAATAATCCTCGACAATCGGGAAGGGTGATGTCTGCATTGTGCATGGGAATGGCGTGGTAGACATCCATACACTCGTTTTTCGTGATGGTATGGGTTTGCCCGCTGGCGTCGGTAACAGTGAGCGTGACATCGAACATCCCAGACTCTTCGTAGGTCACAACAGGATTACGCTCAGTGGAAGTGGCTGGCGTTCCACCTTCAAACTGCCATGCCCAGCTAACAATGCGCAACCCTTGGCTGTGGTCCCTGAACTTCATTGACGCCCCCACTGTGAGCAATTCCCTTTCGGCTTCAAAGTTGGCCAGCACAGGGGTGTTGGGGATAGGTGTAAGTTGCACATCTTGTGTGATGGCCTCGTTGTCGTTTACGGTGAGGGTGATCGTTTGAGGTTCATAGCCATAGGCTGAATAAGTGACGGCGTAGGTGCCACCTTTGATGGGTCGGTGATAGTCGCCCACGGGCAGATGTGAACTCACTTCCGAACCGTGATGGTCGTGCCCCTCGATGCTGATGGTGGCTTCGATGGGCTCGCCCGTCTCGGCATCGGTGATGGTGCCATGGATGCCATTGAGGCACTGCTCCATGTAGCTCAACATACTGTTGTGGTTGTAGTTCCAGTACATGGGCATCGTCGAGGCATTGGGGATGTAAACGTTGGAGGTCTCAATCGTCACTTCGCGGCATTGGGCATAGTAGTTCATGTAGTCCTGACGGCTGCCCGAAATGGTGTACCATTGGTAACCGTTGATGATACCATGATCGGCGTCTTGGTGCTGCATGTTCATGTAGTTGGTGTCCCATTCGTGGCATTGGTCGGCGTATTCGTGGCAGACCAATTTCCACCAATCATCGTCGGCGTGGAGCGAGGGATGGGTGTCCCAAGGGTAGTTCACCACTTCGGAGCCAGTATGAAAGTTGGCAGCCATGGTGAACTTGTAGTCTTGCGCAAGGTTCATCAACCATAGGGTTTCATCTTGATAGCACCATTCATTGTCGGGGTGGGGACCTTTGTCGAAGTCGGGATAGTGACGGTTAAGGTCGAGGTCATTGGCATTGTTGCGGCGGGCGCCTTGGACACTTTGGTTGCCACCGTAATAGGTGCCGTCGGGGTTGGTGTTGGGGCAGATGAAGATGTCCAAATTGTTGACTAAGTTCAAAATGCGGTCGTCATTGCTTGAGCAAAGTTCGTCGATGAGGCGGAGCATCAGCATGAAACCGGTCGTTTCGTTGCCGTGCATAGTCGAGGTATATAGGAACTTCGGCTTGCCGTCGGGTTGCCCGTTGTTGATGCGGCAGAACATGAGTTTGCGGCCACTGGCCAAGGTGCCAAGTTCAAAATAGGTGCAACGGTCGGGATGCTCGGCGGCAAATTGCTGCATCATGCTTTCGTAGGCCTCATAGGTAGGATAAGCGTCCCAATCGTAGGCCTCGCGATGGCTGCCGTCCCACATGATGGGCTCTGCAAGCAGCGAAGGCGGCGTTTGCAACTGAGGATGATAACCGAGTTCAACAAGGATATCGTACTGGTTAGGATTGGCGAAGCAAACTACAGTTTTTCCATCAGTGCCATCAATGGAGCAAAGTTCGCTGATGGCTTGGATTTCAGCGGGTTGGCTAACCGTGAGGGTAAAATAATACTCCCCACGGCTACGCATGAGTTGCTCTAAGTCGTTTTGGCTGCTTTGGGCAATGAGGTTTCCGCATATTGCCACGACTAGGATGAACAAGAAATGCCGCAAATGTCTCATTTATAGCTTTATTCGATAACGAGTTTTTCGGTTCTGCTTCCGTTTTCGCCGATAATGCGGAGGAAATAAACACCTTTTTCCTGTTGGGTTTGGATCTGGATTGAGCCTCCGTCTTTTTGACCTGCGATGATAAGCTGTCCGATGCTGTTGTAAAGCTCAAAACGGATGGGCTCGGCGACTTCGATAGTGAAGTTGCCCTTGCATGGGTTGGGATAGACTTGAATCTGATCCGTCTGGTTTTCATCGACATTGACTCCTGGGATGACAACGACTTGGATTTCGGCACTTTCAGTGTTGCCTTCGCCGTCGGTGACAGTCACAGTAAAGACTTGGTTGCTTGACAAGGGAACGGAATTGGTGAATTGTGCCTCCGGGTCGGTTACCATGTCAGAGGGCTCCCAGTGGTAGGTGTAGTTGCCGTCTCCTCCAGTAGCATAAACGCTCAACAGTGTGCTCTCTTCTTCATGGATGGTTTGCGGGTCGGCGAAGACCTCCAATTCAATCGGTTCGGATGGTATTCCTGCGCAATGTATCGAAGCTATCCAGCCAGAAGAGTTCGTGTTATAGTCGGAAATGAAATGGAAAGTCAGGGCACCTTCGGCATTGGTGGCGGTGATCGTACCGGGAGAGTTGCTTCCTGTGAAGTCACCAATAAGGGTGGCAGAGGCGTCGGTGCCATCGTAGATGTACATGTGGTCCCATCCGTCTTCCGTGCTGAACTCCGTGAAGACAGCTTCGATGAATCCACCAGGAGTAGCGGGCATGAAGGTCATGGTGTAATCTTTGCGGTCGTGATAGTTGCTGTTCGGGCCACCGTCATCATAAAACATAGCGTTGCAGGTGGTTACGGTGCCGTTCTGCATGTTGTACGATTCGCTCACGGTGATGAAGTTGTGCTTGATGATGGTTTCAGTCTGACCCTCTCCGTTGGTGACGGTCAGCGAAACATCATAAGTGCCGATTTGGTTGTAGGTGATGCCGGTAGGATGTTGTACATTGGAACTGGCGGGCTCACCACCTTCAAAAGTCCATTCCCAGCTGACGAGGTTAGCACCCCAAGTGTTGTCTGAGAAATTGACACTGCCGCCAGGGGCTACATTGGTCATGTTGGCGGTGAAATCGGGGATAAGACCTTCGCCAGCTTCAAGTTGGACATCTTGAATAACTGTTTCGTAGTCATCCACCGTGATGGTGAAGGTCTGAGGATAATAACCGTTGCAGGCATAGGTCACGTCATAGGTGCCGCCTTTGATGGGACGGTGGTAGTCGCCCGCAGGCAAATGGCTTTCAACGACAGAGAACGCGTCATCGTGGTTGGTGATGGTGATGGTGGCGTTGAGGGGTTGGTTGTTGGCCTTGTCGGTCACGGTGCCGTGAATGCCGTATAAGCATTGATTCATGAAAGCAAAGATAGATTCCTTGTTGTAATTCCAGAAATTGGGAAGTTGACTGCCGGAAGGCAATTTCGAGTTCGAGCATTCGATGGTCAACTCGCGGCATTGGGCATAGCCGTTCATATAGTCCTGACGGCCTCCGCCAATCATGTACCATTGTGCTCCATTGGTGATGCCGTTGTTGTAGTCATTCATGTAATTAGGATTGACTTGATGGGTGAGGTCAGCATATTCATGGCAAATCATCTGATACCAGGCGTCGTCGGCATGAAAGGTATAGGTGTTGTCCCAAGGGTAGTTCATTACTTCAGCGCCGCCGTGGTAGTTGGCACCCATCACAAAGGGGATTTCAGCGGCAAAGTCCATAAACCATTGGGTTTCGGTTTGGTATTCATAACCATCGGGGTGAGGACTTCCATGTGGGTCGGCATAGTTGCGGTTCATGTCTACGCCGTTGGCGTTTTCTCTTGTGGCTCCATTTACTGTATTGTTGCCTCCGTGGTAGGTACCGTCAGGATTGGTATTGGGCCCGATATAGAGGTCGATGTTGTTCATCACGGTCTGTACTTCAGGTTCGTCCGGATTCTCAAGCAGGTAGTCGATAAGGCGGAGCATCAGAATCCATCCCGTGGTCTCGTCGCCGTGGATGGTCGAAGTGTAGAGGAACTTGGGCTTGCCTTCTCCTGTGCCGTTGTTGAGGTGCGCAATCATGATTTTACGACCGCTGGGCAACGTGCCGAGGGTGATAATCTCGCATTTGTCGGGATGGTTGGTCTGGAATTCAAACATCATGTCTTCGTATGCCTGATAGGTCGGGTAGCTGTCCCAATCGTATTCGGCGCGATTGCTGCCGTCCCACATAGCGACTTTCTCCAGCATGGAAGGCGGAGTTTGAAGCGTAACTTCGTATCCGAGTTTCATAAAACAGGCAAAATCCTTGTTGTTGGCGTATGCGGTCACCACATTGCCGTCAACGCGGTCGACGGAAATGGTTTGGGCAATGGCTTTCAAGTCGTCGTTGCCGTTCAAGCTAAAAGTAAAATAGTACTCGTTGCGTTCTTGCATGAGTTGGTTTAATTCCTGCTGGCTTTTCTGCGCGAATAGATTGCCACAAACCACAGTGGCAAGCAGGATGATAAAATAGCGTAAAACCTTCATTTTGTTGTTATTTATTTGTCTTTTAATTGTTTCCATTCTTCAATAATGTCCGTCTCCACCTTTTCGTTCACGGACACTAAGGGTAAACGCAATACATTTTCACACAAGCCCATTATGCTCATCAAACATTTGATGCCCGCTGGATTGCCATCGGCAAAGATGAGTTGGTTCATGCGGAGCATGGCGTAATGCAGACGCAATGCTTCTTCTGCTTGGCCTTCCCTCATGGCTTTCATCATGCGGCTGAAAGGCTTGGTGTAGGCGTTGGCTGCCACCGAAATTACACCCTGTGCGCCAAGGGCCATCAAGGGCTGGGTGATACCATCGTCACCAGACAGCACATCGAAGTCAGTGGGTTTGTCTCGCAAAATCTCCATGATTTGCTGCAAGTTGCCAGAGGCCTCCTTCACAGCGATGATGTTGGGATGTTGGGCCAATTCCACGCAGGTGGCAGCTTGCAAGTTGACACCCACGCGTCCTGGCACGTTGTAGACCACGACCGGCACAGGACTAGCATCGGCGATAGCCTCGAAATGGGCTTTCATGCCACGCTGGTTGGGTTTGTTATAATAGGGCACGACACTCAAAATGCCTTGGATGCCATCGAAGTTTTGGGCTTTGATGGCTTCAATGACTGCCTGCGTATTGTTGCCGCCCATGCCAAGCAAGATAGGTAAACGACCATTGTTTGCCTTTAATATCGTTTTGATTACCAGATTCTTCTCTTCAGAAGTGAGGGTGGGCGCTTCGGAAGTGGTACCTAATACGACCAAGAAGTCGGCTCCATTGTCGATGACATGGTTGACGATTTTGATTAAAGATTCGATATCAATGGAGTTGTCCTTCTTGAAAGGAGTGATAAGGGCAATGCCCGTACCTTTAAATGGATTGTGTTTCATTATTTTTTTTTCAAGTTTATGATTGCTGTCCTGCCAAAGCCTTCAAATAATTGTGGAGTACATGGATGTTTGAAACGGGGTCGGTGCCTCTTGGGTTTTCAATAACCAAGTCATAGATGCCGACATTAAGGCTTTGCTGGAAGCTGATTCTGAAATCCGATTTTGGCAGCGTGCAAAGGTAGTCGCTGATTTCGGCATTCTTGCCAGCCATGTTGATGATCATCGTGCTGTAAGGCAGCTTTTTGATGAATTCATGCTTGTCGGGTTTCAGCACACTCATAAAGCCAAAATCTTTTGGGGTGATTTCGCAGTAGAGGTCGCTTTGAAGGATGGTGTCCGACATCTGGTTGCAGAGGATGATAAAACCGCAACGGCCAACGCCAAACAAGGCTTTCACACTGCTTTCGATGTTTTTATGTATGCTTTTGTCGTGCTCGTCAAGGATGATTAAGACCGAGTTAGTCCTTTGAAGGTCGGGCATTTTCGCTGCGGTCTTTTCGGCTAGAAACTGCTCGAAGGCACGTTTAAAGGCTCTGTTTCTAAGATAAGAAGTAATTTTCATGCTGCAAATGTAGGGAAATTCTATGAGATAGCAGGATTTTTGCTCAAAAAACGCTAATTTTGCAGTATTATTTTGAAGCGGCATTTTTTGATGCTGTAGAAAACTAAAGATATGATTGTTACTATTTTAGGAAGCGGTACTTCGCAAGGTGTACCTGTCATTGGCTGCAATTGTCCCGTGTGCCAGTCCAAAGATCCGCGTGACAAGCGACTCCGTACCTCTATTCTGATTCAGACAGATCAAGTGACGGTGGCTGTGGATGCCGGTCCCGACTTCCGCCAGCAAATGTTGCGTGAAAACATCACTAAACTTGATGCGGTGATTATCTCGCACGAACATAAGGACCATATTGGCGGACTAGATGATTTACGCCCCTACATTTTCATGCAGAAAAAGCCCATGACGCTATTTGTGGCCGACACGGCACTGCCTGAAATTAAAAGAGAGTATTCCTACGCCTTTGAGGAGCATCCTTATCCCGGTGCACCTACCTACGATATCCACCGTCTCGATGAAACGCCCTTTGACTTTGGCGATTTGCACATCATCCCAATTAGACTGAAGCATTTCACCTTGACTTGTTATGCCTTCCGCATTAGCAATTTCGCTTATGTCACCGACCTGAGCGAGATTTCCGAGGAGGCGATTGGAAAATTGCAAGGCGTTGAATATCTTGTTATTGAGGCTTTGCAAAAGAAAAAGCATTATTCGCATCTCACATTGGATGAGGCGATTGGGATTTCCCGTAGGGTGGGAGCGAAGAAGACCTGGTTCACGCATTGCAGCCACAGCATGGGCCTTGCTGCCGAAGTCAACCGCGAACTCCCCGATGGTATGATGCTTGCCTATGACGGACTGAAAATAAAGATATAGCTATCAGCCATCAGCAGTCAGCTATCAGTTCCGATTTAACCAAACTGTAAGCTGACGGCTGACAGTCAAACAATTCAACGATTAAACAAATAAACAATTCAACAATAATGAAATCCACCTATTCCCAAAGATTAATCAAACTCGCCGACCTCAACCACCACCAGACTTTCTTTGCAGGTCGTTGTTCCGAGTATTTTTTAGAGAGTTCTTATTTTGCTGTGGCGCAGTATGTTGATACGAAGGATACTGTCCTGCTCGTGCTCCACGGCATTGATTTCAAGTTCCCGATTTTTGCGGGCGACATTGTCACCTTCGAGAGCAAAGTCATCTCCGTGGGTCGCAGCACATTGACTGTATACACGAAAATGTACCGCAGCCGCGAACCCGAAAAAATTGCCGCCGATGGCTTCGCTACCTTCTCCTATTTGGACGAAAACCACCATTCCCGCCCGCACGGCATCACACTTGAACCTGAAACGGATGAAGAAAGGTTTTTGCAGCAGCAGGCTCTGGAGGTGATGGAGGACTCGAAGAAGCGGGCGAAAGCGATGAATCAACGACTCTAAGCAGGCATGTCATCCCAACGTTGGCTTGCGGGTAAGCGGGGATCTATGCCTGCGGTATTTAAAGCTCTAACTCTTTCGGATAGCAAATGAAATGCTTCACCACGGGCTGCGAGAGCACCGAAATATTCAGTTGGTCGGAGGCCTCGCTGATGTCTTTTAGTGTGCCATCCTTGTACAAAATGTTAATGGCTGGCTTTTTGGGATGGTAGGCATGATTGGAAGAAATGCCCTGCAACAGCATGAAATCTGCCTCCTCCAACGACCAACCATACAGTCTGGCAATCTTGTTCCGAATGTCTTCGATATAGTCTGGTTCGAACTCGCCTTCACGCATTTCGATTTTGAACAAATGTCTGTCCGTCAGTCGCCTGCAAAGTTCGGAAAGGACGCGGTCTTCATCGTCGCACCAGGCTTTTACTGCCGTCATTACATCGTAGTCATCTAGTTGGCAGAACTTGTCCAGCACGAAATCGGGGTCATCGCTTTCGAAAGGATTTTGGCTTTTCAGGAAGAACGATAGGGCAGGAGTGGCGAACAAGTCGCGATCCTGGCTGAGCATCTTGGCGCGTTTCAGGATGTTGCGCAGCATATACTCGGCACTCAACACGGCCTTGTGCATATACACTTGCCAATACATGATGCGGCGCGCCACGATGAAACTCTCCACGGAATAGATGCCCTTGGCTTCAATGGTCAAGTCGTTGTCGACCACTTCCATCATCTCCAACAAACGCTCTGCGTTCACACTGCCCTCGGCCACACCGGTGAAGAAACTGTCACGCTTCAGATAGTCGATTCGGTCGACATCCAACTGGCTGGAAATGAGTTTTGTAAGAAAACCTTTGAAATACTTTCCAGTAAAGATCTCGATGGCCATGTCCAAACGATTTTCATGGATGGCATTGAACTTCTGCATCACCTTCAACGAGAGCTCCTCGTGCGAGATGCCATGAACAATGCTGTTCTCCAAAGTGTGAGAAAACGGGCCGTGGCCGCTGTCATGGAGCAGGATGGCAATGGAAGCGGCTTCCAGTTCCTCATCCGTAATCTCATAGCCCTTGCCACGCAACAGCTGTATGGCGCGTCGCATCAGATGCATGGCGCCAAGGCTGTGGGCAAAACGGGTGTGGTTGGCCCCTGGATACACCAAGTTGGTCATACTGACCTGCTTGATGCGCCTTAGGCGTTGGAAATAAGGGTGTTCGATGATGTCGAAATGCAGTTCGTCGGGGATGCTGACGAAGCCATAGATGGGGTCGTTGAAGATTTTCTTTTTGTTGGATGCGCTTGCCATGTGCCGCTAATTTTGCCGCAAAGGTAATGCTTTTTTCGTTTAATCAGCTTTAGGAAAGTAAGTCAAACGCACGACCTCCAATAGATTCCCGCCTGCCCACTTCCTCCGTTGGAATGACATTGAAGGTCGTGCGTTCAGAACTGTATAATCAGCTTTCAGAAAGTATGTCATTCCTGCGCGGGATTTGTGGGATGGCTGGAATCTATGCTTTCTGAAAGCGGCCCAAAAAAGTTGTTCCCTGTAAAACAAATTGCCCTCTTTCGCGTTACATATCCAAACACACACAATCTATGGACAAAACCACAATCCTTTGGGCTGACGACGAGATTGATCTCCTGAAGCCCCATATCATGTTTCTGGAACAGAAAGGCTATGAAGTAGTTACGGCCAACAACGGCTCTGACGCCATCGACTTCGTGCGCCAACGCCATTTCGATATTGTATTTCTTGATGAACAGATGCCGGGAATTTCGGGCATCGAAGCCCTCGAAGTCATCAAACGAGAGTATCCTAACCTGCCCGTGGTGATGATTACCAAGAGCGAGGAGGAACGCATTATGGAAGATGCAATTGGTTCTAATATTGCGGATTATCTGATTAAACCTGTCAATCCGAACCAGATCTTGCTTTCGCTGAAACGCAACCTTGAGAACAAGAAACTCCGCGACGAGAAGTCGACGATGAGTTACCAACAAGAGTTCCGCAAAATCAGCATGGACCTCAACAACAACCTGAACTTCGATGAGTGGGTTGAACTATATAAGAACTTGGTGCGTTGGGAATTGGAATTGCAAAAATCGACCGACGAGGGCATCAAAGGTATCCTCGCTGACCAAAAACAAGAGGCCAACACACAGTTTACGCGTTATATCGAACGCAATTATGTGGATTGGATTCAAGGCAAGTCTGAGAAACCTGTCATGTCACATACCGTGGTGCGCGACAAGGTGATTCCGCGCCTCGATGGAAACGACAAACCGTTGTTCCTCATTGTCATCGATAACCTGCGCTACGACCAATGGAAGGCCATCCAACCGCTGATTGAGACTTATTTCCGCGTGGAGGCTGACGATATCTACTACAGTATCTTGCCCACCACGACGCAATATGCCCGCAATTCGCTCTTTGCAGGACTAATGCCCTTGGAAATCCGCCGTCGCTACCCGAAATGGTGGGTCGACGAGGAAGACGAAGGCACCAAGAACCAGTTTGAAGGCGAACTTCTCGGCGAGCAACTGAAGCGTTTCGGCAAGAACATCAAGTACTCCTATAATAAGGTGTTGAACTTGCAGGCAGGCAAGAAACTCTATGAGCAGATGGCTAACCTGATGCCTAATAAGCTGAATGTTATAGTTTATAACTTCGTTGACATGCTATCGCACGCCCGCACCGAGATGGAAATCATCCGCGAACTAGCCGACGACGAGGAAGCCTACCGCTCGCTGATGTACTCGTGGTTCGAGCATTCCAGCCTCTTCGACATGATGCGCTTCATCGCCGAGAAGGGCTGCGACATGATTATCACCACCGACCACGGCTCCACCTACGTCGAGAAACCTGTCCGCATCCTCGGCGACCGCGAGGTGAACACCAACCTTCGTTACAAGTACGGCAAGAACTTGAAATATAACCCGAAAGAAGTCTTCGAGGTGAAAGACCCCGAGAAGATTTTCCTGCCGAAAGCCAACCTCAGCACGACCTTCGTCTTTGCAGGTGAGAGCGACTTCTTCGCTTACCCGAACAACTACAACTATTACGTGAGCTATTACCGCAACACCTTCCAGCACGGTGGCATCTCGATGAACGAAATGCTGATTCCGGTGACGCATCTCACGGCTAAGCATTGATTATGATTACAAATTATTAAACTAATTGAAAATGAATGAGTTTTATGTCCTTTGGGAAAAAGGAATACGAGGAGAAGTGATAGCTTTTCCAGATAATATCACTCTTGCTGAGTTTAATGTATCCCAATTTCTAAGGAACCAATTGCCAGACAAAGAGATTACATTTTCTGCTAGTTTGGGAAAGAAGTTCTTTGATTTTGTTCTAGTGTCTCCTGGATTAAACTTGATTTCAGAAAAAGTTTATAAGCTGTTGATGGATAATAACATAACAGGGTGGAAAGGAATTCCTACAGTTATTCATAAACACGAGGATTTGAAGTATTATATATTGACCGTTACGGGTAGGTGCGGCCCATTGGATAGGTCGAAGACTCAGATTGTTGATAGCACAAAACTTATTCATGGTCAGACGGTTAAGGCCAATCAAGGTCTGTTTTTCCCTGAAGACAGTTGGGATGGGAGTGACATGTTTGTATCTGAGTATGTGAATTTCACTTTTGTGACGGAAAAAGTAAAAACCATATTGGAAAAAAACAAGGTTACGAATGTAGAAATAATAAATACGAAGGAATACCAATGGCTTAAAGTGTGAGGAAAAATGCGTGAAAAAGAGTTTCATATTAACAGCGTGGAGCAACTTTCGGAAGTGTCTGAATATTTGCTCTCCATGCGCGACGAAGCCGACATTATTGCATTCTACGGCTCGATGGGCGCAGGAAAGACCACACTAATCAAGAATTTATGTCACAAAATGGGGGTGACTGATGAGGTGAACAGCCCGACTTTCGCCATCGTCAATGAATACATTACGGAAGAAGGTGAATCGGTCTATCATTTTGATTTTTATCGCATTAAGAAATTGGAAGAAGCCTACGACATCGGTTTTGAGAACTATTTCGACAGCGGTAACCTCTGCCTCATCGAGTGGCCCGAAATGATTGAACCATTGCTGCCCGAAAAGTACATCCGCGTGGAGATTCAACACGGCGACATGGACGATGAGCGAATTATTAAGTGCGAGCTGATTAGCTTGTAAGTGTTTATCGTGTCATCTCAGCCATGATGATAGCACCCGCCACGGCGGCATTCAGCGACTCGGTCGCACTCCCGCCAACATGTGGAATCGTAATCGGATGTGTGATACATGGCAGCACATCAGTTCGGATGCCATGCGACTCACTCCCAATGACAATGATGCCTTCGGGCTTTTCGTTTAGCTGAAATAGATTCTCTCCTTCGAGTAGGGCACCATACACGGCTTTGCCTTCGTTTTTGGCCTTTCGAAGATAGGCAACAAGGTCGGTTGACCAAACTTTCACCCTAAACAGCGAGCCCATCGTGGCTTGCACCACCTTGGGATTCCATAGCTCCACGCAATCGGAGCTACACACCACATCACGGATGCCAAACCATTCCGCTGTACGGATGAGTGTGCCCATGTTGCCTGGGTTGGCTATGCCATCCAAGGCCAGCACGTAGCGAGATTGCGTATTGATGTCGCCTTGTTTTGGTATTTTCACCACAGCAAGGATGCCTGGAGGCGTGTCGAGTCCGCTCATTTGTTGCATCTGCACCTCGCTGACGGGTTCGGCAGAGGTGAAAGATGGATAATCCTTCAGGAATGCCTCAGTGGCATAAAGTCCCACCGTCTCGAAATCGGAGTGGAGCAGTTCTTCCGTCATTTTGCGCCCTTCCACAACGAAGAGCCCCAATTCTTTGCGGAACTTCTGCTGCCTGAGCGAGGCAATCTGCTTTATGGTGTTTTTGGTGATCATTTCGCGCAAAAGTACAAAAAATAGGCTGTCTCAATGAAGAGACAGCCCCAAAAATTATGAAAAAGTTTATCCTATTATTCGGCAAAGACGTTGAAGTTAATGTCAACTGCAACTTCTTTATGGAGTTTAATCTTGGCGGTGTAGTCGCCCACTTCCTTGATGGCGTCTTCGTTGAGGACGATGTGCTTGCGATCCACTTCGATGCCGGTGGCTTCCTTGATGGCGTTAGCAATCATGATGGTGTTGACCGAGCCGAAAATCTTACCCGTGGCAGCAGCCTTGGCGGGGATTTGCAGCTTCAGGCCTTCCAAAGCCTTGGCTTTCTCGGTGGCTTCGTCCTTGATTTTTTGTTCCTTGTGAGCCTGTTGGCGCATCTCTTCGGCCAAGATCTTGCGGTTACGCTCGGTGGCGAGGATGGCGAGACCCTGCGGGATGAGGAAATTGCGGCCGTAGCCGGGCTTCACGTTGACGATGTCGTTCTTATATCCTAAGTTGATGACGTCTTGTTTCAGAATGATATCCATGTGTTGTCCTCCTTCAAATTATTTCAAACAATCTGCTACGAATGGCATCAGGGCGAGGTGGCGGGCACGCTTGACGGCTTGGGCAACCTTGCGCTGGTATTTCGTTGAAGTGCCGGTGATACGGCGAGGCAGGATCTTACCCTGCTCGTTGACGAACTTCAGCAAGAAGTCGGCATCTTTGTAGTCGATGTACTTGATGCGGTTCTTCTTGAAGCGGCAGTATTTCTTTCTCTTGGTATCGACCGCAATGGGAGTCAGATATTTGATGTCGTTGTTATTGTTCACTTGTGCCATTTTCTTCGATTTTTAATTGTTCAACATTAAGCTTGGGCTTCAGCGGCAGCTTCAGCTTTCTTGCGTTTCTTCTCGTTGTAGGCAATAGCGTGCTTGTCGAGCTTCACGGTGAGGAAGCGCAAGATGCGCTCGTCACGCTTCAGTTCGGTTTCGACATCGGCGATTACATTACCCTCGGCCTTGTACTCAATGAGTTGGTAAAAGCCCGTGGACTTCTTTTGGATAGGATAGGCAAGCTTGCGCATGCCCCAGTTCTCTTCATGAACAATCTCTGCACCATTATTGGTCAGATGATCTTCATACTTCTTTACCGCTTCCTTCATCTGTTCGTCAGACAAAACGGGAGTTAAAATGAAAACGGTTTCGTACTGATTCATAACTGAATTGATTGATTATTAAGTAATTAATGTTTAATACTACGATTCTGAAATCGTGGGTGCAAAAGTACTACTTTTTTCTTAATCTACAACACTTTGAAAGAAATAATTTTGTCGAGCACAAACTCGGCAGCATGGCCATCGCCAAAAATATTGGGAAAATCAATAGGCGGATTGCCTTTAAAATGTTGCCAAGCCTCCATGATGTGGTTCTCATTGGCATCGGCGAGGATGGCGTTGCCTGTTTCCACAATCTCTACCCATTCGGTCTCGGACCGCAGGATGATGCAGGGCTTCTTGAAGAAGTAGGCCTCCTTCTGCACGCCGCCCGAGTCGGTCATGATGAGTTGTGCATGGCGTTCCAAGGCAATCATCTCCAAAAACGATACAGGCGGAATGAGCTTGATGTTTTGACAACTGAATATTTGTTTTTGTAATTCTTCATCGAGGTTGGCTTTCGAAAGCTTTGCTGTCCTTGGATGTAGCGGTAGGACGACTTGACATTCTTCGGATAGTTTTATGATGCTTCTGAAGATGGCACTGAGCCTTTCGGGATGGTCGGTGTTGCTGTCGCGATGGATGGTGGCCAAGATATAAGGCTTGTCGTTTAACGCCAAACGTTTGATGATGTCAGTTTTTTCCTCAGCGATATTGGCGAAATATAGACTGTTGTCGTACATGATGTCGCCGCAGTGGTAGACCTTCGGATTGTCGATGGTGTATGGCCTATCGTTGTCCAAAGGGAAACCTTCGTGTTTTAGGTTTTCTACGCCAGCAAGTGTGGGGGAGAAAAGTAAGGTGGAGCAGTGGTCGCAAACGATGCGGTTAATTTCCTCCGGCATGCTCTTGTTGAATGAACGTAAACCTGCTTCTATATGAACGATAGGCACATGAATCTTGGCAGCGGCCACGGCACCAGCCAAAGTGGAGTTGGTGTCGCCATAGAGCACAATGAAATCAGGCTGTTCCTTTATTAATATGGCCTCGATGCCTTCAGTCATGCGGGCGGTCTGCACGCCGTGCGAGGCCGATCCGACGTGCAGGTTGTAGTCGGGACTCGGGATCTGCAACTCGTCAAAAAACACCTCCGACATGTTGTCGTCATAATGCTGTCCTGTGTGGACGATGACTTCCTGTATCTGATTCGCATAGTGGTTCCTGATGGCGCGGCTCAATGCGCCAGCCTTGATGATTTGGGGCCTTGCCCCGATGATGGTTACAAGTTTCATGTGAGGTTTGCGTTTCAGAGGGTCATTTCTCCGTGGTCTCGGAAACTGTGATAACGTTCGTTGCCAATGATGATATGGTCGATGACATTGATGTCTAAGAGTTTGCCGGCGGCAATCAGTTTTTTCGTCAGTTGTCGATCGTCTTCGCTTGGGCGTGGATTGCCTGAAGGGTGGTTGTGGCCCAAAACGATGCATGTGGCATTGAGGATTAAGGCGTTTTTGAAGATGATTTTGGGGTCGGCAATGACGGTAGTGGTACCCCCATTGCTGATGCATTCCACTTTCAGCACATGATTGCTTTGGTTGAGATACATGACCAAGAAATGCTCTTGCCTCATGTCGTCAATGTAAGGAAGAAACCGCTCAAAGGAGTCTTTCGAGTCTTTTACCTCAGAAGGCAGACTGGCCTCTGCAGCGCGACGGCGTTTACCAAGCTCAAGTGCCGCTAAGATGGTGATGGCCTTGGCCTCGCCGATGCCGTCGTGTTGGGTCAAGTCGTCAATAGTGAGGTTAGATAGCGTGATGAGGTTGTTGCCGACGCTGTCGAGGAGTGCGCGAGCCACATCCACGGCCGACATGCCTTCTTTACCTACGCGTAAAAGTATGGCCAATAATTCAGCATTGCTGAGTGCAATCTTGCCTTTCGACATCATTTTCTCGCGTGGACGGTCGTCGGCAGCCCAATCCTTGATGGTTTTTTTCTCGGTCATGGCTGAAATGTTTTGTTTCGGGCGGTAAAGATAATCATTTTGGGATTACCTCAACCAAAAAAGCCTCTTCCACTGTGTAGAAGAGGCACCAACATGTATGAATAAAACTTCCAATTATGCCAATTTTGCTGTGAACTTCGACAGCTTCGACTTCAGGTTGGCGGCTTTGTTCTTGTGGATGATACCACGCTTGGCCACCTTGTCGATGATGGAGAACAACTTCGAAAGTTGACCTTCAGCTTCCGACTTGCTGGTTAAAGCCCTGAATTTCTTCACTTCGTTACGCATGTTCTTGGCGTAGTAACGGTTGTGCAAACGTCTCTTTTCAGTCTGACGAATTCTCTTTAATGCATCTTTGTGATTTGCCATATCTTTTATTCCTTTTTTGCTTTAATTCTTCTTAAATCGGGCTGCAAAATTACAACTTTTCTCCGAATTGAGACCCAAAAAGAAGAATTTTTTAATCAAAAATGTTTAATTTGTTGATTCTCCGATAAATGCCATCTTTTCTTCATTGTCTCGGCGTATGATTTCGTCTAACCTAATAGTAATAAAGGTGTTTTTCTCCAAATCTTTAGCGTTGAGGGTGATGGGGATGTAGTTTTCGCCATAGCCTCGTGCCACGCCTTTGCTGTCGATGCGTTCGATTAGCATCCTTTGATTTCGGCCTTGCATCGATTCATAATACTTGGTTTTGTTTTCCAAGGAAATCTGCCGCATGACTTCGCTACGTTCGGTTTTCACCTTTTCTGGAATTTGGTCGGGCATTACGGCGGCCTTTGTTCCATTGCGCACCGAATACTTGAAGGTGTGGATGTGGCTGAAGCCGATTTCCTTCGCAAAGTCACAACTTTCCTTGAAAGTGGTTTCGGTTTCGCCTGGAAAACCCACGATGATGTCGGTGGTGAGGTTGAAGTCGGGACGGAAGGCCTTGATGCGTTGGCACATGTCGCGAAACTGGGCGACGGTATAAAAGCGGTGCATCCTTTTCAAGGTGTCGTCGGAACCGCTTTGCAGGCAGATGTGCATGTGAGGTGCAAGTTTCTCGTGCTGGAAGAGCTGCAAAAAACGGTCGCTGAACCGGTCGGGCTCGATGGAGGAAACGCGGACACGGAAATCGCCTTCGATTTCCAGAATGTTTTCTACAAGTTGCTCAAAATTAGTGCCCTCAAATTGGTATCGTCCCATGTTGACACCCGTCAATACAACTTCCTTGAAACCATGGCTTACGACTTTGCGAACGTTGTCATAGATGTCCTCAGCGGGACGACTCGTTGCCCTTCCACGCACCATCGGGATGATGCAATAGGAGCAGAAGTTGTTGCAGCCGTCGTGGATTTTGATAAGGCTGCGGGTGTGGAAGGTGTCAAAAGCGGGTCGGTAGCTGAACAGGTCGCGGTCGAAGCCTTCGGGGTCGCTGTGACCCGTGCGGAAATGCTCGTTGATGATGTCGAACAAGGCGGCTTTGCGCTCGTTGTCGATGACATAATCAGCGATGCCCGATTGCAGTAACTCCTCTTTCCTATGGTTGACCATGCAGCCTGTGACGGCAATCAAGGCCTCGGGGTGCTTGCGTCTAATCTGTCGGATGGCCTGACGGCACTTTTGGTCGCTCGTATTGGTGACGGTACAGGTGTTCACAACGAAAATGTCAGCGGTGCTATCGTCGTCAGCAATCTCATAACCTTCCGCCTTGAACCGAGACGCCAAAGCATCGGTTTCATAGAGGTTCACTCGGCAACCTAAGGTTTTGAAGGCAATCCTTCTCATCCCATCAACTCTCCTTCAATTGATAACGGCGAAGCCGAAGTCACCTTGACATTCACAATCTGTCCAATAAGACTAGTGTCTTTCGAGGCGAAGCGTATTACAATCTTACCTTCAGTATGGCCGGTGAGGTAGCCGTTCTTGCGGTCCTGGCTCTCTACTAGCATCTTGACAGTCTTCCCGATGAGACCTTGGTTGTAAACAAGGCTGTGTTTCATCAGTTCCTCAGTGAGGCGGTGGTAACGCTCACGCTTCACTTCCTTCGGCACGTCATCGTCCCATTCCGAGGCCACAGCGCCTGGACGTACACTGTACTGCGCGATGAATGCCATGTTGTATTTGAACTCTTCCATGGCTTTGCGTGTGTTCTCAAACTCCTCTTCGGTCTCGTGGGTGAAGCCCACAATGATGTCGGTGAAGATGGTGGCGGTGGGCAGTTTCTCTCGGATGGTCTGGATGATATGTCTATAGGTGGCCAAATCATGGTGGCGGTTCATGCGTTGCAGCATGTTCTCGTCGCCTGACTGGATGGGGATGTGGATCTGCTTGCCGAGGCAGTCGTATTGCGCCATCACCTCGATGACGTCGTCTTTCATGTCGCGGGGATGAGGTGCAGTGTAATATACCCAGAACTCCTTGCCGCTGGCCTTGCCATATTCACCCACGCGGCGTAATAGTTCGGCAAAGTCAATCTCTTCGCCTTTCTTGTCAAGACCATAGGAGTTGACATTTTGTCCCAACAGCGTGATGCTCTTGTAACCTTTCTCAACCAAATCCTTCAGCTCTGCCAAAATCTCTTCCGAGGGACGCGACACTTCGCGACCACGGGTGTAAGGTACGGCACAATAGGTGCAGAACTTGTTGCAGCCGT
>JAEEGK010002854.1_pt1 | contig 43239 bp, 29 predicted proteins | sample 8958771 | NCBI WGS metagenome assembly JAEEGK01 (sample SAMN16246547, study PRJNA631951) | gut metagenome | biome: gut microbiome; feature: rumen; material: SC-attached | host: Bos | place: Iran: Karaj | collected 2018-10
ATGTTGATGTTCATGGAGATCAGATAGGTGCCGTTGTTCCGCATGGACGCGAAGGCGTTCTGGGAGTCGGCCTGGCCGAAGTTGTAGCTGAGCACCTTGATTTCGGGCACGTCGGCGACGATCTTCTCGTACAGGCGCTCCGCGAGGTCGCGGGTGACGTCCTGCGCCGTGCCGATGGGCAGTTCCACGGACACCTGGATGCGGCCCTGGTCCGCGGTCGGGAAGTACTCAGTCTTCATCCGCGGGACATAGAGGGCGATGACGGCGGCGAAAATGACGGCCGCGGCCAGCATCACGAGCTTCTTGTGGTTCATGCACCAGGCGATCATCCGGCCGTATCCGCGGGACACGGCGTCCAGGAAGCGGTTCACCGGGTCGAAGATGAAGTGGTACAGCTTCCCGCTCTTGTTCTCGATCGTCAGGAGCTGCGAGCACAGCATCGGGACGAGGGTGAGGGCGGCGGTCGTGGACACGATCATGATGATGGAGACGATCCAGCCCAGCTGCTTGAACATGATGCCGGCCATGCCGGAAATCATCGTCAGCGGGAGGAACACGCACAGCATCGTGAGGGTGGAGGCGATGACGGAGATGCCCACCTCGGCGGTGCCGTGGACGGCGGCCTCCTTGGGCTTTTCGCCCCGCTCCAAGTGCGTCGTCACATTCTCCAGGACGACGATGGCGTCGTCCACGACCATGCCGATGGCGATGGACAGGGCGGACATCGAGATGATGTTCAGGGTGTTCCCCGTCGCGAAGAGGTACATCAGCGAGGCCAGGAGGGCGATCGGGATGGACAGGACGACGATCAGGGTTCCCTTCCACCGGCCCAGGAAGATGTACACGATGAGCATCACCACGAGGAAGGTGATGAGGATCGTCTCCTTCAGGGAGTTGATGGTGCGGAGGATGTTGTCGGAAGAGTCGACGACCGGGGCGATCTTGATGTCGGACGGCAGGTTGCGCTGCAGTTTGGCGAGTTCCTTCTTGACGCCGCGGATCACGTTCACGGTATTGTAGCCGGACTGCTTCTGGATGATGATCTGCGCGCCGCGCACGCCGTTCGTGTAGGATTCCTGCGACTTCTCTTCCAGGCCGTCGGTCACGCGGGCGACGTCCCGGAGGTAGATCACGCCCCCGTTCACGTTCCCCAGGACGATGTTCTCCAGTTCGGAGGGGTCCTGGAACTCTTTCTTGATGCGGAGGGTGTAGGTGTCGGAGCCGATGTCGATGCTGCCGGAAGGGACATTCCGGTTCTCGGCCGCGATGACCTGGGAGATGGAGGCGATGGACAGGCCGTAGGCCTCCAGCTTGTTCGGGTCGCAATAGACATGGATCTCCCGCTGCGGGGCGCCGTTCACGGAGACCGTGCCCACGCCGGTGACGCGGGCCAGCGGCGTCGCGACGTGCTCGTCCAGGATTTTGTCCAGGGCGGAGACGCTCTGGTTGGCGGTCGCCGACATGATCATGATGGGCATGTCGTCCGCGCTGAACTTGAAGATGGTCGGGGAGGACGCCCCGTCCGGAAGCGTCTGGCTGGCCATGGACAGTTTGTCCCGGACGTCGTTCGTGGCGACTTCGATGTCGGTTCCGTACTCGAACTCGAGGGTGAGGACGGAGATGTTCTCCCGGGAGTTGGACGTGATGTCCTTCAGGTTCGCGACGCCGTTCAGGGAGTTCTCGAGCGCTTTCGTCAGGTTGTTCTCGACGTCCTCGGCGCTGGCGCCCGGATAGGACGACATCACCATGATGACGTTGGACTCGATGTCCGGGAAGTTGTCCACCGGCAGCCGCGTCAGGGAGAAGAAGCCCAGGATCGCGAACGCCACGAAGATGAGGGCGGTCGTGACCGGGTGGTTGACGGATGTCCTGTAAATGCTCATGGGACTTCCGGCTTAGTTGAGGACCACGACCTTCACGCCATCCTTGAGGGTGGCCTGTCCCTTGCTCACGACGGTGGCACCTTCCTCGACACCATCCACAATCTCATACTCGGAGCCGATGTGGCGGCCGACAGTCACAGGGACGTAGCTGACGGTATCGTCGGGGTTCAGGAGATAGACGAACCGCTGGCCGGTTCCCTCCTGCTTGACGATGCAGCGGTCGGGCAGCACGATCCGGTGGTTGGTGCCGAAGTTCACGGTCACGCGGGCGAACATGCCCGGACGGAGGGCGCGGTCGGCGTTCTGCACGATCACCTCGGCGTTGAAGGTATGTGTCGCAGCGTTGATGGTCGGATACAGGCGGTTGACCTTGCCGGTGAAGGAACGGCCCGGAAGGGCGTCGACGGTGATGCTCACCACGTCCCCTTTCTTCACCTTGGTGTATTCATTCTCGGAAATGCCCACGAGCAGTTTCACGGGAATCACCTGCTGGACGGTGAACAGCGGGGCGCTCATCGCGAACATGTCGCCCACGTCGAAGTTGCGGGCGGTCACGAAGCCGTTGATGGGGCTGCGGAGGATGGTGTTCTCCAGGAGATTCTGGTAATTGGTCTTGCGGACCTTGTAGCCGAGTTCGGCGGCCTCGAAGTCCGACTGGGACACGCCGCCTTCCTCGTACAGACCCTTCAGGCGGGCGTACTCCACCTCGTCGTTCTGGATCTGGAGCTCCAGCTGGTCCAGCTGAAGGCGGTCCATCTCGGCCAGGACCTGTCCCTTGACGACATAGTCGCCCACTTCCACGTTGATCTTGCGGATCCGGGCGCCGGTCTGGGGCATGATGTTGTTCGTGGCGTAGGGTTCGACGGAGGATGAATAAGTGCTCTCCTGGGCCACATTACGGGCGGAGGCGGTAACAACCTCGACGGACGGGGTCACGTCCGCACCGGGGGCGCCGGGGAAACCCGGTCCCGCCTGCGGCTGATTGCCGCTTCTGCTTCCGCAGGAAACCGCCGCCAAGGCGGCCAGGAAAGGAATGATAATCTTGCAGTTCATATATGTCAATGTTCGTTGAAATCATATCCGAGGGTCTGCTCCAGGCCGGCCTTCGCGATGACGAAGTTGTAAATGGCCTGGGAGACGGCGAGACGGGACTGGGTCAGGACCAGTTCCGTGTTGTTGAGGTCGGTAAGGGTGCTCTTGCCCAGCTGGTAGGACTTGACGGCGATGTCGTAAGCCTTCTCGGCGGAAGTCAGGGCTTCCTTGGAAGCATCGTACGTGCGCATCGCGGTATCCATCGTCCCAAGGCTCTGGCGGATGCCGATGCGCAGCTGCCGCTCGGCGTTCACCCGCTGGAGTTCCAGTTCGTCGGCCTGGACACGGGTCTGTTTGATGGCGTGATAGCGCTGGCCGCCGGAGAAAATCGGGATGGACAGGCTCAGGCCGATGGTGGAGGACGGGAACCACTTCCACTGGCTCAGGTTGAAGATGTCGCTCTGGGTCAGGTAGGAGTAGGAGAAAGTCAGGGCGAGGGTCGGGAGGTAGGCGTACTGCTGCATCCGGATCTGCCGGGAGAGCATCTCGGCCTGCTGCGCCAGCTGGCGGAGCTGCGTGTTCCCGTCCAGCGACGCTTCGGACCCTTCGGCGATGTCGCTGAACATCTGGTCGGCATAGTCCTCCAGGGAACCCGCGATGTCGATGTTGCGCTCCAGGTCGACGCCCATCACGGCCTTCAGCTGCCACAGGGCCAGTTCCACGGAGTTCTCCGCGTTGTACAGGTTCGGGATGGCGGCCGCGACATTGGATTTCGCACGGGTGAGGTCGAGTTCCGATGCACGGGCTGCGTTGTAACGCATTTCGGTGAGGCGGTAGTTCTCCACCGCGTTCTCATAGACCGAATTATAGACGTTGTACGCTTCCTTGGCAAACAGGATGGCATAATAGGCCTGCTTCACGGATGCGACCGTTCCGAGACGGGATTCGCGGGCCTGTTCCACGGCCAGTTCCACCTGGTCGCCGGTGAGCCGGAGGCTCTCCCAGAGCTGGAAATTGATCACCGGCATCTGGGCGCTGAGGCCGAAGGTGACCGAATGGGTACGGCCCATCTCCATCGGCTCGGAGGAGCCGCCGCTTTCCTTGCCCGCGTCCGGGTCCACGTACGGGACGAACGGGACACCCGTTCCGGCATACAGCTGCTCGATGTAGTACATGATGGGGTTCATCAGGGCCGCCATCATCCCGGCCATGCCGCCGCCACCCGAGGAGCCGCCTTCATCGTCCTTCTTGTCGGATCCGAAGTAAACCTTCTGCTTCTTGAGGGCGTAACTGTACATGCCGGAGGCGCTCACCTGCGGAAGCAGGGAGGCATAGCTTCCTTTCCGGGCATACTGCTGCCGTTCGATCTCCATGTCCGCAACCTTCACGGACGTATTCTCGCTGAGCGCGATCTTCAGGGCGTCGTCCAGGGTGATGACGACCTTCCCATCCGCTGTTTCCGGCGCCTTTTCCTGGTATTGCGCCCCGGCCGGCAGAGCCAGGACGGCTCCGGCGACAAGGACGGCGATTCTTTTGAATAACATATTCTAACTAACTCAAAATCAATGCTTCACTGCAAAAGCCAAGCCTAAGACAAGGGTTTGGCATAATGCGTCGCTTCCTTCTTCGACTTCTGCTGTTCGGGATGCACGGCCCGGGCGGGAATCTTTTTCATGGCCGCCCAGACCAGGAAGAATACACCCAGCAGGATGAACGGGATGGAGAGCAGCTGGCCCATGTTCAGAGTCATCGACTCCTCGAACGCCACCTGGGGTTCCTTGATGAATTCGATAAGGAAGCGGCTGCCAAAGCAGACGACCAGGAAAATGCCGATGAACTGTCCCCGCCACATCTTGTCCAGCCGCCACTTGTACAGGGCGATGAGGACGAAGCCCAGCAGGAGATAGGTGAAACCTTCGTACAACTGTGTCGGATGCTTGGGCTCCGTCTCTCCGCGGAGTTCGAAGACAAAGCCCCAAGGAAGGTTTGTCACGTCTCCGTAGATTTCCGAGTTGAACAGGTTGCCGAAGCGGATGAAAGCGCCGGCGAAGGCCACCGCGATGGCGAGGTGGTCCAGGAGCCAGACGAAATCGAAATCATTCTTCTTTCCGTAGTGGTTCGCAAACCACCACATACCGAGAATCAGCGCGATGGTGCCGCCATGGCTGGCCAGACCGCCTTTCCAAGGCATGAAAATCTCCCAGAACCCCTGCCAGCTTCCCAGGTAATAGTCCGGCTGGTAGAACAGGCAGTGCCCCAGCCGCGCGCCCACGATCGTGCAGATAAGGAGCGTGTACAAAAGCGGATCCAGGAGTTTCTTGTCCAGATTCTCCCGTTTGAAAAACCAGGAGAAGATGAACCAGCCCAGGATGAAGCCGCTCACGAACAGCAGGGAGTACCAGCGGAGTTCGAAATTACCGATATGCAGGATGGCCGGATCGACGTGCCAATGGATGACAGATGCATTCATAATCATATCCGTCCGGTCTTTTTCCGGACTAACTTGCAAATATACGCATTATCTATGATAATGGCAAAAATCCGCCGGCGGTTTCCCTAGCGTTTCAACCGCACGAAAATGCTCAGTGGCAGGACCTTGCCGAAGGAGTCGCGCAGGGCGAGTTCGCCGCTTTCGAGGGCGAGGTAGGCCCCGTCATGACCGGGGGCAGCCGTAAAACCGGGTTCGGGCCGCAGACCGAATGCCTCGCGGACGGTCGTCTCGCCCAGCATGGCGGAGTAGCCGTTGGAATAGAGGTTCAGGACCATGAAAGAATCCCGCGGGGCGAGGATCTGCGCTACGTTCTTCAGGAGGTCGAAGAGCAGTTCGTCCAGCTTCCATTTTTCGCCGTCGGGACCGTGGCCGTAGGCCGGCGGATCCAGGATGATTCCCTGATAGACATTGCCCCGCTTGGCTTCCCGCTTTGCAAATTTCAAAGCGTCCTCCACCACCCAGCGCACACCATCCAGGCCGCTGCGCTCCATGTTCTCACGTGCCCAGGTGACAACTTGGCGCACGGAGTCGAGGTGCGTGACGTCGGCGCCCGCGGCCTTGGCGGCCAGCGAGGCGGCGCCTGTGTAGGCAAAGAGATTCAGCACTTTGGGAGCGGGGAGCCCGTTCGCCCTGGCGATACGGCCGAGTCGCGAAGTCTCCCGGAAGATATACTCCCAGTTCGCGGCCTGTTCAGGGAACACCCCCACATGCTTGAAAGCGGTAAGACCCAGGCGCAAGGCAATGTGGAGGTCGGAGGCTGCATGGGTTTCGGGATCCTGCTCGCCGTTATAGGCGATGCCCCACTGGTCGTCCATCTTGCGGACTTTCTCCCAGGTGCCGCTGTCCTCCTTGCCGGCCTTCCCGAATCCGGCGCCGGGACGGAAGACCACATGGTTCAGGCGTCTCCACTCGCTTTCAGGGAGGGAAGGCGCCCAAAGGGCCTTGGGCTCCGGCCGGCGGAGCACATATTTGCCGAAGCGCTCCAGCTTCTCACCGCGACCCGAGTCGATCAGTTCGTAGTCTTTCCAGTATTCCGCAGGGTATTCGATGGTCATGGCCTTTGATTTTTATGCAAAGATAGTTAAATTTGTGGACTGGAAAATTCTTAACTCTTATATCTGATATGCAACAGTTCATCGACAGTTATGACTTCACCGGCAAGAAAGCCATCGTGAGAGTCGACTTCAATGTTCCCCTCGACGAGAACTTCAACATCACCGACGACACCCGCATCCGCCGGGCCATGCCTACCCTCAAGAAGATCCTTGAGAAGGGCGGCGCCGTCATCATCATGTCCCATCTCGGACGCCCCAAGAAGGTGGATCCGAAGTTCTCCCTGAGCCACATCGTGGACCACGTTTCCGAGTGCCTGGGCGTTCCCGTCCAGTTCGCCGACGACTGCCAGAAGGCTGACGAGCAGGCCGCGGCCCTGAAGCCCGGCGAGGCCCTCCTCCTGGAGAACCTCCGCTTCTATGCCGAGGAAGAAGGCAAGCCGCGCGGTCTCAAGGAGGACGCCACCGACGATGAGAAGAAGGCCGCCAAGAAGGCTGTCAAGGAGTCCCAGAAGGCCTTCGTCAAGAAGCTCGCCTCCTACGCCGACTGCTATGTGAACGATGCTTTCGGCACCGCCCACCGCGCCCACGGCTCCACCGCCCTCATCGCCGAATACTTCCCGAACGACAAGATGTTCGGCTATCTGATGGAAGGCGAGATCAAGGCCATCGACAACGTGCTCAAGAACGCGCAGCGTCCGCTGACCGCCATCATCGGCGGCTCCAAGGTCTCCTCCAAGCTCGAGGTCCTGAAGAACCTCGTCGGCAAGGTGGACAACCTCATCATCGGCGGCGGCATGGGCTACACCTTCATCAAGGCCCTGGGCGGCCACATCGGCCAGTCCCTGCACGAGGACGACCTCATGCCCGCGGCCCTCGAGATCCTGAACACCGCGAAGGAGAAGGGCGTGAACGTGTCCCTGTCCGTCGCGACCGTCTGCGGCCAGTCTTTCGACAATGACACGCCCCGTCAGATCTTCGACATCTACAACATCCCGGACGAGTGGGAAGGCATGGACGCCAGCCCGGCATCCCTCGAGAACTGGCGCAAGATCATCCTCGCCTCCAAGACCATCCTCTGGAACGGTCCCGTGGGCGTCTTCGAGCTTCCCAACTTCGCGAAGGGCACCCTCCAGATCGCCCAGGATCTCGCCGATGCCACCGCGCAGGGCGCTTACACCCTCGTGGGCGGCGGTGACTCCGTCGCGGCCGTGACCCAGATGGGCTACGCCGACAAGGTCTCCTACGTCTCCACCGGCGGCGGCGCCATGCTCGAAGCCATCGAAGGCAAGATCCTCCCCGGCATCGCCGCGATCCAGGACTAAGCCCTGGCACCTACCTTGCTGACAATCAGCGATTTAAAAGAAGTCCCCTGCTGCGCCTGCAACAGGGGATTTCTTTTAAACGTCTCGTTATCAACAACTTGTCCGCCAGGGACGCTGGCCTACTCCACCACCGCGGCCGTGTCCGGAACAGACGCGGCTTCGGTGTCCAGGTCACCGGTGGCGACACGGATGAGGAGTTCGAGGGAATCAAGAAGCTTGTCCGAGAGTTCCTTGTCGCCGTATTGCTTGAACACGTCGGCGAGATAGACCAGGCAGCGGTGGCAGCCATCGAAGCTGGAGGCGGCGTAGTCGTAGAACTCCAGGTAGAAGCGGGAGGAGTCCAACAGACCATCAGCCAGTTTCAGGCCCAGTTCGCGGGCTTTGTCCTTCTCGCCCAGGTAGTAGTAGTTCTCCACCATCTGGATGACCATGTAATCGTTGCTGCTGAAGCCCAACGGAATGCTCTCCAGCGGGAAATTCTCATCGGGGAAGTACTCCTGGCACCGGTCCATGATCTCCAGGGCCTTTTCGTCCTCGCCGGCGTCAATGAGCGCGTTGGCGGCCGTCACGAACAGCTGACGCTGGGAAAGGACGCCCATGAAGGTGTACAGGTTCTGGTAGTCCACGAAGTAGTCCTTCCGCTTGAGGGCGTCCCACTTGAAAGTGCCGTCGGTCATCTTGCGGTAGAGTTCCAGCGCATCGACCTTGCCGGGATCGGTGGCCGCGGGCTTGTTCTTGATGGGCGTGAAACGGTAGGAAAAACCGTCGTACATCAGGTAATCCTTGATGCCGATGTTCAGGTCGCCGCCCATGTTCAGCAGGTTCAGCGGACGGTCCCACTGGTAGCCCGACAGGAGGTCCAGCATGAAGAGTTCCGGTTTGGAGAGATAGCTCTTGTCCTCGGAAATCGTGAGGGTGATGGTCTCGGGAATCTCGTCGGCGAGGGATTCGGGGACGATGCCGTATTTCAGGCAGTTCTCCTTGTTCACCGGCATGACGAGCTTGCGGGCGCAGATGAAGTCCGCCTTGCGGCGGGAGCTCAGCTCCACCTTCATCTGGGGATCCTTGAACACGTCCATCACGTCCTTGAGATACATCGGCGACCCGTCGTCATAGGCGATGAAGACATATTCGTTGGTGCCGTACAGGTACTGCGACTGCGGCACCGTGAGCGGCAGCGGCTTGGACTCGTTGCAAGCCCACTTCATCTGGTCGATGTACCAGTCAGTGCCCAGCAAGGAAGTATTCACCACGCGGACATCGGTACGGAAACCTTCGATTTCCTGCACATACCAGAGCGGGAAGGTATCGTTGTCGCCATGGGTGACAAGCATGCCGTTCGGTCCGACGGAGTTCAGGTAGTTCTCCGCCATTTCCGTAGAAGTGTAGCGGTTGGAACGGTCGTGGTCATCCCAGTTCTCTTCCGCCATCAGGGCGGGAACGCCGAGGCAAAGGACGGTTGCACCGACGGCCACGGCCTTGGACGCCTTGCCCTTGGTCGCATCGTTCAGCCACTCGTACAGGGTGGCGACACCGAGTCCTATCCAGATGGCGAACATATAGAACGAACCCGCATAGGCATAATCCCGTTCGCGCACCTGGTACGGCGGCTGATTGAGATACAGCACGATGGCGATGCCCGTCATGAAGAACATCAGGAATACGATCCAGGAACCGCGCTTGTCCCGGTCAAACTGGAAAACGAGGCCCAGAAGTCCGAGCAGGAGCGGCAGGAAGAAGTAATGGTTCTTGCCCTTGTTCTCGGCCAGAACGGCCGGAGCGTCCTGCTGGTCGCCGAGGCGGAGCCGGTCGATGAATCCGATGCCGCTCTCCCAGTTGCCGTAGAACAGTTCGCCCGGTGACGGGCTGTGGATCTCGTTCTGCCGGCCGACAAAGTTCCACATGAAGTACCGCCAGTACATCCAGTTGAGCTGGTAGTCGAAGAAGAAGCGGAGGTTCGCCCCGAAAGTGGGCTTCTTGTGGACGGCATCCTTCACGCGGATGCCCTTACCGTTCATGTAGGACTCGTAGAAGTCAACATAGGACGGGCTGGCGTTGGACCACATGCGCGGGAAGAACATCTTGCCTTCGGGACGGTATTTCGCATCGGCAGGAGCCTCGACATGGACATATTCCCCGTTCAGCGGAGCCCAGTATTTCCCGTTGTCAAGGTCGTACGGCGCATCGAAGTACTGGCCGTACAGGAGCGGCGTCGAACCGTATTGCTCCCGGGAGAGGTACCGCACGAGCGTATAGGCATTGTCCGGCTGATACTCGTTGGTCGGCGTTTTCACCGAGGAACGGATGATGACGATGGAGAACAGCGAGAAGCCGATCACCAGCGTCGTGACGCACAGCATCACCGTGTTCCAGAACACCTTTCCATTCTTGAGGGTGCGGAAGAGCGCCCAGAAGCACAGGGCCAGCAGCGCCACCATGAAGAACAGCGAGCCGCTGTTGTACGGCAGGCCGAAGCCGTTCACGAAAATGCGGTCGAAGAAAGCCGCCAGCTTGGGCAGGTACGGGATGAAGAGGAACACCAGCAGGGCCTCGATCACCACGCCGATGAGGAAAATGCCGAGCAACTGCTTGAAAGGCAGGTTCTTGTCCTCGTTCTTCCGGTAGTAGTACATGAACACGAAAGCCGGAATGGTAAGGAGGTTCAGCAGGTGGATGCCGATGCTGAGGCCCATCAGGAAGGCGATCAGCACGATCCAGCGGTTCGCATGGGGCTCGTCGGCCCCCTCGTACCACTTGCACATCGCCCAGAAGACAAGCGCAGTTACCAGTGAAGACATCGCGTACACCTCGCCTTCCACGGCGGAGAACCAGAAAGTGTCGGAGAAAGTATAGGCCAACGCGCCCACGGCGCCCGCCCCGTAAATGGCGATCGCCTGCGCGATGCTATAGCCATCCTTCCCCGGTTTGACCAGCCGCTTCGCGAAAAAGACTGTCGTCAGATACAGGAAGAAGATGGTGAGGGCCGACAGGATACCGTTCATCGCATTCACCGTCACGGCCGCCTTCTCCGGCGGAACGGGAATGGTGAAGATGCGCGCAAACAGCTGGAACACCGGGTTTCCCGGCGGGTGTCCCACCTCCAGTTTGTAGGAAGACGCGATGAATTCACCGCAGTCCCAGAAGGAGGCGGTGGGTTCTATGGTGGAAAGATACGTGACGGCGGCGATGACGAAAACCACCACCGCGACGATCCGGTTCCACAGGTTGAATTTCTTCTTGTCCATGTACTGTAACTGCTTCTTTCGACAATTTACAAAGGTAGGAATAATTCCGCTGAACGGCAAACGGCTACCGCTCCCCCACGAACATCCGGCAGAGGCCGAAGGTGAAGGCGCGACAGCGGACGGCACGGAAACCGGCCGCTTCCATCATCCGGCAGAATTCCTTCGGGGCCGGGAAATGATGGACCGACGCAGGGAGATACCTGTAGGCGGCCTTGTCTCCGGAGACGGCACCGCCGATGCGGGGCAGGATGTGCAGGAAATACAAGTCGTAAGCCCACCGGACCAGCCGGTTCTGCGGAACGGAAAGCTCCAGGATAACGGCCCTTCCTCCCGGTTTGAGCACGCGGAAGAACTCGGAAAGCCCCTTTTCCTTGTGTTCAAAATTACGGATGCCGAAAGCGCAGGTAACCCGGTCGAACGCACCTTCTTCATACGGAAGCGCCTCCCCGTCAGCCACTTGCAGGCTGATTCGGTTCGCCACGCCAGCCTTCTCCGCCTTACCCTTTACCAGAGCCATCATCCCCTCGGAAATATCGACACCGATGACTTTCGACCCCTCCGTCACTGCTTTGGCAATAGAGACGGTGGAATCCCCCGTCCCGCACGCGACATCCAGGATCCGCTGCGACGTTCCATCCACGATCTCCTTCAATGCATGCCTGCGCCATAACTTGTCGACGTTCATCGACAAGACATGATTCAATTTGTCATAACTCGGTGCGATGTTATCGAACATCTCCCGAACCTTCTCTTTCTTGGGCATTACGGAACGGGATCGTAACCGGAGCCGCCCCAGGGGTGGCAGCGGAGGATACGGCGGACGGACAGGTAAAGGCCCTTGAAGGGACCGTACTTGCGGAAAGCCTCGAGGGCGTACTGGGAACAGGTGGGCGTGAACCGGCAGGCCGGCGGGGTAAACGGGCTCACGCACGCCTGATAGAATTTGATCAGGAGCACGAAAGGAAAGATAAGCACGTTTTTCAACCAGCCGGGCATGATCATTCGGTTTTGGAAGCAATCACTTTCAAGGCCTCCGTCATCGCGGCAAAAACTGTGTCATAAGGCAGGACCTCGCGTGCCTGATAGAGAAAGGCGACGTCCACGGGAGCGGAAAGGAGATCCTTCTGAAGCCGGTAAGACTCACGGATACGGCGCTTCAGGAGGTTGCGCTTGACGGCGCGCTTGAAAAATCGCTTGGGGACGGAAACGAGGATGCGGGAAACCTCAGTGCCGGGAAGGAACTTGTATCGCAGGCAGCCGGCGGAACCGCCCTTCCCGCGTTCCATCAGCTCTGCAATGGCTTTCTTGCCGCAGAGCCGCTCGGACTTGGAGAGGGTGGCCGCCATGATGCGGCTACTGCTGGTTCTCGAGGTAGAGTTCGATGGCGCGGGCCACGGACGGAGCCTCGGGAGAGGGTGCCTTCACTTCGATGGAAAGACCGGCTTCCTCCATCGCCTTCACGATGGAGCGGCCGTAAGAGACGAACTTGATGTCCCCCTGCTCGAAGGCGGGGAAGTTCTCGTACAGGGACTTGACGTCGGCCGGATTGTACAGGACCACCATGTCATAGGCATGCAGGTCCACGCCGGAAAGGTCCTGGCTCACGGACTTGACGAAGACGCCCGTCGTATAGTTCAGTTTCTGCGCGTCGAAAAGACGGTAGAGGGTCTCGTTGTTGGAGTTGTCCGAAGCGGCGATCAGGAACTTCTCGCCCTTGTGCTTGGGGCCGATGAGCGCGACGACGCTGTCCGGAGTGCCGGTGCCGTAGAAAATCTTGCGCTTGCGGTACACGATGTGCTTCTGGAGGTACATCGCGACCAACTCGGTCGTGCAGAAATACTTCATCGTCTCGGGAATCTTGCACCGGAGTTCCTCCGCCAGGGCGAAGAACGCGTCGATGGCGTGGCGGGAGGAGAAGACGATGGCGGTGTAATCGAGGATGTTGATACGCTGGGCCCGGAATTCCCGGGATGTGAGCGGCTCGATCAGGAAGAACGGACGGAATTCGAATTCCACCCCGAACTTTTCCGTCACGGCCTGGTAGGGAGTAAGAACACGCGGTGTGTTCTGGGAAATCAGGATGTTCTTGACTGTCATACTACTATGTCTGCACTAACCTTAGAGAACCACGGCCGGGACGACCATCAGGGCGGCCGGCAGCAATTCGAGCCCGCAAAGGTACAAAAAAGTTGTCAATGAATTGCAAGACATGGACAAAATTTGTGCGCGACGCAGCAGATAGATCAGGTACAGGACTCCCGCCTCCACCAGCAACAAGGTCTTGATAGTCAGGTCCGGAAGACGCAGGACATAGCAGACGCCCACCGTCGTGAGGGCCAGGATCATCAGGAGGATGAAGAACGTATAGCCGGCCCGGTAGGACATTTGATAATCGTCATAACGGCGACGGGGGCGGAACCAACGGTACAGGATGAAACGCAGCAACAGGAATCCTACGAAAACACCTCCCACCGCCAGCAACCGCATGTCCGGCGAGAACGTATTGAAATAGGAAATATCGATCAGCCGGTACCGGAAGATGAGCAGGATGGCGGGTATGAGGAAGACAGCCGCCACCAGGTTGCGGTCCCGGCTCACCCGGACGCTGTTTTCCAGGGCGGCGCTTCCGCGGGCCCGGAAAATATTGTCCGCCAGATACGGAAGGACATTCAGGAAACTGCGGAGCGACAGCAGGAACAGCAGCACGGAAACGGCTACCAGCAGGGATGCAGCCATGGACAGGCCCTCCCCCGTCGCCGCAACGGCCTCCGGCGGCGTATCCGGCAGCAGAAGCCGCCCCGAATTGAAAGGTTCGTATTGCATCAGTTGCCCCGTTTGGCGTGATAGCCCATTTCAACGAGCAGGGCGACGACCTTGTCCCGGAGGTCGCCCTGGATGGTGATTTCGCCGTCCTTGGCCGTACCGCCCACGCCACAGCGCGTTTTCAGGGCCTTGCCGAGTTCCTTCAGGTCGTCGGCCTTGCCCACGAAGCCGGTCACGAGCGTGACCTGCTTGCCGCCCCGGTTGCGCCGGTCGATGGCGACGATGAGCCGTTGCCTGTCCGGCGGGAGTGTTTCCGCCTCCGACTCGGCCGCGGTCTCGTACTGAAAGTCCGGATTCGTGGAATAGACCACACCCAGGCGGGCTTTCCAATCGTTATTGTTCTTCTCTTTCATCAGTCATTCCTTCCGGAGGCATCCACCATACCCTTCACATGCGCGTTGAAAGCGTCAGCGCCGATCAGCGATTCGAGGGTGCAATGCATCCGGTAACGCCAATAGTACCGCGGGATCGCCGGAACGTTGATGCGTTCATCGGCCGGGTTGCCCGGATAACGGACGGACATGTCGGTCGCCATCCAGTCCTGCAGGGGCAGGATGGCCAGCATGGCCGGTGACTTGAGGTGGGAACCGACGATGAGATCGGCCACCCAGGGCTCGCAGTAAACGGGCGCCTCGCCGCTGCAGTGCAGGACATCGTTGTAGTACTGCTGCGTAAGGTCGCGGTCTTCCTCCCACCAGGCGCGGAGCGGGCTGGTGTCATGGGTGCCGGTCGCACAGACGCAGGAGTACGGATAGCGGGACGGATCCGCGAATGTGTCGTGCGGGTCCTTCGGCATCCGCTGGATCTCCAGGCTCAGGATATCCAGGTCGGCCATGGTCTCGGGAACGCTGGCGGGAATCATGCCCAGGTCCTCGCCGCAGCAGAGCATGCCCGTCGTGCGGAGCAGGGCCGGAAGCTTCCGATAGGCCGATTCCTTCCAGAACGCGTTGTGACGGCGGTAGAAGAAATCATTGTATAATTCATTATAACGGTCCTTCAGCCACATGGGTAGCTGCTCGTAAGCATGGGTGGACTGGGAAGAGATGCGCGGATGCCACCAGTCCTTGCGACGCGGATCCTCCACGAAAAGGACGTCGGTATCGCCCGTGTTCTCAGGATTGAATCCCATGTTCCGCAATTCCTCGCCGCTGTACGGCAAAGCCGGGTTGAAATGCCCCATCAGGCCGCTCTTGTACGGAACCGGAATCTCCCAGATGCGGAAGAAACCGAGGATATGGTCGATGCGGAAGGCGTCGAAGTACTCCGCCATCTTGCGCATCCGGGCTTTCCACCAGCCGAAGCCGTCTTCCGCCATCTTCTCCCAGTTGTAGGTCGGGAAGCCCCAGTTCTGGCCGTCCACTGCAAAGGCATCCGGCGGTGCGCCGGCCTGGCTGTCCAAGTGGAACAGGTCCGGGTGCTGCCAGGCGTCCACGCTCTGGCGGCTCACGCCGATCGGCAGGTCCCCCTTGAGAGCGACACCCCGTTTGTGCGCATAGGCCACCGCTTCGTGAAGCTGCGCATCCAGCAGGAACTGCTCCCAGCAATAGAAATTCACCTCGTCCACATGGGCGGCCGCGAAAGCGTCCACCTTGCGGACACGGTATTCGGCGAATTCTCCCCAGGTGGAGAAGTCGCAGGTGCCATGGATGTCCCGCAAGACGGAGAATACGGCATACGGCATCAGCCACTCGGCATTGGCGGCGAAGAAATCGTGGTATTCCGGGGTTTGCATCGCCTCCTTCCCCTTGGTCGCATAGACTTTCCGGAGGAGGGCGGTCTTGGCTTCATTCACCTTTTCATAGTCCACCTGCGGCAAGGCTTCCAACTCGGCCTTCAAAGCCTTGTATTTCGCGTCCTTCCGGACGCCGACGGCCGGCAGATGCAGGAACTGCGGATGCAGGGCGAAGGAACTGACGGCATTATAGGGATAGGAATCCTGCCAGGTATGCGTCATCGTCGTGTCGTTGATGGGCAGGAGCTGGATGACGCTCTGTCCGGCCTCGACGGCCCAGTCCACGAGTTTCTTGATATCATGGAACTCACCCACGCCGAAACTGTCCTCCGAGCGGAGCGAGAACACAGGTACGGCGACACCGGCACCACGCCAGGGCCGGGTCCGGAACACGGGCGTCGCATCAGCGACCTCCAGATGACAGCCGGCGGCGGGAATCTCGCCGAAGAAATGGTTCGGACCTTCTTCCCAGAAGACCGGCTGCCGGGTCTTCGTGTCCACGATGACGAACTTGTATTCGAAGGTTTCCTTCACATCCAGGGCAATGCGCCAATACGGGAAAGAGCCGTCGTCCAGGATGTGGAACTCTTTCCAGTCACCCAGCGGACCGCTGCCGGCCAGGGCGACGGACTCGCCGGTACGCACCTCGGGCACGGCGACGCAGAAAGAGACGTTCCCCTTCCACGGGTCAGCCGGACGCGGATTCCGGAAGGAAACACCGTCCGGGCGGCGGAAAATGACGTCGCTGAACGCGGCGGCGTAGAACGTGGAATTGGCGGGACGGTCGGTCCAGCGGTCCCGGATGACCAGCGATCGGGCGCCGGCGGGCGCTGCGAATCGGTGTGCCCGCCATTCGCGACGGACGGTCTTCCCTTCCTTTTCCACCTCGAAGGTGTACGTGTCGCCATCGCGAAGATTACGCCCCGTGAGTTCCTTCTGCCAGATGTTGGCATAAGCCGGATCCATCGGATACCGCTTCTTCCCGATGCGGAGCACGAGGCCCTCGCCCCACTGGGTATGATACTGGATAGTAATGCGAATATTCATACTGGTCATCGTTTTTAGTGTCTGTCCGAACCACCGGACTAAGGTCCGGACCTTGAAGCAAAAATAGGGAATGGGGACGGATTTCCAAAACAAACCCTTATCTTTGCGGTACGAACTGTTCAAAAAGACCGACGAATGACACAAGGGGAAGCGACCGTCGTCAAAAATGCCGGCAGCCGGTACGAGTTGTCCCTCCTTCCGGAGTGGCGGCTGTTCCCCGCCGTGCTCCGCGGACGCATCCGGCTGAAGGCCGGCCAGATCACCAATCCGGTGGCCGTAGGCGACCGGGTCCGGTACGAATGGGCCGACGGAGAGGAGACCGCCGTCATCACGGAAGTGCTCCCGCGGGAAAACTACGTCATCCGGAAGTCCACGAACCTGTCCCGGCAGGCGCACATCATCGCCGCCAATGTGGACATGGCCTATCTCATTGTTTCCCTGTACTTTCCCGAAGTCAAGCTGCCGTTCCTGGACCGGATACTCGTCACCTGCGGCGTCTATGGGATTCCGGCCACCGTCATCCTCTCGAAAACGGACCTGTACCGGGAAATCGCGCAGGAACAGATCGACGCGTTCCATGCCATCTATGAAGGTGCCGGCTACCGCGTCATCGACACATCCGTCGTCACCGGTGAAGGGATCGATACCCTACGTGAATCCTGCCGGGGAAAGATCAACCTGCTTTCCGGGGAATCGGGTGTCGGCAAGTCTTCCCTCATCAAGGCGCTGGACCCGTCCCTGGACCCGAAAATCGGCCAGATTTCCACGGCCCATCTCCAAGGGAAGCACACGACGTCCCTGTACGAGATGTACCCCCTTGCATCCGGGGGATATATCATTGATTCTCCGGGACTTCGCGGCTTCGGCCTGGTGGACCTGGAGAAAGAGGAAATCGGCAAGTATTTCCCCGAAATGCTGCGCGCCTCCGAAGGGTGTCGCTTCACCCCCTGCACACACACCCACGAACCCGGTTGCGCCGTAAAAGCGGCCGTGGAAGCGGGTGATATTTCCGCGGAAAGATATACTTCTTACCTCGGTATGCTGGAAGAAGACAAGAAGTTCCGATGAATCTCCACCGGGACATCCTCCGCCTCGCCGTTCCGAGCATCCTCGCGAACATCACGGTACCCCTCGTGGGTATGGTGGACATTGCCGTTGCCGGGCACCTGGGCGCATCCGGCGGAATGGGGGCTGCGGCCCTCATCGGCGGCATCTCCATCGGCACGATGCTTTTCGACATGCTGTACTGGAACTTCGGGTTCCTCCGGGGCGGCACGGGAGGTTTGACGGCCCAGGCCTATGGACGGTATCACGCCGGTGCGGAAGACGCCGCGGGAGATATCGCCGTCACCTTGAAACGCGCGCTCGGAATCGCCTTCGGATCCGGCCTCATTTTGGTCGCTTTGCAATGGGTCGTGGTGCAGGTGGCGTTCCTCCTGGTGGAGTGTTCCCCCGAAGTGCAAACACTTGCCACCCAATACTTTCACATCCGCATTTGGGCGGCGCCCGCCACCCTCTCGCTCTTCGCTTTCAAGGGCTGGTTCATCGGCATGCAGGACACCGTCCGGCCGATGATTTGCGACCTGCTGGTCAATGCCACGAACATACTCCTCTCCATCGGCCTCGCCTTCGGATACGCCGGCCTTCCGGAACTCGGTTTCGCAGGCGTCGCCTGGGGCACCCTGATCGCCCAATGGACCGGATTCCTGTACGCTTCTACGGCCGTATGGCGTCGGTACGGAAGCTTCTTCCGGTCTCCCATTGCGGGCAAAAAAGACGCGGATTGTCCGCAAGCGGAATCTCCAGATACCCGTCGCGAACAAAAACGGCCGGAATTGTTCTCAAGTAAGGACCAGGGCTGGCGTGCGTTCTTCGTCCTCAACCGAGACCTGTTCCTCCGGTCGGTTTGTATGATCGCCGTCTATATCGGCTTCACGATGATTTCCGCCCGGTATGGGGACATGATGCTCGCGGTGGGTGCCATTCTCATGAAACTCCTGATGATATTCAGTTACTTCACCGACGGTTTCGCGTACGCCGGAGAAGCACTCACAGGGCGCTTCATTGGGGAGAATTCCCATGAGGGAGTGCTGTCCACGGTCCGGGAAACTTTCGTTTGGAGCCTTGGCGTCACGGTCCTGTTTTTCCTCGTATATGGCATAGGCGGCGTTCCGCTGCTCCGTCTGATGACGTCCGACCCGGACGTTGTGGAAGCGGGGCGGGAATTCATCCCCTGGCTGCTTCTGATGCCCGTAATCGGCTGTCCCGCATTTACTTGGGACGGCATTTTCACAGGTGCGACGGCGTCGAAAGATCTCAGAAACTCTACCGTCTGGTGCGTCGTAGGTTTCTTTGGCGTCTGGTTCCTGGGTATCGTCATCGTCCGCGCCCTGCTCGGCACCGTTTCGGAAACCCTTGCCATCCATGTCCTGATGGCCGCCTATTTCACCCATCTGGCCGTCCGTGCCGCCTATCTAACGCTCCGCTGGCGGAAAGCCATTCCCCTCGCCTGACCGCTTTCCGGGCGCCCGCCCGCATACGCGCTATTGTCTTTCCGCGTAAAAAGCCGTATATTTGTAGGCTATTATGACTATGATTATGATGACTGCAAAAGAAATCAGACAAAAGTACCTGGAGTTCTTCGCTTCCAAGGGGCATACCATCGTGCCTTCCGCGCCGATGGTGATCAAGAACGACCCCACCCTGATGTTCACGAACGCGGGGATGAACCAGTTCAAGGATATTTTCCTGGGCAATACCGCGCCCAAGTTCCTCCGTGCGGTGGACAGCCAGAAATGCCTCCGCGTGAGCGGCAAGCACAATGACCTGGAGGCGGTGGGCCACGACGGCCGCCACCACACGATGTTCGAAATGCTGGGCAACTGGAGCTTCGGCGATTATTTCAAGTCCGAAGCCATCGACTGGGCCTGGGAACTGCTCACCGAAGTCTTCAAGATCGACAAGAGCAAGTTGTATGCGACGGTGTTCGAGGGTGCGGCCGAGGACGGCACGACACTGGACACCGAAGCGCAGGAGGCCTGGCTGCGGCACATGCCGGCGGACCATGTCCTCCTCGGGAACAAGCATGACAATTTCTGGGAAATGGGCGACACGGGCCCCTGCGGCCCCTGCTCCGAAATCCATATCGACCTCCGCTCCGACGAGGAGATTGCCAAAGTGCCGGGCCGCGAGCTCGTGAACACCGACAATGACGAGGTCATCGAGATCTGGAACCTCGTGTTCATGCAGTTCAACCGCAAGGCCGACGGCCACTTGGAGCCGCTGCCCGCCAAGAACATCGACACCGGCATGGGCTTCGAACGCCTGTGCATGGTGCTGCAGGGTAAGTCTTCCAACTACGAGACGGACGTGTTCAGCGGCCTGATCGGCAAGCTGGAGGAACTCTCCGGACACAAGTATCACGAGAACGACAAGGTGGAAGTGGCCATGCGTGTCTGCGCCGACCACATCCGCGCCATCGCCTTCTCCATCGCCGACGGCCAGCTGCCCTCCAACGTGAAGGCCGGCTACGTCATCCGCCGCATCCTGCGCCGGGCCGTCCGCTACGGCTACACCTTCCTGGGCTTCAATGAGCCGTTCCTCACCCGGCTGGTCCCCCAGCTGGTGGAAGACATGGGCGACGCCTATCCGGAACTGAAGGCTCAGCAGAAACTCGTTGAAAGCGTCATCCGCGAAGAAGAGAACGCTTTCCTGCGCACGCTGGACCGCGGTATCCGCCTTCTGGAGGATACGATGGTGAAGAGCGCCGCCACCAAGGTCATCTCCGGAGTGGACGCCTTCGTCCTGTACGACACCTACGGCTTCCCGATCGACCTCACGGAACTCATTGCCACCGAAAAGGGCTACACCGTGGACCTTGATGGCTTCCAGGTGGAGCTGGGAAAGCAGAAGGAACGCGCCCGCAACGCCACCGCCAACGAATTCGGTGACTGGGTGGAGTTCGCGAGCGGAGACGAGGTGGAATTCCTGGGCTACGACCTGCTGGACTATGAGGGCGCGACGCTCCTGAAGCAGCGCACCGTCAAGCAGAAGAACAAGGAGCTCTATCAGCTCGTCTTTGACAAGACCCCGTTCTACGCTGAGATGGGCGGTCAGGTGGGCGACACCGGCTGCATCGTCTCGGCCTCCGGCGAGAAGATCGCCATCCTGAACACCGTCAAGGAGAACAACCTTACCATCCATCTCGCCGAGCGCCTCCCCGCCGACGGCACCGAATCCTTCGACCTCCATGTCGATGCGGCCCGCCGGGCGAAGATCCAGGCCAACCACTCCGCGACGCACCTCCTGCACGAGGCCCTGCGCGGTATCCTCGGCACCCATGTGGAACAGAAAGGCTCCTTCGTGGGTCCGGACTACTTCCGCTTCGACTTCTCGCACTTCGCCAAGATGACCGACGAGGAACTCCTCGCCGTCGAGAAGAAAGTCAACGCCCTGATCCGCGCCAACAATCCCCTCTGGGAGAAGCGTGACGCCACGATGGATGAGGCACGGGGAATGGGCGCGATGGCCCTGTTCGGAGAAAAGTACGGCGACGTCGTCCGCGTGGTCCGCTTCGGCGATTCCGTGGAACTGTGCGGCGGCACCCATACTTCGGCGACCGGCAACATCGGCCTGTTCAAGATCGTGTCCGAAAGCGCCATCGCCGCCGGCGTGCGCCGGATCGAGGCCCTGACGGGCGAGGCGGCCGAGAACTATGTCCACGCGATGGAGGAAGCCCTCCGCAGCGCGAAGGCCTTCTTCAACAACACGCCGGATCTCGCCGGTGCCATCCGCAAGCTGGTCGACGAGAACGCCGACGCGCGCAAGCAACTCGAGGCCGCGGCGGCCGAAAAGGCCGCGCAGCTGGCCGAACGCCTCTACGCCGGCGCCGACACCGTGAACGGCATCCGCGTCGCCAAGGTCGAAATGTCCGTAGATCCGGGTTTTGCCCGCAACATGGCGCTGCTTTTGCAGAAGAAGGCCGAGAACCTCGTCCTTGCCGGCGCCTTCGAATTCGGCGGCAAGCCGAACCTCCTGCTGATGTACTCCAACGACCTCGTCGCGAAGGGAAAGAACGCGGGCAAGGACATCCGCGAAGCGGCGAAGCTCATCCAGGGCGGCGGTGGCGGACAGCCCGGCCTCGCTACGGCCGGCGGCCGTGACACTACGAACCTGAAAGCCGCTCTTGACAAACTCATCGAACTCGCGACGGCGTAGCCTCCTCCCATGAAGAAGCTGGACCAGTTCATATTGAAGTCGTTCATAGGACCGTTCTTCGCGATCCTCGCGATCACCATCTTCATCCTGGTGATGCAGTTCCTGTGGCTGTACATCGACGAACTGGTCGGAAAGGGCCTGGAGCTCAAGGTCATCCTGGAGTTCCTCATGTGGGGAAGCTGCCAGGTGCTGCCGCTGGCCCTGCCGCTCGCCACGCTCCTGTCGTCCATGATGACCTTCGGTGCGATGGGCGAGAACTATGAGCTCACCGCGATGAAGGCGGCCGGCATCTCCCTCGCCCGCATCCTGATGCCCGCGATGGTCGCCAGCGCCATCATCGCCGTCGCCGCCTTCTTCATCGGCGACCGGCTGGTCCCCTACTCCATCAACCAGATCTACACGATGCGCGACGACATCGGGCGCACCAAGTCGGAGATCAAGATTCCTGTCGGGACCTTCTACGACGGCATCGAGGGTTACATCCTGCGCATCGACGACCGGAACAAGGAGACGGGTATGATGTACGGCGTGATGGTGTACGACCACACGACCGACAAGGGAAACCTCCGCCTGACCGTCGCCGACAGCGGCATCATGAAGATGTCCAAGGCCAAGGACTACCTGACCTTCCAGCTGTACGACGGCACCAACTACCAGGAGACCAATACCCGCAAGTATCGCGACACCACGCTGGCCTTGCAGCGGATCCACTTCTCCCGCCAGGAGATGGTGATCCCGCTGGAGAACTACTCTTTCCAGCACTCCGATTCCGCCCGTTACGGCGAGCAGGTCCGGTCCATGTCCAATGAACAGCTCAAACACGGGCGCGATTCCCTGGCCGAGAAATCGGACGCGGGTATCGAGAAGCATCTGAAGGAGCTTCGGAATTCTTACGCCCTGCAATGGCAGTCGCAGCTGGATTCCGGCTGGAAGGATCCCGCCAAGAAGCCCCTCGACATGAGCAGGAAACCGGAGCGCTGGGAGGACCCGCAACGGCTCAAGCAGGCCTATGAAATGGCCATTTCCAATGCGAACCAGCTCCAGTCCACCGTTCAGACCCAGGGGATGGAAGCTTACGAATACAGCCGCCTCCTGCGGTTGAGCGAAGTGGAAATCTGGAAGAAGTACGCCCAGGCCCTCGCCTGTTTCATTCTCTTTTTCATCGGCGCGCCAATCGGTTCCCTTATCCGCAAGGGCGGTTTGGGAACGCCGGCCGTGGTCTCCATCCTGTTCTTCGTCCTGTACTGGGTCGTGGACATTTCGGGTACGAAACTGGCCCGTGACGGCGCCACATCCGCATTCATCGGCAATTTCATCTCCGCCTTCGTCCTCATCCCGATCGGTCTTTTCCTGACCTGGATGGCCATCCGGGAAAAGGCGCTCAACATGGACGCCTTCAAGACCTGGCGCCGCAAACTGTTCAGCAAAGTCATGTCCCTGTTCAGAAAGACCCGTATCGTATACATGGGCACGCCGGAATTCGCCGTAGCCCCGCTCGACGCCCTCGTGAAAGGCAAATACAAAGTGGTCGGTGTCGTCACCGTAGCCGACAAGCCCAGCGGTCGTGGCCTGAAGATGAACGAGAGCGCCGTGAAGAAATATGCCGTGGCCCACGAGATCCCTGTCCTGCAGCCCGACAAGCTCAAGGATCCGGCCTTCCTCGAGGCGCTCGCGGCCTGGAAGGCTGACTTGTTCGTGGTCGTCGGTTTCCGGATGCTCCCGGAAGTGGTATGGAAGATGCCCAAGATGGGCACGTTCAACCTCCATGCCGCCCTGTTGCCGCAGTACCGCGGTGCAGCCCCGATCAACTGGGCCGTCATCAACGGGGAAAACATCACCGGTGTCACAACCTTCATGATCGACCAGAAGATCGACACGGGTGGAATTCTCCTGCGCGAAGATTGCCGGGTGGAGCCCACGGACACCGCCGGCGATGTCCACGACAAACTGATGGTCCTCGGCGCCGACCTGGTGGTCCAGACGGTGGAGGGAATCATCCAGAAGAATATCGAAACCCGCATCCAGCGCAGTTTCGTCCAGGGTTCAGAGGTCCTGCATCCGGCTCCGAAACTCACCCGGGAACTCCAGCACATCGACTGGAACGACACCACCCGGAACGTCTGCAACCTGGTCCGCGGCCTGTCCCCGTTCCCGGGGGCGTTCACTGAACTGGTGAAAGACGGCCAGGCCACACAGCTGAAGGTCTTCTTCGGCGAGATGCGGTACGACCTCCACGCCGCTCCGGGCACCGTCCTTTCAGATGGAAAGACTTATCTCGCCATCGCCACGCAGGACGGCGCGCTGGCCCTCACCGACGTCCAGCTCGCCGGCAAGAAACGGATGGATGTCAAGGCCTTCCTCCTGGGCTTCCGCGATCCGGAATCCTATACCACCTCGAAGGGTACTTCCAAGGCCGAAATCGATAAGACCAAACCCGTAGACGATAATTAGGTGGCAGGGCATCTCTTTTCAAACCCCCGCTGCGCGGTCCCTCCCTCCTTATGGGCCCCTCCCAAACCGGGGTCTCCAAAATCTTCCGATTTTTGGGGTGGTTTGCCGAGGGTGGCACAGGTTTGAAAAGAGATGCCCCGCCACAAAAACCGTAGGACGATGAAGAATGTTGTAATCCTCTGCAATGGGGAGTTCCCCCGGAAACCGTACCCGCTGTATCTGCTGGAGAGTGCAGATGCGGTGGTATGCTGCGACGGGGCGGCGGTTAGATATGTGAGAAAGTTTGGGGAGAAACTGCCGGAGGCGGTAATCGGGGACATGGATTCTCTGCCGAAAAGTTGGCGGGAAAAGCTGGCGCCGATTGTCGTGCATGTTGAGGAACAGGACTATAATGACCTGACGAAGGCGATGCGGTATGTGCTGGAGCACCATCCGGATGTGACGGATATCCATATCCTGGGAGCCACGGGGCTCCGGGAGGACCATACCGTGGGAAATCTGGGCCTCCTGATGGAGTATACCCGGATGTTCGATCTGGAAGGTGTCCGGGTGGAGATGGTATCGGACTTTTCCACCGCTTTCGCCTTGACCGACAGCTGCGAGCTGCACGTGGGAACAGGACGTCGCGTTTCGTTGTTTTCCCCCGACAATTCATTGACTATCAAATCCGAAGGCCTCCAGTGGCCCACGGACCATGTTGTTTTCGACAACTGGTGGCCCGCGACGCTCAACCGGGCGACGGCCGATGTCGTCAAACTCACTTTCTCACATCCTTCCCGTGCCCTGATTGTGCTTGATTAAGCTTTGTAATCTGCTGAATATCAGGCGGTTATAACCGCGTCTATGTTCCAGACAGGACAAAGACCGAGGCATATCTTCTTAACAGACAACTTGTTAGACATTTCGTTTTTTTGTTTATCTTTGTTTTTATAACCAATATAAGGTCAAATGCTTAGGAAAATACGCATCGCACTGGCGGTCCTCTTCTGGCTGGGCATCACCCTGTTGTTCCTGGACTTTACGGGGGCACTGCACGGATGGCTCGGCTGGATGGCGAAGGTTCAATTCCTGCCGGCCGTGCTGGCTCTCAATGTGGCCGTCATCGTCGGCCTCATCCTCCTGACCCTCGTTTTCGGACGGGTCTATTGTTCCGTCATCTGCCCGCTGGGCGTTTTCCAGGATGGCGTGGCGCATCTCAACGTGGCGCGCAAACGGAAGAACAAGAACCGCAAACCGTATAGCTACAGCCCTGAGGTCAAGTGGCTCCGGTACGGCGTGTGGGTCATCTTCGTCATCGCCATCATCGCAGGTGTGCAGGCGCTCGTTGCATTGCTGGCGCCGTATAGCGCCTGGGGACGCATCGTGCAGAACCTGTTCCAGCCGGTTTATATCTGGGTGAATAACATCTTCGCGACATTAGCGGAGCGTGCAAACAGCTATGCCTTCTATTCCAAGGAGGTCTGGCTTCGGAGTCTCCCCACCTTCATCGTGGCCGCTATCACCTTCGTGGTGGTCGCCGTCCTGGCCTGGAGGAACGGACGCACCTGGTGCAACACCGTCTGTCCTGTCGGTACGACGCTGAGTTTCTTCTCGCGTTTCGCGATGTTCCGTCCGATGATCGACGCGAATGTGTGCAAGGGCTGCAAGCAGTGCGAACACAACTGCAAGGCCGCCTGCATCGATGTGGAGAACCGCAAGATTGACTACTCCCGCTGTGTGGACTGCTTCAACTGCATCGACACCTGCAAGTTCGGCGGGCTGAAGTACCGGTTCGCCTGGGGAAAGAAGACTGCTCCGGCGGCACCCCGCAATGACAAGGATGCTACATCACAGACCGACGCCGGCCGCCGGGCGTTCATCGCCGGAGCGGCGCTGGCCGTGGGCGGTGCGACGCTGCGGGCACAGGAGAAGAAGGTGGACGGCGGTTTTGCCGCCATCCTGGACAAGGAAGTGCCCGAACGCGACATTCCTCTCACGCCTCCCGGATCCAAGAGTGTCAAAGACTTTTATCGCCGCTGCACGGCGTGCCAGCTGTGCGTCGCCGAGTGCCCGAACAACATACTTCGTCCGTCGACGGACCTCAAGCATTTCATGCAGCCCGAGATGTCCTATGAGCGCGGCTACTGCCGTCCGGAGTGCACCCGCTGCTCGGAAGTCTGCCCGACCGGAGCCATCCTGAAAATCACCAAGGAAGAAAAGACGCAGTACCATGTGGGCACGGCCCGCGTGAACCCGTACCTCTGCGTCGTGGAGCAAGGCGTGGAATGCGGGAACTGCGCCCGTCATTGCCCTGCCGGTGCTATCATGCTCGTCAAGGACGAGGAGACCGGTTATCGTCGCCCCGTCGTGAACGAAGAACGCTGCATCGGCTGCGGTGCCTGCGAAAACCTCTGCCCGGCGCGCCCGATCAGTGCGATCACCGTGAACGGCCGTCACAGTCATCTTAACGAGAACTGATTATGAAACGTAGAGACTTTATCAAGATATCGGGCGCCGGGGCGCTGACCCTGGGCGCGGCGGCCGTCGGATGCGCGCCCAAAAAGACCGCATCCTCCTCTCCCGAAGAAGGACCTGAGGAAATGGTCTATCGCGAGAATCCGGCTAACGGAGACAAGGTTTCCCTCCTGGGTTTCGGCTGCATGCGCTGGCCCATGGTCGATAAGGACGGAGGTCGCGTCATCGACCAGGACGCCGTCAATGAAATGGTGGATTATGCCCTCGAACACGGCATCAATTACTTCGACACCTCCCCTGCCTACCTGATGGGCCAGTCGGAAAAGGCGGCGGGCATCGCCCTGAGCCGTCATCCGCGCAACTCCTATTACATCGCCACGAAGCTGTCCAACTTCAACAACGCCACGCCGGAGGCCTCCATCCAGATGTACAAGGATTCCTTCGAGCAGTTGAAGACGGACTATTTCGACTATTATCTCCTGCACGCCATCGGCAGTGGCGGCGTCGCGGCTTTCGAACAGCGCTACGTGCAGAACGGGATGATGGAATTCCTCGTCAAGGAGAAGGAAGCAGGACGCATCCGCAATCTGGGATTCTCCTTCCATGGCGCACCCGGAGAATTCGACGAACTCATCTCCCTGCACGACAGCGGGAGATACCACTGGGACTTCGTCCAGATCGAAATGAACTTCGTGGACTGGAACCATGCCGACGGCCGGCGAAATGCCAATGCTTCCTATCTCTATGAAGAACTGGACAAGCGCGGCATCCCGATCGTCATCATGGAACCCCTGCTGGGCGGTCGTCTGGCCAACGTCCCGGATGCCATCGCCAAGCAGATGAAGGAGCGCGAGCCCGACAAGTCTGTCGCGTCCTGGGCTTTCCGCTTCTGCGGCACCCACCCTCGCGTCCTGTGCACTCTGAGCGGCATGACCAACATGGATCCGCTCCTGGACAACGTCAAGACCTTCACCCACTTCAAGCCCCTCACCGAAGAAGAACTGGATTTCCTGGAACGGATGGCCACCCAGATGATGGAATACCCCACCGTCAACTGCACCGACTGCAAATACTGCATGCCGTGCCCGTGGGGCATCGACATCCCCGGCATCTTCAAACACTACAACACATCCGTCACGGAAGGCCGCTACCCGCAGACAAAGGAACAGGAAGATTATCAGAAGCTCAAGAGGGCCTACCTGGTCAGTTACGACCGGGCCATCCCGACCCTCCGCCAGGCGGAACACTGCATCCACTGCGGCGAATGCCTCTCCCACTGCCCGCAGTCGATTCCCATCCCGCGTGAACTCCAGCGCATCAACCGTTACATCGAGAAGCTCAAGCAGGACACGCTGTAAGGTCACATTTATGGAAAATCCCACAAATTCTTCCCGGACTTGTGGGATTTTCTGTTTTTTTTACTACCTTTGCAGTCCGGTTTTTACCGGACCCGTATTGGAGAGATGCTCGAGTGGCTGAAGAGGCACGCCTGGAAAGCGTGTGTACCCCAAAAGGGTATCGCGAGTTCGAATCTCGCTCTCTCCGCGAAGACATGACTCACAGCCGGCTGCGAATAGCAGCTGGCTGTTTTCGTTGACCGGCCCCGGCGGAAGCTTGCTTACGTCCGGGGCCGGGCGGCGGAAACAGACACGAGGGCCTTCAGGCCCGGCGGCTGTGAGTGATAGATTCGCAAGGACCCCCCGGGAGGGCACCGAGATAGCGACGGCCTCCGGCCGGCGGAATCTCGCCCTTCCACCCCGTCGAATGGAAATTATTGACATACAGCCAATTACACATTTTCGCCCGTGCCAAACCAACCATTCTATTTCTCTCAACTTCCTGTCCATCAACAACTTCCATTCAACGGCTCGATTCATGGCGCGGGTCCCCTACCAAAAACCTTACCTGCGCCAAGATCATGCTTGACCGGCAACGCAGCACGGCGTAGAGACCAGAAACGGTCAATCGTGTTCTCTCCGGAATGCCGCAGCACGCCGGAGAGAACAGTTTCTTGGGTATTTGCTCTTTGCGGGCTGCTGACGCGCGTTCAACAGCAATCTAGATACTCTCCCGCTGGGAGCCGTAAGGCCCATAGTAACGCATGCGCGTTCCGTTTCTGAAAGAGACGACGACGGCGTCGCCGGACCACCGGACATCGCTGATGGCGCTGTCCTGGACAAGACAAAGCTTATATCCGCTGGTACTGACGACGACAGCTTTGTAACCACTTTCAAGGTAAGCTTCTTTGCGGCTCAGGTATTCCGCGGGCCATTCTGATGCATGCATGATTCTTAGGTATTGACGGGTTAAACTACAGACTCAGGCTATGGTCGATGCACCCCGGATACTCCTCCGGGTAGTGCGTCACCATCAGCAGTGTTTTTCCGGGAGCGCCGCAGTATTTGTCCAGCAGGACTTTCACCCGGCGGCGCTGCGTTTCGTCCAGGCCTTGCAAGGGTTCGTCCAGGATATATAGCGGAGGGTCCTTGACAAAGGCGCGCGCCACGAGACAGAGTCGCTGTTCGCCGCTTGAGAGGCGCAGGAATGGACGTTCCGCCAGATCCGCGATGCCAAACTCCTCCATCCAGCGTAGGGCGATGTCGCGCTGTTCCGCGGACGGCCGTCGGAACAGTCCTTCGGTATCGAAATGGCCGCTCGTCACGATGTCCAGCGCCGGTGCGTCCATCCGGAAGGCCCGGTGCAGTTCCGGGCTCACGAAACCGATCTGACGCTTGATGTCCCAGATGGTCTCCCCGCTCCCCCGCGGACGTCCGAACAGTTCGATGTCATGGGCATAAGCCTGGGGGTTGTCGGCGCAGATCAGGCTCAGGAGCGTGCTCTTGCCGCTGCCGTTGGCCCCGGTCAGCGCCCAGTGCTCCCCTTGTCGGACCGTAAGGTTCAGTGAATCCAGGATGACTCGCTCGCCATAGCGGATCGTCACGTTGCGCAGCCGGATGACAGCGGGCGGCAGAACGCTGTCCAGATAGTCCTCCCGCAAAACCTTTTCACCGGCCGCCCCGTCCGTCACGGGAATGACATGCGTAATGAACGGAGGAATCTCCGCCGCCCGGGAAAGGACCAGCACCAGCGTCGTCGAAGCCGACAAAGCCGCAAGCAGATTCGTCAGAAGCGCCCGCGTCCGAGGGTCCAGGCCAATGTAAGGATTGTCGACGACCAGGATCTCCGGTCCGCCCAGCAGGGCGCGTGTCAATTGATACTTGCGCAGCTCCCCGGAGGACAGCGTCACGAGCGGCTTGTCCAGCAGGAGTTCCATCGAGAACAAGGAAATCAGTTCCGCCAGACGTTGTTCCGCGGCAACCGGATCTTTGCTTTCGGCCGCCTCCTGATGCAGCGCCTCTCCCGCGGAAGGCGGGTCGCCTTCGAGAGTGAACAGGTTCCAGCGCTGCTGCATGAAGAAATTGCGGTCACCGTAACTGCCGTATGAATCACGGAAGGTGATGTATTTCGCCCCCATGCGGCCGGCGAAAGCGGCTGCCAGCCGGCTCTTGCCGGAGGCGTTATCCCCCACCAGAGCGACCTGCTCCCCGGGGCGGATGTCCAAAACGTCAAGCATCCTCGATCACCTTTGTCGCGGCGGCGCAGAGCGCTTCGTAAAAATCCTCACCGAAAGCCGCGATGAGCGGATCCTTCAGAAACTGATAGACCCGGATTCCTTCGCGCCGGCCCTTCTCGAACGCGCATCGGCAGATATCCCAGCGGTGCAGGTTCAGGCCGATGCGGCCGGCTCCGAGCTCCGCCACGCGGATGGGATACAATTGACAGGAAATGGGCTTCCGGAAGGTCGACTTCCCGGCGAAAAACTGCCGCTCGATGGAGCAGAAGCAATTGCCTTCCTCGAAATGACAGAAGGCGCACTCCTCACTGCCGGTCACAAGCGGCGTCACAAGATCCCCGTCCCGGTCGATCTCGAAAAATCCTTTCTCATTCACGGCCTCCCGCCCCTCCGGGCGCATCAAAGGAGCGAACGCCTCGTAATTGGCCTCGATCGGGTCCAGTTCCTCCTCTTTCAGCGGAGCTCCGCTGTCGCCTATAATGCAGCATTTCCCTTTGCATACGGGATAATCGCAGGCGAAGTATTCTAGAATGACGTCCTCGGACACGAGGATGTCTCCGATTTCAACGATCGTTCCGAAAGGTCTCTTGTGTCCCATCATTCAACGACGATTTCCGCGGCCGAACCGGCCGCGAGGGTTGACAGCATGTCGGTCAGGCGGGTGGCGCTGACACCGTTCACGCTTTCCTTGTAATGGGTGACCATGTCCTTGCCGATGCCATAGCGGGCGACGAGCGCCGTCACGATGGTCTCCGGCTCCGCGAGCTCCCGGTTCATATCGGCCAGGGCCATCGCCTTCCAGGCGTTCAGGTCCTTGGCGGAAACCGGGGATGACGCCGCTTTCCGGATCCCCTTCCGGACGGCATCCAAGTCCGTTCCTCCTTCGCAGGTAATGAGCATCCACAGCCGCTCCTGGGGATAGGTATGGAATCCGGTGGTCACGTCCACGGACATACCCTTCCCGTCCAACGCCTCCACGATGTGGCGGCGGAGCACCTCGGCGGCGATGCCGGACATGGCATAATTGATTCCGGACAGCGGGTATTCCGCGTCCAGGCGCACATGGACTCCCTTGTTCCCTTCCGTCTCGTGATGCGTGACCGTTCCCAGACGAGGCTGGTATCGGAGCGTCTTGCGCGCGGCGGCGCTTCGTTGCGTACGGAAGCCGCCCAGGTAACGCAGCAGCGTCCGGCGCACCGTCGGTTCGTCCACATCCCCCACGATGAACAGCATGCCGTCGTTCATCCGGGAGAACAGGGATTCATAAAACTGCGCGGCCTTGGCCTGCGTTCCCGGATTCAAGCCCGCCGCATATTTCTTGGAAGAGTAGTTGAAACCGGGATACATCATGGCATACAGCCGGCTGTCGACCGGTTCCCGGGCCCATTTCGCATTGCGCAGGTATATGTCGAACTCGCCCCGGTTCACCGTCCGCCCGTTCGCGACCGCCAGCAGCGCTTTCAGCAGCGTGGGCAGTTTGGATGACGGCGCCTGTCCACGGATGGACGTGTATGTCAGGGCAACCTGCGCCTCCATGTCGATGCCGTTCACGGCCAGATGGTCCCGGAAATCGGACGCGGACATCCCGCCGGCATCATACAGGGACAACATGTCACCGAAATAACCGCCCTCCCCTTCCACAAGGCCGGAAACGCCGGACAGGCCGCCGCCCAGCAGCAGGGAATAGTGGAAATTCCGCAGGCCGGGCACCTGCTTGTAGACGACCCGGATACCGTTGGAGAAGGTCCAGAGGACGCCGCCGGACACCGGCTCGGGCTTGGTTTCTTTGAGTTTGATACGCGGGCAGGCCACCTCCAGACCGGAGGTGTCCCGCTGCCAGGAATAGTCCTTCGACTCCTTGAACGTGGAACCGTACAGGTATGCCAGGTTGTACTGGAACAAAGCGTTGTTCTCGTCCAGCGAGTCCAGGCGGGCGCGATATTCCAGCGTCAGACTGGAAAGCTGGTTTAGGAGAGAGTTCGAGAACTGGTTGAACAGGCGGGTTTCCGTACTGTCCGGAACGTTCTTCCGCGCGAACAGGCGCGTTTCCTCGGCATATGGGGCGAGATTGGCGCCATAGAGGAAATGAGCCGTGCAGCGTTCCACGTATTTCCGGTTCGAAAGGGTTTCGTTCCCCCGGGACACCATGCCGGCCATCATCACTTTCTTCGCGTCGGTGAACTCCTCGACCGGAACGCCGAAACCGTCCAGGCCCGCCAGGGTTCCGGAGATGATCTTCATCGCCGCCTCCATATGCTCCCGGTCCGTCTGGACTTCCACGGCGTATTCCTCGTTACCGCTGGTCTCCGTGCTGTTCAAATAGCTGAAATCCAGCCGGCCGTACGGGATGCCGGCGTCGCGGAGATTCCGTTCGATCCTCCGGACGGCGATGGTCTGGAATTCCCGGCTGAGGATGCCCATCACCAGGGCTTGGGCCGTATTCATCTGTTCCTGCGGCGTACGCGGAGATGCATAGGCGACCCGGACGACGCCCCGGTCCCCCATCGGCCGGTCCTTCCAGATGACGGAAGGCATCACCCACGGTTCCCACACATAATCCGGCCCCCGGCTGTTCTCCACGAAATGCTGCGGAACCATCATCGAGAAGATGTCCATTTTCTTCTTGAACTCCACCGGGTCGATGTCTCCGCTTACGATGACGGCCTCGTCGGCTCGGGATGCCGCCACCTGGGCGAAGGTCACCAGCAGGGTCGAGTCCATGACATTGGCGTCATAGACCGGAACCCGGTCCAGGTGAAGGACCGTCGACCCGTCGTTTTCCTGGAAAAAGCCGCCCGGACGGGGGCCGATTCCATGGCGGGAAAGGAACCGGGTATCAAGCCCTTCCTCGGCGGCCCGGGCGGGAGCCTCTCCGCGGCGGACGACGGCGAAATCGGCATACCCCTTGACTTCGTCATTCTTCACCATATAGTAGGTCACACCGCAGCGCAGGGACCCGCGCTGGATTTTTCCGTCCATGGGAAGGGACGGCAGCGTCTGCGCTGGCACAGTTCTTGAAAATACCAGAAAGGCCAGGCAGAAAACCGTATGGAAAAGTCGGGTCGGCATGTAATTAACGCATCGCAATGCAAAATTAACATAAAAAATTGCTATTTTTGCAAAATACGTGCAACAAGGCAAGAACAAATAAGTATAACGAATAAACCCAAACGAAAGATGAAAAGATTATTTGTCGCCGTCGCGGCGCTCGCGCTCGCCGCAGGAATCGCTTCCGCCCAGGACTACAACGCCGCTGTGGAGGCTTTCAACATGGGTGCCCAGACCCTTGAGTCCAACAAGACCGAGGCCCTGAGCCAGTTCAAGAACGCCCTTGCCCAGTTCGAGGCCTGCGAAGAGGCCGAGGCCGCCGAAATGGTCGCCAAGTGCAAGGAAATCATCCCCCAGACCATTCTCTCCATCGCCAAGGAGCAGATCAACGAGTCCCAGTATGACGAGGCCGTCGAGACCCTGAAGGAGGCCGCTTCCGTGGCCGAAGGCTATGGTGTCGAGAATATCGCCGCCGAGGCCAAGGACCTCATCCCCAACGCCTGGTCCCGCAAGGGAGCCGCCCTGCTGAAGGCCAAGGACTTCGTCGGTGCCGCCGCCGCTTTCAAGTCGGTGGTCACCCTCACCCCTGAGGACGGCCAGAGCCAGCTCCTCTACGGCCAGGCCCTGATGCAGGCCGGAGACAACGACACCGCCATCACCGCCCTCGAGGCCGCCGCCGCCAACGGCAAGGCCGAGCAGGCCAACAAGCTCCTCTCCAACGCCTACCTCAAGAACGGCCAGGCCCTCCTGAAGGCCAACAAGGCCGCCGAGGCCATCGAGGCTTTCGAGAAGGCCAACGGCTATGTGGAGAACGCCAACGCCTACAAGCTCATCGCCAGCGCCAACACCAAGCTCGGCAAGAGCAAGGCCGCCATCGACGCCTACAAGAAGTACCTCGAGGTCAGCCCCGACGCCAAGGATGCCGCCGACGTGATGTTCACCATCGCCGCCACCGCCCAGAAGGCGAACGACAAGGCCACCGCCATCGAGTTCTACAAGAAGCTCTCCTCCAACTCCAAGTACGCCGCGCAGGCCGCCCAGCAGCTCAGCGCCCTCCAGAAGTAAGCTTCTTTTTCCGCCACCCGAAGTGGCGTCCCATACAAAAGGCCGGTCCCCGTTCGGAGACCGGCCTTTTTTCGCATCTCGTCCTCAATAAAGCCCTTTTTAAAGGATGAGTTTGACGGTTCTACCCACTCGTCCTCAATTATAGGCTTTTTTAAGGAGGGGAGGCTCACTTTTACCCTTTTATCCTCAATAGTGGCCCGTTTTGAGGATGGGCACCTCAATTAGCCCGCCCGTCCTCAATCATTTCTCATTATGAGGACGAGGGCTTCGAGGCGAGGGGGAAGAGAGCGTCTACGGTGCGGGGCGGTAAACCTGTGCTCCGGGAGATCTGGCCGTTCGAGGCATAGTAATCATATTTAAGGCGTCTGGCCAGATCGTATTTCTGCCGCTCCTTCAGCGAAGAAGGCCCTTTTACCCCGAAGTCGTCATGACAGATCCGACACATGACAGAGATGATTTCATCATCCGTAAGGGTGGGTTTTTCACCAAACCGGAGAGCCGTTTCCACCTGGGCCTCGACATTCTTGAAGACCCAGAACAGAAACTGACGGCAGTCCGTGAACAGGGACTCGACCAAACGATAATTCACGAAGCTGCCCGGAAACACCTGCCCGCCCACCAGCGTCAGCCCTGCAGGCAGAATCATGTCGCGGGAATGGGTCAATGCACGTCTCTCCCGCAAGGTCAACGTATCCGCGGGCCGCTGGGCAAACAGGGGAAGCATCGCATTGAAGTACAAGAATCCCGAGCACCAGGGATATGCGAACAAATTGACATCCTTCCGTACAACGAAAGGATTCCGGATGACATAAGCGATTTCGTCCCGGAGCTGTTTGAGTGAAGTAATGGGCGTGGGGGTCGGCTCGCCTATGGGATCCAGCACCCGAGGCCGTCCATGCCGCGAGAAATACAAGGCAAGCATGGCGGAAAAACGCTTGTAGAAATCCTTGCACAACGCTTCCCGTCCACGAAGAATAAAATGGAAATGATTGCTCATCAGGGCGAAAGCCAGTATCTCCACACCTGCACATTGCGCAGCGATGGCGACATATACCATGGCGACGGCCCGTTCTGCATCGCTCAGAAAAATCATGCCCGTTTCCAAAGGCTCCGTGTGCAAGTGAAAGAACGGGCCGTTTTCCCCGAACAACCGTTCCAGCTCCCATTCATTCCGCGTCTGCGACTTTCCAACTATCTGTTTCATAGTCGCAAACATAATGGAAACATCGCCGGCCGTCAATACCCAGCTCTCATCTTTTGCTGTTTTCGATGACGATTATCTGTTTTCAATGGAACAACGCGGCCCATCGTAAGAAATAATAGAAAACGATAAATTAAATCTTATTCTGAAAATGGGTCCATCCCCTGCACGAAGTCGGCCGGCACCTCATGCCATCCTCAACATCGGCCCAAATTGAGGAGGAACGAGGCATTCTCCGTACTTCGTCCTCGAAACGGGCTGTTTGCGAGGAGGAACAAGGTAAAATGAATGTCCCGTCCTCGAAAACAAGTGCTTTTGAGGACGGGACAAGCGGAGGCGGGCGGATGCCCCTAAGAGGCGGCCGGATTCCCGCCTAGTCGATGAGGTCGTTCTTTTCCACGGTCCAGCCTTCGCGGTTCGCGAGGCCGCAGTCGGCGCCTTGGAAGAGTTTCGCGGCTTCGGTGTCGCCCTTGAGCCGCCACTGGAGCCAGGCGAGGGCCGGGACGGTGAATTCGCCGCCGTGCGGCTGGCGGTAGGTGCCGCCGTGGCCGACCGGGTAGTTCGCGGCGAAGGCCGGGACCTTAACGAGGCGGTGGAAGTCATCCATGCCATTTTCATAGGCGATGTCCTCGGGGCCGCCCAGGATGTAGATGACCGGGACGGTGATCTCCTGGAGCTTTTCCTTATTGGGCATCGGCATGTTGGGAACGGCGGTGCCCGGGTTGATGAACAGGCCGCTGTTGCAGATCATGATCGTCGTGAGACGCGGGTCGGTGGCGTTTTCCAGGGTCTGCAGGCCGCCGCAGGACATGCCGGCCGCGGCGATGTGCTCCACGTCGATACGGCCGTAATACGGGCTGTTCTTGTCGGCGTTCTGCGCGATGGCCCAGTCAATGGACTCTATCTGCTGCGCGGAGGTGGACATAGGCCCGCGATAGGGCTGCTCTTCCATAGGAATGTGGCCCGTGGCGATCACGAGGAAGCCGTGGGAGGCGATCTCGTTCAGGAACTTGTAGTGCTCCCACGGGGAGTTGGTACAGGCGCCGTTGCCCCAGACGAGGACGGGAAGCAGATTCTTCTTGCCGAACGGGGAGAGGTCCTGGGGCGCGAAAATCGTGTGCGCCTCCAGAGAAGGATCCTCCAGCATCAGGACCTTATAGGGGCCCGTGCCGCCGTCTTCGACGACTTTGGACTGGCTGGCCACGGGGACGACCGGGCCGCTCTTGCACGCGGTGCCCAGCATCAGCAGGCACGCGGCGGAAAGGAGTGCGATTCGTTTCATATAAAAAGAACTAGTAAATATCGTCGAAAACCGGGGACAGCGTGAAGACGAAGTCATAGGGCTTCGCCGGCAGAAGGTACTCCTTCAGCGGCCAGGTTCCCCAGGACGTGATGCCGCCGACGCCCATCTGGGCCAGGTCCATATGGACATAGGTCGTCCCGCGGGAACGCTCGTTCTCATGGGCCTTGGCCTTGAGTTCCAGAGAATGGACATGGGTGTCAAGGTCCTCAAGACTGAACGGAAGGGCCGAGGCGGAGAATGCCGTCGGCGAACAAAGCTTCAAGCCGGCACCGGTTTCGTCCAGGATATTCATCCAACGCATGCCGGTATGGGTGCCGGATTCCTGCGCACGGGCATAGCCGTAGTGGTACTGGTCCTCCACGCGCTGACGATAGCGGCCCAGAAGAGCGGCGCTGTTCCTGTCGGCATAGTTCTCCCACGGGCCGAGGCCGAAGAAACCGAGGTCGGAATACTGACCGGGCATCGCGAAGCGCATGCCGAAACGGAAGAGGTACTGCGCCTCGGACAGACCGCCGGCATCCTCCAGGGACTCGGACACGGCCACCGTGCCGTTCGGATCCACGAGATAGGCCACCTTCACGACGCCCTTTCCGTCAATGGGGGCGAAGGTGACATCCACCTGACAGGAAGTCCCGGCCATTTTCGCGACGACGGACGCCACCTGGAACTTGATGTTCCGCCACAGGGCGAAGCGGCGCTGGAAACCGGCGCCGAGGTCGTTCTCCACGAGGGCGCGGTCGAAGCACGGAAGCATCGGCTCGGAAATCATTTCCCTGCCGTCCAGCTTGTAGGAGGTCAGGGCGCCGAGCTTTTTGTCGATCGTCACCTCCCAGCTGGCGAAACAGGTGCTCAGCGTGCCTTCGCGGGCGATGGTGCCGGAGAAGCGGATGGAGTAAGCGGAGTCATCGGCCTTCACGAGACCCTTTACCGGCTCGGATGTGCCCACAGGAAGAGCAGGTTCGTCGCGGAGAACCAACTGGTCATAGGCCACTTCGAAACCGGCGGGCAAGAGCGGCGCCGCTTCCTTCAGCTGATACCGGACCGTCAGGGCGACCACGCGGCCTTCCGGCAGCTTGCCGATGCCCAGATCGACCTCTTTCGTCGCCTGCGGGGCGACATCCAGTTTATCCACGACACCGGTGCGGACGGGCTTGCCATCGGCCTCCAGCGTCCACACGAGGCGGCAGCCGGACAGGTCCGTGAAGAAGTTCTCGTTATAGATGTTCACGACACCCGGCTTGTCGCCCGCGGTCGTGAGGATGTTGCGGTACTGGTAGCGGACCTCGTAGGCGTGCGGGTGCAGGCTGCGGTCCGCGGCGATGACGCCGTTGCAGTTGAAGGAACCGTCGGACGGGTCATAGTCGTTCAGGTCGCCGCCGAAGATATAGATGTGGTCCGTTCCGGGCTTGTCGGACGGCCAGCGGAGGGCCTGGTCCATAAAGTCCCAGATGAAGCCGCCCTGATAGGCCGGCTCGCTGCGGATGAGGTCCCAGTACTCCTTGAAGTTGCCCATGGAATTGCCCATCGCGTGCGCGTATTCACACTGGATGAGGGGTTTGTCGGCATGCTGCAGGTAGGCGCGGTCGCCATCCGGTGAGCTGTACATCGGGCAGTAGATGTCCGTGTAGCGGAGGCTTCGGCGTTCCCGGCCGATGACAGCCTGCTCATACTGTACGGGACGGGACGGGTCATAGGCCTTGATCCAGTCGTAGCAGGCCTCGAAGTTGGGGCCGGCGCCGGCCTCGTTGCCAAGGCTCCAGATGATGACGGACGGATGGTTGAAATCGCGCTTCACCATGCGGCTGTCGCGCTCCAGGTGCGCGGCGGCAAAGAGCGGGTTCTTCGCCAGCGTGGCGGGACCGTACCCCATGCCGTGGGACTCGATGTTGCCCTCGTCCACCACGTACAGGCCGTACTTGTCGCACAGGGCGAGCCAGCGCGGGTCGTCAGGATAATGGCAGGTGCGGACGGCGTTGATGTTCAGCTCCTTCATGATCCGGATGTCGCGGATCATCTCGGCCTCGGTGACGATGTAGCCGCCGGAGGGGCTCAGCTCATGCCGGTCGGCGCCCTTGATGAGGATGGGCTTCCCGTTGACCATCAGCTGGTTGCCCACGACCTCCACGGTGCGGAAGCCGAACGGAATCTCCGTGAAATCGACGGCGGCCTTGCGGGTGTCTGCCCGGACAGTAAGCGTGTATAGGTTCGGATCCTCGGCGCTCCAAAGGGCCGGGTTCAGGACCTCCGTTTCGAAGTCCGCCACCCCGTTCACCACCTTGATCCCGTCAATGGCAAGGGCAGCCCGGCCGTTCGCGTCAATCACCTCCAGGTCGACCAGACGGATGCCCTTGGTGACCTCCACACGGACCTTCAGGCGGCCGTCGGCCCAACCGGTGACGTGAACATCCTCAATCCGCTCTTTCTCGCGGGTGTAGATTTCCACGCCGCGGGCGATACCGGAGAAACGCCAGAAATCCTGGTCCTCCAGATAGGTGCCGTCGCACCAGCGGAAGATTTCCAGGGCGATGAGGTTCTCCCCCGCATGGACATATTTCGTGAGGTCGAAACGGGCCTCCAGCTTGCTGTCCTCGCTGTAACCCACCATTTTGCCGTTCACCCACACCCGGACATTGGAGGTGGCGGAGCCGATATTCAGACAGATCTGTTTCCCGATCCAGGACTTGTCGACGGCGAAGGTCCGGCGGTACTGGCCCACGTAGTTGTGCTCCAAGGCCGGAAAAGGAGGGTTGTTCTTATAGTGGCCGCTCCAGGGATAGCCGTTGTTGACATAGAGGGGATCGCAGTAGCCGTTCAGGTCCCACAGGCCGGGCACGGGGATTTCGCCCCAGGCGGAATCGTCATAGCCCACGGCCTCAAAGCCTTTGAGCCGGCCCTCGACGGTGGGGTTGAAATAGAATTTCCACAGTCCGTTCAGGCTCAGGGTCTGCTGCCGGTCCGAGACGAAGGTCGCCCGCATGGGCAGGCGGTTCTCTTCGAAGACATTCGGATCCTGCCAGGGTTCCATCTTTGTTTGCGCCGAAAGGGGCAGGAAGGAGGCCAGAAAGGCCAGAGATAGGAAAAGTTTTCGCATTATCGTGGTCAATTTGTGTAAAGATACCCATTTTCACGGACTTTTCCCCATGCATCACCCGTTTTCACGCGGAAATCCGGGACTTTTGCGTGAAAAGCGTTTTGAAAACCGGCGTTCCAGCCCGCTGAGAAGCCCGTTTTCAATTTTATCCGTGTTCCTTTTTGCGAACACGGCTCGCTTTCCGGTACTTTGCATCCAAGGAACCGGGCTTCAAATCCGGCATAAGAAATATGAAGCGAAAGGTATTGTTCGGGTGCCTGGCCGGCGCCCTTGCGGTCACCGCCTGCGAGCGGTCGGCCCCGTCATGGAATCCTCCCGCCGACGAGGAGGAGCAAACCCTTGCATTCACCCTGGACGAGGTGGCGCGCCTGCTCGCCGCCGTTCCGGTCGGAGCGTCCCAGGTCGCGGAAGTCCGCGACGCCGTTTCCGCATCGACAGGGAACGGTTATGACGAGGAGTATCCGATGCGGCAGGTCTTTGAAGCGCCCGGGGCGGGAATCGGCGCGGAGCAGGCAACCCGGGTGGAAGCTTATCCGGAGCCGCTGCGGGACCTGCTTGCCGCGGAAGTCAGGAAACAATACGGCACCCGTTCGCTGGACGCCGATGCGTTCCTCGACGCTCTTTCCGAGTCGGACGTACAGATCTACTGGCCGTTCTCAGATACTTTTGAGAAGGACGAGGCCCCGGTCATCACATTCGACCCCGGAGGGAAGGAGACGAAGAACATCGGCTGGATCAGACAGGACGACGGCTCCGTCGAGGAAGTCGTCGTAGACGAGGAGATGGCGCAGAAGCGGCCCGTCTGGGTGATCAACCGAAACCGGGACGCGGAATACCAGTCCCTGGAGATGCGGCGCCGGGAGGACCCGGAATGGGGGCAGGGCGGCGGCATCCTGGTCCGGCCCAAGGCCGGCGCCGCCCCCTCCACCCGGGCCGGAGAACAGGACTTCAAAACCCTGGTCCTCCGTTCCTTCAAGTCCAACCGCCAGTTCGATTCGTGGTTCGCGGGGGGCAGCGAGGTGTTCGTGAAATGCGGTGCTGTCGAGGACTTCACCGCCACGACGGAAGCGGAGCTGCGCCTCTATTCCCCGTCCATCACGGACTTCCTCATCGTGGTCCGGCGGAAGCAGGTGGGCAAAGTCCTGGATTTCAACGCCATTCTCGTCTCGGAATGGACCGGGATGCTGGACAACTGCGCTTTCATGATGACCGAAGATGACGGCGGCACGATGACCACCTGGAAATGCTCGGCGATGGTCAAGTACAATTCCAAGAGCTACGGATTCGAAATAGAACTCCCGCTCCGCACCCGGGACGACATCATCTGGCGCGGCGCCCTCACCCGCACCTACATCGAACGCAACAACGGCGTCACCGGCCATTTCGGCGATGTGGACCTGGTGCTGGAATTGATATAGCCCGCGCTACCGCACAGTCATCTCGCAGGAGCGGCAGTCGAAGTCCAGGCGGAGCCGCCGGCCGTTGTTCAGGAGGAAAAGCGGATCCGGACGGGTGCCGGGGCGCTGCTTCGGGCAGAGTCCGAGTTCATGGCGGAGGCAATATTTCGTGCGCATGTACTCAACGCCTTCCCGGTGGGTAAGCTCATAGGCGTCCTCGAAAGAAGAAGCCCCCCGCTCCCGGTAGATCTCCCGGGCGACGGAATTCGCGACATTGTCTTTGTAAGTCAATGCCGCCGGAGCCGGATCGAGGCGCACAACGCCGCGCCGGAGCGGCAGGGCCTTCACCGGCAGGGCGTCCAGGGATGCCGCCAGATCGCGACGGATGCCGTTCAGGAAAGAGGCGGGCATGAACGGAACCGGCCCGTCCGCCTCCGCCCCGGCCACGGAAAACGCGTAGATGCCGGACCGCTTGGACAGCTGGACGCGCACGGTCTCCCGCATCCGCACCGGATCGCGGGCCGGGTCAAAGGGAGCCGGGACGGTCAAGGATACCGCCCGTCCGTCTTCGGATACAGCCTCAGCGATCAACGCGCCGGCCGCCAGCCTCACCTCCAGTTTCACGCTGATTTCACGCACCGGCCGGCCGGCCTCGAGTTTCCGCTCAAAATCTGCGTCGATGTTGCGGTACAGGCGCGTCCCTTCCTTCAGTCCGGGCACTTCCTTGCATCGGATGGTGAAACCTTCGCACACGTCTCCGCGGAAACCGACGATTCCGCCGTCGCGGCCGACGAAGGCGAAGCCGTCGCCGTTGTGGAGCGCAAGGCCGGGATCGACCGGTTGGACAGTCATGACGCCGGAACGCAGACGGCCGACGGTCCCGATGTACTCTCCCATCGACTTGGGCGCATCCATGGCGGCCCATTCTCCACGCTTTCCATCCAGGAAGAGTTCCGTATAGTCCCGGTTGAAGGTCTTTCGGAGGTCAGGCGAAAAGCCGCCCCGCAGCGTACCGAAAGAGGCGCGGCGGTACTTGTCGGGATGGCGGCGGACCAAGGCGTCCAATGCGTCGGAATATGCCCGGACGACATTCCGGACATAGGAGACGCTCTTGAGCCGGCCTTCAATCTTGAAGGAGTCGGCCCCGGCGTCCGCCAGGTCCTCCAGACGTCGGATCAGATTGAAGTCTTTGAGGGACAGCAGCGCCTTGTTCCGCGCCAGTACGCGTCCCTCCGCGTCCTCCAGGTCGTACAGCGAACGGCAGGCCTGGATGCAGGCTCCGCGGTTGGCGCTCCGGCCGGAGAGATGCTCCGACAGATAGCACTGCCCGCTGTAGCAGACACAGAGCGCACCGTGGACAAAACACTCCAATTCGGCGTCCACGGCCTCCCGGACCGCACGGATCTGCGCCAGGGAGAGCTCCCGTTCCAGGACGAGGCGGCCGTAACCCAGACTTTCGGTGAAACGCGCCTTTTCCGGCGTTCGGATGGCACACTGGGTGGATGCGTGCAGAATCATTCCCTCCGGAGCCAGCCGCGTCACGGCGGCATCCTGTACGATCAGGGCGTCCACGCCGGCCTCCTGCAATTCCTGCAGCAGGCGTTGCGCCTGCGGGATCTCCTCCTCATAAACCAGCGTGTTGAAAGTCACATAGATGCGCGCGCCGAACCGATGCGCATAGTCGCACAGCCGGCGGATGTCCTCCACGGGATTGCCGGCCGCCTGCCGCGCCCCGAAGGCGGGGCCGGCGATATAAACGGCATCGGCACCGCAGTCAATGGCCGCGACGCCGATATCCGCCGTCCGGG
>JAEEGK010002857.1_pt1 | contig 43233 bp, 35 predicted proteins | sample 8958771 | NCBI WGS metagenome assembly JAEEGK01 (sample SAMN16246547, study PRJNA631951) | gut metagenome | biome: gut microbiome; feature: rumen; material: SC-attached | host: Bos | place: Iran: Karaj | collected 2018-10
CATGGCGCGGCCTGAAGGGTCAGATTCCTGCCGACTATCCTTATACTATCCGCGTGGTGAGCGACATCCTTGAGAGCAACGGTTCCTCTTCCATGGCCACCGTCTGCGCAGGCTGTCTCTCTCTGATGGATGCCGGTGTGCCCTTGAAGAGCCCTGTGAGCGGTATCGCCATGGGTCTCATCAAGAACCCCGGTGAGGACAAGTACGCTGTGCTCAGCGATATCCTCGGCGACGAGGACCACCTGGGCGATATGGACTTCAAGACCACAGGTACTCCCAACGGTCTTACGGCCACTCAGATGGATATCAAGTGCGACGGTCTCTCTTACGATATTCTCGAGAAGGCTCTCATGCAGGCCAAGGCCGGTCGTGAGCACATCCTCGGCGAGATGCTGAAGGTGCTGCCTGCACCTCGTCCTGAGCTCAAACCCCATGTGCCCCGCATCGAGCAGATCATCATACCTAAGGAGTTCATCGGTGCTGTCATCGGTCCCGGCGGTAAGATTATCCAGGGCATGCAGGAGGAGACCGGTGCCATCATCACCATCGACGAAGAAGACGGTGTGGGCAAGGTACAGGTCAGCGGTAGCGACAAGTCGTGCATCGACGCAGCTCTTGCCAAGATTCGCGCCATTGTTGCCATCCCCGAGGTCGGTGAGGTATATGAGGGTGTTGTACGCTCCATCATGCCTTACGGCGCTTTCGTGGAGTTCATGCCCGGCAAGGACGGCCTGCTCCACATCAGCGAGATTGAGTGGAAGCGTCTGGAGACCGTTGAGGAGTCCGGCCTGAAGGAAGGCGACAAGATACAGGTGAAGCTTCTGGAGATTGACCCCAAGACGGGCAAGTACAAGCTCTCACACCGCGTGCTCATTGAGAAGCCCGAGGGCTACGTGGAGCGCGAGCGCCGTCCCCGTCCCGAGCGTCGTCCCCGTCCTGAGCGTCGTCCCCGCCCTGAGCGCGGCGGCTACCGCGAGGAGGATTCTTCTTCCGACGAAGAGTAAATCCGAGATTTAACAGATTTAGGATATAATAAAATGGGAGTCAGCAATGGCTCCCGTTTTTGTTTCCCGGTTTTTCTATAAAGAAGATTCACAGGATTGAGAATTTCAGCGGATGCCATACACCGCGCGGCGGATTTCCTCCACCGTGCCGAACAGGAGATAGTATTCGTAGTCCACAACACTGTTCCTGCACATGAGTTGTTTACGGATGGGAGCGATATAGGACGTGGCACGGTCCTTGGCCTCTCCTCTACGTGAAGAGAGGTGACGGCCTGCCATGAAATGCTCTGCCGTGGGAGTGTAGACACCTATCCCCCACCCGTCGTCGCCGATGAAGGCCATCCACTTTTCCGTGATGTCCTTGTAGATGCCCCATCCGTAGCCCTTCTCACCGTGTGTCAGCTGCTTCACGACGACGCTGTCTACGGGTTCGGATGTAAACGGGCGGTCTCCACGATAAGCATAGAGACGGCTGAGGGACGAAATGGGATATACGGCAGGCATCTCCTGTTCGTTGAAGGTGCTGTCGGTATAGATGGTATCCGTGCGATGGCAAGTGAGACGGCAGCGCACATGCACGGTGTTATCCTTCAAGGTGGTCCACTGCTCCATCTCGGCCTCAGCAGGGCGATTGTCCATATCCCACAGCATAGGGATGCACTTCACGTAGGTGGACCGCCCGTCACAGCGGCTTTCAAGTATCTTGGCGCGGTTGCGGTTGTAGTCGCCCACCTGTATGGGATTCCAGCACCACGGCGACCACGAAGGACTCTGTCCCTCCGTCTGCCGGTTCACCATCTGTCCTGCATAATAGGACTGCTGGACATATCTGCCCTCATCGCTAATATTTATGTAGTTGCGCCTGCGTCCGTCGCGACCGATAAAGCATATCCCGCCGCCGCGTTTAAGGTCCTGCCGGAGCGTTATATGCCCGTCGCTCACCTCCAGATAGTCCCGCTTCTTTCCCTGTGTGTCCACAGACAGCTGGAAAAGGAACAGTAATGCCATAAAAAGAGTTTTACTCATCTTCGTATCATATTTTCACGATGCAAAGATAATGAAAAATTCCAAAGCACAGCAAATGCACTTTGGAATTTATGTATTTTTAGGACATGAGGCGTGTGTTTTGTTCACTCCATACGTTTAATAGGCCTGCTCATGCACGCCTTTGACGGCTCTGCCGCTGGGGTCATTCATATTCTTAAAGGCTGCATCCCATTCCAGAGCGATGGCTGTGGAGCATGCCACAGAAGCCTCCTGGTTCACACTGCGGGCAGCGGAGTCGCTGGGGAAATGCTCTGCGAAGATGCTGCGGTAGAAATATTCCTCCTTGTTGAGCGGCGGATTGACGGGGAAACGCTCTGCGGCGTGTGCCATCTGTTCGTCTGTCACAGCCTCAGAGGTGATCTTCTTTAGAGTGTCTATCCACGAATATCCCACGCCGTCGCTGAATTGCTCTTTTTGTCTCCATGCAATCTCATCGGGCAGCATGCCGGCAAAGGCCTCGCGCACAATCTTCTTCTCGATAGTAGGGCCGGGACACATCTTGGCACTTGGATTCGTGCGCATAGCAACGTCGAGAAACTCTTTGTCGAGGAAGGGCACACGGCCTTCCACACCCCACGCCGAGAGACTCTTGTTGGCACGCAGGCAGTCGTAATAGTGGAGCTTGGAGAGTTTGCGCACGGTCTCGTCGTGGAAGTCCTTGGCCGTCGGGGCTTTGTGGAAATAGAGATATCCGCCGAATATCTCGTCGGCACCCTCGCCAGAGAGCACCATCTTGATACCCATCGACTTGATGACGCGGGCCAACAGATACATCGGTGTGGAGGCGCGGACAGTGGTCACATCGTAGGTCTCAATGAAGTATATCACATCGCGGATGGCGTCGAGGCCCTCCTGTATGGTGTAGTTGATTTCGTGGTGAACGGTGCCAATATGCTCTGCCACGAGATGGGCTTTCGCAAGGTCAGGAGCTCCCTTCAATCCCACAGCAAAGCTGTGCAGACGGGGCCAGTAGGCTTTTGTCTTAGAGTCGTCCTCAATACGCATTTCGGAGTATTTCTCAGCAATAGCTGATATCACCGACGAGTCGAGACCGCCGGAGAGCAACACACCGTAGGGCACGTCGCTCATCAGCTGGCGCTTCACAGCATCCTCCAGAGCATCGTGGATGGCATCCACCGATGCCGGATTATCCTTCACGGCGTCGTATCCAAACCAGTCGCGCTTGTAATAGCGCTTTATACCGGGCTCCCTGCTCCAGTAGTAGTGTCCGGGCAGGAAGGGTTCGTAGCTTTCGCACTGCCCCTCCAGAGCCTTCAGTTCACTTGCCACATACACCTTGCCGTCGCTGTCGTAACCGATATAGAGAGGTATCACACCAATAGGGTCGCGAGCAATGAGGAATTCGTCCTTCTCCTCGTCATACAGCGCGAACGCAAAGATGCCACTGAGATCTTCGAGGAAGTCTATACCCTTCTCGCGGTAGAGAGCGAGAATCACCTCGCAGTCGCTGCCTGTCTGAAATTCGTACTTCCCGGCAAAACGGCGGCGTATCTCCTGATGATTGTATATCTCGCCGTTGACGGCCAGCACCTGTTTGCGGTCGGGAGAGAAAAGGGGTTGCCCACCGCTCTCGGGGTCGACGATAGAGAGTCGTTCGTGGGCGAGGATGGCACTGCCACCGCAGTATATACCACTCCAGTCGGGACCGCGATGACGTATCTTCTGACTCATGCGCAGCGCTTTCCGACGCAGTTCCGGCGTCTGCTGCTTCACATTAAAAATACCTACTATTCCACACATGATATTTTTACGGTTTACGTGTTAATTTTTGTTCGATATATTTCACAAAAGCCTGATTCACGAGACGGTTGCCGCCGGGTGTGGGATACTGACCCGTGAAGTACCAGTCGCCGTGATGGTCGGGACATGCGGCATGAAGACCTTCTATCGTCTGGAATACAAATTCCACTGGAGCCTGCATACCGGCAGGGCGCAGCATCTCTGCCATCTTGCGGTTGATGTCGTCCACAGTGAACGGTTCGTATAGGGCACAGACGCAGTTCCTCTGCTCCGCCTTCGGCTTACTGAGTTCCGCATGACACGCTTCGTAGACATTGTGGAGCAACTGCCACATACCTCGCTCCTCGATGAGGGCGATGGCGGCACGGAAGGCGCAGAACTCCTCCAGACGGGGCATATCGATGCCATAGTAGTCGGGGTAGCGTATCTGCGGTGAACTCGACACCATTACAATCTTCTTGGGATGCAGACGGTCTAGTATCTTGAGGATGCTCTCCTTGAGGGTGGTACCGCGCACTATGCTGTCGTCGATGATGACGAGGTTGTCCACATAGGGGCGCAGCGAACCGTAGGTGATATCGTAGACGTGCGAAGCGAGGTCGTTGCGCGAACCGGCCTCCGTGATAAACGTGCGCAGTTTGATATCCTTCCACGCCACCTTCTCGCTGCGCATATAGAGTCCCTGACTGCGCAAGCCCTCCATCATACCGTAGAACGCCACTTCTGCCGTGTTGGGGATGAAGGAGAAGACGGTGTGATCGGTGTCGCCTCCGATGGCACTCAGTATGGGAGCTGTGAGTTGCTGTCCCAGTTGCTTGCGCTCGTGGTAGATGTCGCTGTCGTTGCCTCGGCTGAAATAGATACGCTCGAACGAACAGCGCGACTGCTCTTTGGCCTCCAAGATGGTCTCCAGAGAGGAACGGCCGTCTTTGTGGATAATCAGCGCCTGACCGGCAGGCAGTTCCTCGACGGCTTCGCTGGTGAGGTCGAAAGTGGTCTGCAGGACGGCACGTTCGCTGGCCACGGCAATCACCTCGTCGTCCCTGTAGAAGAACGCGGGACGTATTCCCCAGGGATCGCGCATAGCGAACATCTCGCCCGAACCCGTCATGCCGCACATCACATATCCGCCGTCGTAGTCGGCCATCGTGGTGCGCAGCACATTGGCCATTTGCACGTGGTCCTCAATGTGGCGCGTGATATCAGTATTCTCCAGCCCTTTTGACTTGGCTTCCACAAAGCAGCGCTCCACTTCGCGGTCCAGCCGGTGACCCATCCATTCCAGCGTGATATACGAGTCGCTGTAGATACGGGGCGACTGCCCCTGTTGCACTATCTTGTCGAAAATCTCGTCGATGTTCGTCATATTGAAGTTGCCGCACAGGCAGAGGTTCTTTGCCCTCCAGTTGTTGCGGCGCAGGAACGGATGCACATACTGCAGCCCGCTCTTCCCCGTGGTGGAGTAGCGCAGATGTCCCATATAGAGCTGGGCATCGGTCCACTCATGTGTCACGTGGTCGAATATCTCCGTGATGGCATCCTTGCCCTGAGCTTTTTCGCGGAACATGTATTCCGTGCCGACGGAAGCATCCATATTCACGCAGGCAATACCGGCACCCTCCTGACCGCGGTTGTGTTGCTTCTCCATCATGAGATAGAGCTTGCTGAGACCGTAGGATGACGTACCGTATTTCTGGGCATAATAATTCTGAGACTTCAGCAGGCGCACCAGCGCCACACCACATTCATGCTTCAGTTGTTCCATTAATTATCAACTATCAATTGCCAATTATCAATTATTCAGAGCATGCTTTCACAAAACTCATAAACAGCGGATGCGGATGCAACACAGTGGATGAGTATTCCGGATGGAATTGCGTGCCGACAAACCATTTCAAGGTGGGTATCTCCACGATTTCCACGAGGTCGGCGGCAGGATTTATGCCGACGCACTTCATACCCTTTGCCTCGTACTCTTCCTTATATTTATTATTGAACTCATAGCGATGGCGGTGACGCTCCTTGATTGAACATTGACCATTTACCATTGACTCTTGAACATTATAGGCTTCGTAGGCACGACTGCCTTCCTGCAACTCGCACTCGTAGGCTCCCAGACGCATCGTACCGCCCATCTCTGTGATACTCTTCTGCTCCTCCATCATGTCGATGACATTGTGCGGTGTATCGGGATTCATCTCGGCACTGTTAGCATCCTTGTAGCCCAACACGTTGCGGGCGAACTCTATCACCATCATCTGCATACCCAGGCAGATGCCGAAGGTCGGTATGTCGTGGGTGCGGGTGTATTCTGTGGCAATGATTTTGCCCTCAATACCACGCTGTCCGAAACCCGGACAGATGACCACACCCGTCACGCCGTTGAGTTTCTCTGCGACATTCCCTTCCGTCACCTCCTCGCTGTTGACAAAATGTATCTTCGCCTTCACGTCGTTGTAGATACCTGCCAGATTGAGACTCTCGCGTATCGACTTATAAGCATCCTGAAGGTCGTACTTGCCCACCAGTGCGATGTGTACCTCGCGAGCGGCGTCGCGCTGTTTCTGAAGGAAGTTGTTCCAGGGCTTCATCGCGGGCGTCTCACCCACAGGAATACCTATCTTGCGGAGTATTGCGGCATCGAGTCCCTGTCGCTGCATACGTACGGGCACCTCGTAGATGCTAGGCACATCCTCGCTCTGCACCACACATTCCAAGTCGACGTTGCAGAACGAGGCCACCTTCAGACGCATCGAATCGTCCAGGTGACGCTCCGTACGCAGCACCAGTATGTCGGGCTGAATACCCATTCCCTGCAGTTCCTTCACGGAGTGCTGGGTGGGTTTCGTCTTCAGTTCGTCGGCAGCCTTTAGATACGGCACGTAGGTCAGATGCACGCAGACAGCATCGCGTCCCAGCTGCCAGCGCAGCTGTCGGATGGCTTCCATGAACGGAGCGCTCTCGATGTCACCGATAGTGCCGCCAACTTCCGTTATCACGAAATCATATTCAGTTAACGAGTTAACGAGTTGACGAGTTGACGAGTTGTTACCTTTGCCATTGACATCCGACTTGTCAACTTGTCCACTTGTCAACTCGTCAACTTCCATACGAAGCATCCTGCGCTTGATTTCGTCCGTGATGTGCGGCACCACCTGGATGGTCTTGCCCAGATAGTCGCCGTGACGCTCGCGGTCGATGACGGTTTTGTAGATGCGGCCCGTTGTGATGGAGTTGTGGCGCGTGGTGTGAATACCCGTGAAGCGCTCGTAGTGACCCAGGTCGAGGTCGGTCTCCATGCCGTCCTCTGTGACGTAGCACTCGCCGTGCTCGTACGGATTCAGTGTGCCGGGGTCTATGTTGATATAGGGGTCGAACTTCTGTATGGTCACCTTGTAGCCGCGTGCCTGCAGCAGTTTGCCTATGCTTGCGGAGATGATACCTTTACCCAGCGAGGAGACCACGCCGCCTGTGACGAAGATGTATTTTGTATCCATTTCCTTGCCTCGAATTGTCATTTTGTTTCAAATTCGCCACAAAGGTATGACATTTTGCTAAATTATACAAAATATTTCCGACAAAAAGAAAATAAAATGCCGTTATTGTTGATATATTTCAACTTTCAGCGCCTTTCTCCCGTCATTTTGTATGTCATTCCTTGATGACATAAGAATAGGCGACGGCCGCTTCTCTCCTGTCAGCGATATAGAGTGGCAGCAATGAACAGTTCCTGCCGTTTCAGGGGCATTGAGACCGGATTTGTCCGACATACGGCAAAAAACTGTGTGAAATGCGTCTGACATAAGGAAAAATTCAGTAACTTTGTCTGCAGTGAGCATTGAAATTATTGTCTTTTACCACTTTGTAATCACTGGAGAGAAGTAATGAAACTTAAATTGATTCTGGCTGTTGCGGCCGTGGGGCTTGGGATGAGTGCCCCGGCCAGGGAATACAAGTACACAACCGTGCCCGGAGATATGATGCAGACCCGTATATACACGCTTGACAACGGCTTGAAAGTGTTTCTGAGCGTAAACCCGGAGAAACCGCGCATACAAACCTATATTGCCGTGCGTACGGGTTCGAAGAACGACCCCGCAGAGACCACGGGGCTGGCCCACTATCTGGAGCACCTGATGTTTAAGGGCACCAGGCAGTTTGGCACCACAGATCCCGGGGCGGAAGAGCCTCTGCTCGACGAGATAGAGCAGCGCTATGAGGCTTATCGCAGGCTGACGGACCCGGAGGCACGCAGGAAGGCTTACCACGGGATAGACTCCGTGTCGCAGGCGGCTGCACAGTATTTCATCCCCAACGAGTACGACAAGCTGATGGCAGCCATCGGTGCAGAGGGGACGAATGCATACACATCCAACGACGTGACCTGCTACACTGAGAACATCCCGTCAAACGAGATTGACAACTGGGCCAGGATTCAGGCCGACCGTTTCCGGAATATGGTGATACGCGGGTTCCACACCGAACTGGAGGCTGTGTACGAGGAGTACAACATCGGACTGACCAGCGACAGCCGCAAACTGTTTGCCGCAATGTGCAAGATGCTGTGGCCCAACCATCCTTACGGCACCCAGACCACCATCGGCACGCAGGAGCACCTGAAGAACCCGTCAATCACCAATATCAAGAACTATTTCAACAAGTGGTATCGCCCCAACAATGTGGCTGTCTGCATGGCCGGCGACATGGATCCGGACAGGACCATCGCCATCATCGACAAGTACTTCGGCAGCTGGAAGCCGGGGGCAGACGTCAGACAGCCGACATTTGCACCGCTGCCTCCGTTGACACAGCCTGAGGACACTGCGGTAGTAGGACAGGAGGCAGAGGAGGTGTGGGTGGCCTGGCGTGCCGGGCAGGCCAACAGCCTGCAGGCAGACACCCTGAATCTGCTGTCGAGTGTGCTGAGCAACGGTCGTGCCGGACTGTTCGACCTGAATCTGAACCAGACCATGAAGGTGCTGAGCTGCGGTGCCGGTGCTGAGCTGCTGCGCGATCACAGCGCCTTCCTGCTGTGGGGCAATCCCAGACAGGGACAGAGCCTGGAGGAGGTGCGCAGCCTGATGCTGGGCGAGATAGAAAAACTGAAGAAGGGCGACTTCCCCGAGAATCTGTTGCCCAGCATCATCAACAACTGCAAGCGCAACCGCTATCAGCTGATGGAGAGCAACGAGGGCAGAGCGGACATGTTCGTAGAGGCCTTTATCAATGAGGTGGACTGGAAGCAGGAGGTGGAGAGCATCGACCGCATCTCGAAGATTACAAAGCAGGAACTGGTGGCGTTCGCCGGCAGGTTCTTCACTGATGCCTGCGTCACCGTGTTCAAGAGGCAGGGCGTGGACAGTTTGCAGAAGAAGATAGACAAACCGGCCATCACACCCATCCCCGCCAACCGCGACACGATGAGCCGCTTTGTGAAGGAGATACAGAACGCTCAGGTGGAGCCCATCCGGCCGCGGTTTGTTGACTTCGGGAAGGATATGACAATGGCCACGACAGGGAAGGGACTGCCGATGAGGTATGTGAGGAATACCGTGAACGGACTCTTCCAGCTGAACCTGCGCTATGAGTTCGGCCGCAAGGCTGACAACCGCTACGATGTGGCAACGGAGTATATAGAATATCTGGGTACGGACAAGTACACCGCCGCAGAGCTGAAGCAGAAGTTCTACGAACTGGGCTGCGACTTCTATGTGGGCGAGGGTGGCGATGCCATCAGCGTGTGCCTGACGGGACTGAGCGAGAATATGCAGGCTGCCCTGGCACTGGGCGAGGAACTGCTGCAGAACGCCAAGGTGGACCGGAAGGCCTACAGCGAGATGGTGGACCGGATACTGAAGAGGCGTGACGACGACAAGAAAAACCAGCGCGGCTGCTTCAACCGGCTGTACAGCTACGGCGTGTTCGGCGAGCGCAACTTCAGCCGCGACATCATGACGGAGGAGCAGTTGAAGAGCACCGACCCGCAGGTGTTTGTTGACCTGCTGAGGAACCTGAGCGGCTATGAGCACAGCGTGGAGTATTACGGACCGATGAGTGTGAAGGAGGTGTCTGACATCGTGACCGGGACGCACAGAATGCCCGGAAAGTTGATGCCCGTGCCGCAGAACAGGGAGTATGAGCGCCGGCAGACGCCTCTCAACGAGGTCTGGATAGCCCCGTATGATGCCAAGAATATCTATATGTGCATGTATCACGACGAGCATCGCGACTGGAATGTCGACGAGGCTGCTGTAGTAAGCCTGTTCAACGAATACTTCGGCGGCAATATGAGCGGTATCGTGTTTCAGGAGATGCGCGAGGCCCGCGGACTGGCTTACAGTGCGTCGGCCTACTACGCCCGTCCCGACAGGAAGGGCGGCAAGGAGAGCTATATGACCTACATCATCACTCAGAACGACAAGATGATGGACTGCATCAGCCACTTCCGCACTATTCTGAACGAGATGCCTGTCAGCGAGACAGCATTCAGGATAGCCAAGGACGCACTGACCAAGCAGCTGGCCAGCATGCGCACCACCAAGATGGGCATCATCGGCATGTGGAACGCCATGAAGCAGCTGGGGCTGGACTGTGACCTGAACCGGAAGATATATCAGGATCTGGAGAAAGTGACGCTGCTGGACATAGTGAACTTCGAGAAGAAGACAATGGCCGACAAGACCTATCGCTATATCATCCTGGGGGACGAGAAGGAGCTCGACATGAAGGAGCTCGAGAAGATAGGTCCTGTCCGCAAACTCACTATAGAGGAAGTTTTCGGATATTAGTCCGCGCTCCCGGCGATGTTGTTTGCACCATAAAAAAATATTTTCACACTTTTTTCCGTATGAGACGTCACCTTTTGTCTTTCTGACCTGTTATGTTAGTGACCAGGGTCGAGAAAACAAAAGTTAAACCAATAAATAAACAAGACTATGAATTACGTTGTTCTTATGGAGTCGATCGTTAAGATCATTTTTATCATCGCTATTGTTGTACTTCCCGTTTTAATCGTATGGCTGAACAACCGCAAGAAAATCAACGAGGCAAACCAACGCACGCAAATCGTGTTGGCTGCCATCGAGAAGAATGCAGAGACGGACGTTGAGGACCTGCTCAAGAAGATGGCGCCGCAAAAGAAGCTGCTGAAGGAAAAACTGCTCACGAAACTGCTGTGGGGCGGCATCCTCACCCTGTTGGGCCTCGCATTCATTGCCTTTGGCTGCTATCTTATTGCAAGTAGGGGTGATTGGAATAACCCATTTGTCTTCTGCGGACCGCTTCTTATGCCTGTCGGCATCGCGTTCCTCATCAACTACTTTGTCGGCAAGAAACTTTTAGCCAAAGAGATTGAGGCCGAGGAAAAGAAGATGATTACACAGGCGTAATCCGTGACACGCGAAGCATTCATATCGCTGGTGGAGCGCGAGCAGGAGGCTCTCAGAGGTTTCTTGCTCGCCCTCTGCTGCGGCAACAGGAGCGAGGCCGACGACCTGGCGCAGGATGCGCTGGTGAAGGCCTATCTCTCTTCGGCGGGCTATCAGGACAAGGGGCGCTTCCGTTCGTGGCTCTTCAAGATAGCGCACAACACGTTCCTCAACCACAAGGCCAGCCAGCGCACCACGGAGAGTATTGACGAGGCGCGGACGCTCACGGGCAATACGGCTGCAGACAGCGGTTTCGAGCACCAGAGTCTCTATCTCGCCCTGAGCACCCTTCCTCCCAAGGAGCGTTCGGCCATCACGCTGTTTTATCTCAGCGGATACAACATCAAGGAGATTGCAGCCATCACGGAAACCTCTGAGGATGCTGTCAAAAAGCAGCTATCACGGGGACGCGACAGGCTTAGAGAGCAATTGAAAATTGAAAAATGAAAATTAAAATGGTTATGACAAAAGATAAAGCCCTTGAGGAGATCTTCTTCGCACAGACGCCACATTTTAGTGACAATGCCGAATTCATGGCCAAACTCACCAAACGTCTGGATGCCGTAGAATATATCAAGCAGCATCAAGAAGCCACTATCCGTCGCTACAAGATGGCTACGGTGGCAGCATTTGTTGTGGGCGTCATCAGCGGTGCCATCACAATGGCTTTTGTGCTTTCGATGCCGGCTGACGTCCCCCTGTTCACCTTTGAGGTGCATAGTGACATTCTGCTGTGGCTGCTAAATAATTCCCGCCTCATCACTTCTGCCTCTCTCGCCCTGTTGATGAGCTTCGGCCTTGCCAGTATTATCGCCAACGTTCAAGACATCATGTTGATGAGGGGGGACACAAGATACTGGAGGACTACGACCATCTCATGAGTTTCGTTGAAGAGACACCTAAGAGCCCATCAATGCAATCACGCAGAAAGCTATAAGAAGTACAAAAGCCAAATGATTCAAACAAAAGAGACCTATAACTCCATTTTGATACAGGGAAAGTACTATAGACAATTATAGAATGTCCACGTATAACATATAGTCCGTACGTTACGGACTGCGAGTCCGCTCCTTACGGACAAAGAGTCCGTAAGGGACGGACAAAAACTATCTCCCAGTTACCCTTGATGATTTGCTTGCTAATTTGTATCATTGACTTTCGTTGAATAAAGTAAATTTTCTTGGGCTTCGATGCTTCAAAATTTGTTTTTTCCCTCGCTTATTTGTATCTTTGCGTTATAAAAAAGAAAGTATGACAGAACAAGAGATATTCAGAAAAGAAGCCGAAAGCGGATACTTAGTATGTTTTGCTGAGCAATGCCCTTTGAAGGAGCAATGCCTACGCTATTTAGTGGGGCAGCAGATGCCTGACACCAGAAGTTCCTATCATTGTGTGAACCTCCGTTATCAGGATGTAGGTACAGAACAATGCTCGTTATTCCGCAATTCAAAAAAAGTAAAGTTTGCGAAGGGAATGATGCATATCTTTAATGTCGACATGCCTCGTCGCGTAGAGCAATTCGTGCGCCAAAGACTCATCGGAAAGCATTGTCGTACCTATTATTATGAGTATCGCAACGGCACACGCCTTATTTCTCCTGCCGTTCAGGAAGAAGTGCGCAATCTGTTTCGCGAGGCAGGCTGGAACGAAGAGGTTCACTTCGACAGCTACGTGGAAGATTACGAGTGGTAGAATTAATAAATCTAGACAGAAGGCATAAGCTATGAATATCGAACAAGTACGAGAATACACGTTGTCACTCCCAGGAGTGACTGAAGACCAAGCGTTTGGTGAAGACATCCTTAACTTCCGCTTGGAAGGAAAGATATTTGTCTGCCTATGGTTAGGCGGTGGCAGATATGATATGAAGGACGGAGTTTCAAGAATTGCCTTAAAACTGTCACCAGACAGGAATATGGAACTTAGAGAACAATTCTCTGCCGTAACACCTGCCTATCATTGGAACAAGACGCACTGGAGCGATATCTATTATGAAGAATTGGACGATGCATTAGTAGAGGGCTTGATTAAAGAGTCATATCAACTCATTGCATCGAAACTTCCAAAGGCTATTCGCTCAAAGTATTCAAGGCACGACAGATAATCAGGTCTTGCTCAATCTGCGCATTATCTATCCAGGGAGCATGCTCACTCCACTGTTGTATCGCTATTCTGTTTATCATATATCGTCTGTTTCTATTTCTACGTTTATGTTTATCTTCCACCGGCTGTCTCTGACAGATGGATTATCTTCTGCCGATGTACTATTATTCATAAATTTGCACCCGTCTTGCACTTGCTGGTTGACTCCGCCGCTTTTGATAATCCATAAACGTTGTGCAAATAAATATCAGAAAAGGGTTGCGAGTTATATTTTTTTTCGTAACTTTGCAACGCAAACGCGTGAATTAGACAAATCATATAATCGCATAACTTAAAACCACACCGCTATGAAAAAAATCATTCTTTTAGTTCTTATGTCAGTCTTTGCCTTCTGTGCACAGGCTCAGTCACTTATCGCAACCCTTCAGCAAGGTGATGTGGTCACACCCTTCTACGGGGAAAACGCCTTCCGCAATGCCTACGAAGCAGCACAGGACGGCGCAGTCATCACTCTCTCGACAGGAAACCACTACAAGAGTGGCTCGTTAGAAGTTAAAAAGTCAATAACCATCATCGGCTCTGGTGCTTACGGAGTGGATGAGGCCATTTCATACGTAAACGCCATTAGCGTCAGGGCTAATAATGTCAGAGTTGAGGGATTATACATAAAAGATGGAATCAACTTTGAAGCGTCAGCCACCGATTCCCGCGTTCTTCATTGCTATTTAAACAAATTAGAAGGATGGAAGCATTTTAACACTATTGTTGAACAATGCGTGATAAAGGAAAGCAACGTTATCGGTAATGATTTCAAGAATCTGTGCATAAAGAACTGTATAATAGAGCGGCTAGGCTCAGGTTATAATAGTGAGACAACATTTATCAATGACGTTATATATAAGATTTCTTATGTCGTTCCCATGAAAGACACTTATCGGAATTGCGTGATTGGTCTTGAGGAAAGAGAAAAGACACTTGAATCTCCAGGAGAATTCTATAATAATGTGTTCTTCAAGTACGAGGAAAACAATATTGACTTCGAGCTGAATTTGAGGTTTGCCGAGGGCTGCGTGCATTCCGGCAACTCGATTGACACCTACAACAACATCTTTGGAGGCGTGATTGATTATTCTGCAATGCCCAACACTACGGCTCTGGGCGACGATGGCAAGAAGGTGGGACCCGAAGGCGGCACTGGCTACAAACTCTATCCTGCCATACCGCGCATCATCAGCAAGCAAATCGACCGCCAGACAGATGCTGAGGGCAAGATAAACGTCAACATCCAAGTCAAGGCTGAGGATTAGTAAAACATCAAAAAGTTAGTGACTATGAGAAGGTGGTTAATCATACTACTCGCCCTCCCGCTGTTCACAACGCTCCCAGCACAAAACAGGAAACTCTCGCAATACGAGTACTGGATCGACAAGGACTATTCTTCGCGCACCACAAGGACGCTCTCCGCGAGCGAAGAGCGGATAGGCGTGCAAATAGACACCCGCGAAATGCAGGAGGGCATACACACAGTAAGCCTGCGCATAGCCGACGAGACAGGAGCCTGGAGCGGAACATTACACAGCTCGTACCTCGTTTTCCGACCGGAAGTCCACGAAGGCACTCAGCTGACTACCTGTGAATACTGGATAGACGCGGACTTCGAGCAGAGACAGCAGACGAGTGTGCAGAACGGGCTTGTGGCTATGCAGGTGGATGCTTCGAACCTGACTCCAGGCACGCACTACCTCAACTCCAGGATGCTGGACAGCAACGGAGTGGCAAGTGCAATTCTGCGTTCCTTCTTCTTCGTTTGCCCAGCCCCAGAAATTACAGGCGGAGAAATCGCAGCCTATGAATACTGGATAGACGGGGACTTCGAGCATAGACAGGAAGCGGCTGCTAGCGGCGAGAACATTGTATTTAGCATAAATTCTACAGGCCTGACAGAAGGCAGGCATTCTGTAAGTTTGAGAGTAAGAAACAGCTTGGGCATATACGGCAGCATCCTTCACGACTCTTTTTATAAATATGAAGTGGAAGAGCGAGGCGGTACGCCTGTCCTATGTGAATACTGGTTCGACGAGGACTTTGCCGCAAGGCAGGAAGTGCCCGTCGTGGATGGCAACGTCGCGTTCTATGCCGAGACCTCAGGACAAACAGAGGGAATGCATTCGCTCTCGTGGAGGATAAAGGACGACAAGGGCATCTACAGCGCAACGAACAGCTCGCGCTACTACAAACGCGAACTGCAAACCCTAGCCGAGGACATCGTCTGGTACCAATACTGGTGGAACGACCGATCGGACTTGGCTGTTCGCAAGGAAGTGACTCATAGCGGCGAACTCGCTATGGAAGACATCTTCGAGGTGCCCGACTATGTAGCAGAATCGACAGGCATGGAACCAGGAACCGCTGAGTTCCACATCCTTTTCTGCAACGACAAGGGCAACCTCTCGAACATCGTGACAGAAGTGGTGGAGGACAGGATTCCGCCTGTCTCGCACATGAACCCGCTGCCCCTGTCGCAAGAGACCAACGAGCAAGTCCTCTCTTGGAGCGGAAGCGACAAATGGGCAGGCGTGAAGGATTACTCCGTCTATGTGTATGACAACAGCAAAAAGGAATGGGTAGCCTTCCTTGAACATACAACAGAGACCTCAGCTCCATTCTATTGCTCCCTAAACGATGAGATTGTGAAGTTCTTCGTCATTGCCCGCGACAGCTTGGACAACGAAGAACCTATGAAGACAGAGGCCGAAGCACAGATCCGCTTCATGTACACCGACATCTATCCGCCAACGACAACCCTGAGTGTTTCCAGCGAAATGGTAAATGCAGGAGAGTCAGTCGTGCTGACTTGGGAATCTATCGATGACGTGAATGAGATAGCGGTCAACAATGTTTATTTCACTGAGGACGGAGGTCCGTTAATCCTATGGAAGAGCGTCAGCGGCACCAACTCTGCCACATTCAAAGGCAAAGCAGGTTCGACCTACATGTTCATTGTGACTGGCAACGACTCCGTGGGCAACAAAGAAAAGCCCGATATGGAGAAAGCAGTAACAGTAAGGTTTAACAGATAACAAGGAGGAATACGACATGAAGACAAAGACTATTTTATTCAGCTTGCTTTTCTGGATAGTTTGCCTCCCAAAAGCCCTGTGTTCAGACACCTACATTTCCGGCTATATAGGCGATGTGTTTACACTCTCCGTTTCTGATACCTATGGGCTTCAGGCTGTTAGTTGGTCCTGTGCAAATCAGTACAGAGTAAGCTTCGTTTCTGGTGCCCGCGGCAATACTGCCATGTTCAAGATTAACCAATACTTCATCGGGTCGGTCATGATTTCTGCGAAATGCACCTATCGCATTGGCTACGGCACATCTGCATATAACTATGTTGAATACGAACATTTCTATGTCTCATGCATGAGCGTTGGGATAGTCATTTCGCAACGGACACTCACGATAAGGCCGGGAGAATCGTACCAATTGGGTTACACTCAATGGGACAATCATCCCAGCATTGAAGTGTCGTGGAGTGTTGACCCCTATGGAATCGTTAAGGTGGATAACAACGGATTGGTGACAGGCCTTTCGCCAGGGAAGTGTGGAGTCATTGTAGGCAACAACTACAAAGGGATGGACTACTGTGTCGTTACCGTTGAACAGATAGACCCGACAGGAGTCTCTTTGCCAGCCTCTACTCAGGCTATACTCGAGCGCGGCGGCACTCAGCTCACCCCGACCTTCGAGCCAGAGAATGCCTATTCCCCCATCACCTGGGAGTCGAGCAACACAGAAGTGGCAACGGTGAGCACAACGGGCTACGTTAATCCCGTAAGCCCCGGAACTTCAGTCATCACGGCAACAACGGAGAACGGGCTGAGCTGTTCTACGACTGTGACCGTAAGCGAACCGCCATTCGAAGTGACGGCCATGCAGCCTTCCGACAATGCGACGTACATCTCGGCTTTTGCTTCGCCTCAAGTCACCTATTCGCTCGATTTGTATCAAGGGCCGGCATGGAGCGACATCCGCCTCACGACCTCAGGACAAAACGTGGAGGGTAATGCAAGTATCGATGGCAACAAACTGATGTTCACTCCTGCCCGTCCGCTTCAGGAGAACACGGACTATACGTTCACGATTCCAGCTAACGCCCTCGCAAACAAGTGGGGAACGGGATGCCCGAATGCTGCAAACCAGCGCTTCAGGACAGGCCCTTACGAAAAGCTCTCGCTCGAAATCTCGATGCAAGGAGGCTATGTCATGGCGGGTCAGACGGTTACGCTCTCCACAGAGTATGAATCGACAGAGATACGCTACACTAGCGACGGCACCACGCCAACTCAGCAGAGCAGGCTCTACACAGGTGCCATAGCACTCTATCAGGACACACATCTGCGAGCCAGAGCCTTCAAGGAGGGCTATGCACCGAGCGACATCGTGTCGGCTGACTTCATCATGAGCGATATGGCCATCAGGAAGATGTTCCCCGTTGATGAACAAATCTACATCTACACACACATCAATCCCTTCATCGAATACAGCACGAACATCAGCGAAAGCAGCAATATAAATAATGTGTCGCTGCTAATGGACAACACCGAGGCTATGGAGCGGGACATTGTCGTTTACGGGAACTCTATGTATGTCGTGCCTAAGCAACAGTTCGAGGCTGGGCATTCCTACACCATCAGCATTCCTGCAGATGCCCTCCACAACGAAAAGGGCGAACCAAACAAGGCAGCCGAATGGACCTTCAACACAGGAAACATCGTCAACCACATCTCTGCAGGACTCGACTTGTTTGCTGCACGCAAAGCCGACGGCTCGCTCTGGACTTGGGGCAATGTGCTCGAAAGTGCAGACGATGATACAGGATTCAGCAGTTGTAGGCAGAAGAACGAACCCTCATCGTTCACAACAGGCATCGCCGATATGAGCATCGGACTGACGCACTACAGCATGTTAACCCCAGAAGGGAAACTGTATATGTGGGGCAGGCAGTACTGTGGAGAGTTCGGAAACGGAAGTACAGCCACAGCTATCTCTCCGCTTGAGGTGATGAGCAACGTGACAGCTGTCTCTAATGGCGGACAGACAACAGCAATCCTGAAAGGAAAGGAACTGTTCCTGTGCGGACGAAACGACTACGGACAAATAGGCGACGGAACAACAGAAGCGAAGAGTACTCCTGTCAAAGTGCTCGATGATGTCAGGAAATGTGTGGCTGGATATGGTTCCACATACGCCATTGCTTCTGATGGGACGCTCCTTGCTTGGGGACGAAACGAGCATGGAGAGCTGGGCGACGGCACCAAGACGGAACAACACCAGCCCGTCAGCATCATGAGTGGCGTGAAGGACATTGCTGCCGCACGTCACGGAGGCTTCGGAGCCGTTGTCCTAAAGGAAGACGGAACACTATGGACTCTGGGAGAAACGACAGACGAGGTGATGAACGACGTGAAGATGATGTCCGTTGGTGCTGATTTTGTGGCAGCAGTCAAGAACGACGGTACGCTGTGGACTTGGGGCGAAAATTCCGCAGGACAGCTCGGTGACGGGACGTTTTCGCATCGCGATGCACCTGCTCAGATAATGAGGGGCATCGACTGTGTAGATTGCGGCTATTTGGGTGCAATTGCATTGGGCGAGGATGGCAGCGTCTATACTTGGGGCAAGATGCCTTGGGGAACTTCCTCGCGTCCGGAACGACGCATCGAGGGCGTGGCTCATTCCCAGCTCACAGGTCTTACCATCAATGCCGAAGAACTAAAGATGAATGTGGGTGAAAGGACTGTCGTGCAGGTTCTTCCTAATCCGCTGAATGCCAGCTTCACCCTTTGGGAATGGCAGACATCAAATGCTCAAGTTGCCTCAATAGATAAAAACGGTGTCGTTGAAGCAAAAAATAAAGGCTTGGCTTTCATCACTTTGACATCTGATAATGGAATCAGCACTTCATGCCGAATCCTTGTAGGTAACTCAGCATTCGGCGATGCCAACGGTGATGGACGCATCGACATTGAGGACTACTACATCGTTGTCGATTACATCGCACGAAAGAATCCGTCTGGCTTCAACTTCAAGAATGCTGACGTGAACGAAGACGGTGTGATAGACATCAACGACTTGACAAGCATAGTGAATATCATTAATCAATAGGGATAAAACTATGAAACGAATCATATTGCAACTTGCTCTTCTAACTGCCTGCTATGTTCAGGCCAACGCAAGCAGACTTTGGGTGGCTCCTTTCAACATCAAGGCCGGAGAAACAAAAGCGATCGACATATATCTCACAATGGACACTGAGGCTCTCTACTCAGCTTTCCAGTTCGATCTTCGGCTACCCGAAGGACTGGAGGTAGAGAGAGAGGCTTCCGGCAACCTCAGTTTCTCCCTCCAGACCAACCGAAAGGCCGAAGCAGAAGGTTGTCATAGCCTAACGTCGAACTTTGCTGACGGCTACTACACGGTCGTGGTTTCGTCATCGAAAAACGCTTTCTTGAAGGGCACGCAAGGGGCTGTGATAACCATGCAGGTCAAGGCATCAGCAGATGTGCAAATAGACAAGCTTGCTGCTTCCGTAACAGGCATCAAGTTGGGCAAAATCTCTGCAACCTCGGACGACTTTGCTTCCGAACCATTCATTGTTACATCGATGAAGGAACTGCACCTGCTTCTTGGAGCAAACGGCTATAACACGTATGCCTGCGACCATAATTTCAAGATGATTTCCAGTGCTACGGCCTATACAGGAACATACAGCGCAGGAAACGTGTCGCTTCTGGAGATTCCTAACGAAGCTGTCATCCCTGCTGCTGAAGGCGTGATGTTGATTGGAAATGAAGGGGATAATGTCGTACTGCTGGCAACAGGCGAAGATGCTGACATACTACAAGGCAATGACTTCGTGGGAGTTACAAGAATGACCACAAACCTGAAGCCTGGCTACAACTATGTCCTTGAATCAATAGACGAAGACAATTTCTTTGCTCCTGCTGCGAAGGACGAATCGGTAGAGACGCTGATGAACAAAGCCTACATCAACGTATGGGAAGAGCGACCTGAGATTATCACTATCAATAGCAATTTCCCCGATGGCATCAGTATCGTAACCGATGATTCGGGCTTGAACGTTACCACAGTTAAATATGTAAAGGACAGAAAGGTTCTGATAAAGAACAAAGAAGGAATCTACACCATATCAGGGACGAAAACTCCCTGATATGGATTTATCCCAGAATAGCGTTGGTTGACTATCCGTATAGAGAGTGTTCAACATAAATCCGTTCCTTCTGTGTCATCCATTACCCCTTAATCTCTTCCAGAGCGCCTGTTTCAGAGTCAATGATAAAGCCTCTGACCACAATGTCTTTGGGAACGAGGGGATGCGTCTTGATGGTCTCGACGGTCTTGCGGACGGATTCGGGGGTGTCTTTGAAGCCTTCTAACCAATGATGAAGGTCGATACCGCACTTCTGGATGGTGTCAAGCGTTTCGTCTGTTACTCCTCTGGCTATCATTTCATGGTGGAAGTGGTCGAAGCTCATGTGGCATGCGCCGCAATGCGAGTGAGCCACGACCATGATTTCCTCCACGCCCAGCTCATAGATGGCGACAATGAGGCTTCGCATGGCAGAGTCGAAGGCGGAGATTACCAGTCCTCCGGCGTTCTTGATGATTTTGGCATCGCCGTTCTTCAGTCCCAAAGCAGCGGGGAGAAGTTCTGTCAGTCGGGTATCCATACATGAAAGCACCGCCAACTTCTTGTCGGGGTACTTGTCGGTCAGATATTTCTCGTAGCACTTGGATTCTACGAAAGTCTTGTTGAAGTCAATAATCTTGTCTATCATATTCGTTTCTTTTCCTTTATACTTTCAGTTTTTGATATGCTAACCGTTCATCACCAGAGGCGAGGTAGATGATGCCGCAATAGGTGAAGCCATGCTTGGCGATGTTATGCTGCATGATGGTGTTGTCGCGATGGGTGTCTATGCGGATGTTCGTATCATGGGAGAAACAGAATTCCATAATGCTGCTGAAGATGCCGTGAGTGTCGGGATAACTGGCAATACGATGGACGACATGATAGGGGCGTTCATCATCAAGCCACTTGCCTTCATAGATTGTGGCGTATGTGGGTTCAGGGGACTGTAGGAAAGCAAAGTAGCCAACTATCTCTTCATCATCTTCAATGACAAAGCCGCCATTTCTTTCCATATCAAAGATGATGACAGCTTCCGACGGATAGCCATCTCCCCATTGGAGCATGTTGCCTGACTGCCGCATTATCTTCTTTGCAGCATCCATGACGTTCATAATCGCCGCCATGTCCGTTGGCCTTGCTTCTCTTATCGTTCTGCTCATTGCCTGATGAAATGCGGATAATCACGTTCTCCAAATGTTGATGCGAATGCAAAGCCTTCGTAGCTGAAGGCACAAAGATTTTCGGGGTTGGTGATGCGATGCTCAATGATGAAGCGCGTCATGGCTCCCCGACAGGTCTTTGCCCATACTGCCTGTATCTTCAGGTCGTTTCCCTGACGGACATAGAACAATGGCTGAATGATGCGCACTTCCTGACGGACGCGCTGCCAGTCGAAGAGGTGCTGGTATTCCTCTGTGGCAAGGTGTATCAGTATGCCGTCATCGGCTTTCACGGCTTCAATCAGCATATCGGTCAGGCGGCTCTTCCAGAAGCCAAACATATTCTGCCCTACCCCACTTGGTAGTTCCACATGTCCCTCCATACGATAAGGCAGAATGCCATCCAAAGGCCGGAGTATACCATAGAGGAAAGAGGTTATCCATAGCCTCCCCTGAGCATAATTGAGGTCATCATCGGTCAGCGTCTCTGCTTTCAGGTGCTTGTATGCCTGACCATGATAGGCAAGGATGGCAGGCAGCTTTGGCTTTTCCTCGAAGAACTGCATGAACCTGAGCCTGTTTTGCAAAGCAATCTGCTGACTGCAATTGAGCATCTCCGCGATTGTCTCAGAAGGATACAGAGCCATGTCCCTTGCAAAAGCCTCTGCCTCGCTCTGGAAGTGAGGTGTTGACAAGCCTATGTCGGGCACGGACTTCAGTTTGTCGTGCATTATCTTTGCGGAAGCGAGTATTATCTGCATGGTCAGTCTTCCTTTCCTAACTGTTCCTCCAAGAACTCCGCAGCATCGCCCACACAGTCGGGACACTCACGCAAGACCACCTTTGTCCCTACCCCTTTGAGCAGCTTGCATTGCGTTGCGCCGTTCCTTTGCTGGAACTGATTCATCATCTGCTTCATGCCCTTCATAGACTTAGCCCTGTCTTTGGTGAACATACCCAAAGTGATGCCAGCGCCGACCAGTGCGCCGCACGTACCTTCCATATTGCCCATGCCGGCACCAAAGGCGTTGGCTATGTTCCTGGCAGTCTCTTCGTCAATGCCTACCCTGTCGGCATAGGTACAGAGAATCGCCTGGGCGCAGTTGTGCGAACCGCACCTCTTCTTCTCTGCCGCCAAGTGTTTCCTTGTTTCCATCTTCTTTCGTCGGTTTAGTTTTCCTTCCCTAAATAATCATATTACAGAAGTTTAAATATTACTTCTTGTACTTCTGTCTCAATCCGGTTGCTGACCGTCATGGGCTTTCCAGGCACACTCAGTTATCTTCAAATCTGTGAAGATGGCGGTGAAGGATGATTCCTCTGGTGAGCAGGCGTAGATGCCGAAGCTGATTTCCTCTGCTGCTGCGGGCATGTGGCATACCCGCATCTGGCTGAATGTCTGTCCGTCTGCCGAGCATTCGATGCAGTAATCATCCTCACGTCTGGAGAGTCTGTACCACATGGTTTTTACATCGGCGGGAATGGCTGTTGTGGCCCAGTCAGAATAGCCGCTATTTGTGACTACACTGCCTAGGTGCTGGAACTGTTTATTCTCATATTCAACTGATCCTTTAAGCCAGTTTTGGCTGTCCAGGTACATGACGATGCCGCATTGGTCAAAGCGATGGTGACTGCCAGTAAAGTCAGTTTTTACGATGAAGCTAAAGAACTTTTGGCTGGTTTTCATCTGAAGCACGGGAGCGTTGTCGTTCTGGAAGTGGTAGTATGTACGCTGCCATAGGTCAGTCTTTGGTGCGGTAGTGACGAGGATGGTATCGCCTTTAACTTCGTAGCTTTCTGGTTGGCGTGTCCATTGCAGGTTGCTGATATCCACCTGGCCATTATTGGCAAGTGCAGTCTGAACATTGTCGGCAGCATCTGACTTCACTTCACTTTTGTCCTGATTACTGCATGCACTCAGCACAAGTCCAATCACTAAGAATGATAATAGTTTCTTTTCCATAATTTAATGTCTTATTGGATGCAAAATTACAAATAAAAATCAAATTAATCAGCAGATTTTTGTAATTTTGCCAACTGATTCAAGATAATATGATTACACGGCATAGTATAGAGACGGCTTACAGTTTCCTGCACCAGAAACGGAATGTGTACATTCATTCCACGATGGAGTGGCAGAGAGATGATATTGAGTACGCGATAGGCTGCTTTGCGGATGACATGAGTCCGGAACTTTACGCTCTTCTTTCTGAAGGCCGGCCTGATTTCCTAAGGGATCACACTCGCTTTGAGGAGGATATTTCCCTGGCGGTAGAAAGGCTATCTGACCTTTACAGAATTATCAGGGTTTAGAGGCTCTGTACTATCAGAAAACACACATGGTAAATCAGTTCCCTTTAACCGGACACAGTAACTAAATCGGAGAAAGGTCAATGTCTGTAAATTGTAAGGGTAATAAAGCATTTATGCTATCAACCACATGAATGCCTTCTGTTCCGTAGAGGAGAATACGGATGGGCTGATGATAACGCTGCTCAATGCCGGAAATGACCTGACGGCAGGCACCGCAAGGCGTAATGGGCTGTGACAGGAAGCCCGCCTTGTTACGAGCTGCAATCGCCAGGGAGAGGACAGGCTGTTTGGGATACTGAGCGTTAGCTGCAAAAAGGGCAGTACGCTCAGCACACAGGCCAGACGGAAAGGCCATATTCTCCTGATTACTTCCTATAACTATGGCTCCGTCTGCCAGTTGTACGGCAGCTCCTACGCAGAAACCTGAATAAGGTGCATAACTGCCCGAGGTAGCATCCTTAGCCGCCTGTAAAAGGATCTGATCCTCCTTAGCCAATTCATCCCAGTCATAAACCCGGATGGTGCTGTTAATGATGTACTCTTTCATTGTTTAATCACTTTTTAAGCACAAATATAAGAGTTTATTTCATAAAGCGGTAATTTTTAGCTAATTTTGTGCCCGAATTTGAAGAACGGGAAATGAAATCAAGATTATTTTCAACATTTGCACTGCTTTTGTTCCTGCAATTATTCATCTTTGCGCAGCGGACAAACCAGGCTTATTGGGCATACATTGACCAGTACAAAGGCATTGCCATTGAGCAGATGCATAAGTACCGTATTCCTGCCAGTATTACACTGGCACAGGGCCTGCTGGAGAGTGCCGCGGGACGGAGCTCACTGGTTACGAAGGCGAACAACCACTTTGGTATTAAGGTGAGCGGAAACTGGACGGGACCTTATGTGCTGAAGAACGACGATGCCCCTAATGAGAAGTTCCGCAAGTACCGCAGCGCCCGTGAAAGCTATGAGGATCATTCACGGTTCCTGCAGGGAAGGCGTTACCAAGGCCTGTTTCAACTTAAGATTACCGACTACAGAGGCTGGGCCCGGGGACTGAAGGCCGCAGGGTATGCCACATCGCCTACCTATGCCGAATCTCTGATTCGCATCATAGAGATGTATGACCTGTATAAGTTTGACAACGGCAGCTACAGACAAGAGAAGAAGACCACGCCAATCATCCCCGTTACGAAGACGAAGAGTTCTTTCTTCCAGACACATACACTATATACGCATAACAAGAACTACTTTATCATTGTGGAGGTAGGTGACGACATGGCCACCATCAGCAGGGAAACAGGCCTGAGTCTGCGCAAACTGTACAAGTACAATGACTTGCCGCGTGACTATGCTCCCACGCAGGGCGACCTGATTTACCTGAAAAAGAAGCAGAAGTGTGCCAGCAAACAGTTCAAGAAGAACCCTATACACATTGTAGAACAGAACCAGAGCCTGTTTGATATCTCACAGCTCTACGGCATACGCTTGAAGAGCCTGTACAAGATGAATCAGTTTGAACCTTCGCATGAGATTAAGCCCGGTGACATCCTGAGAATCAGATAAACTATTCTGCTTTACAGTCTCACCCATGCCTATTCTCTGAAGAGAGGAACCTGAATTTTTAATTAGAATTTTGAATTAAAACAAATATATGATTACATTATCCAACATTGCCGTACAGTTCGGCAAAAGAGTCCTGTACAAGGATGTGAATATGAAATTCACCAATGGTAACATATACGGTGTTATCGGTGCTAACGGAGCAGGAAAGTCAACGCTGCTGAAAGCCATCAGCGGCGAGCTGGAACCCACCAAAGGTACAGTGGAACTGGGACCGGGGGAACGATTGAGTGTTCTTAGCCAGGACCACTTCCAGTATGACCAGGAAACAGTACTGAATACGGTACTGATGGGACATACAACCATGTGGGATATCATGAAGGAGCGTGAGAGTTTGTACTCAAAGGCCGACTTTACGGACGAGGACGGCATCCGCGTAGCTGAACTGGAAGACAAATTTGCCGAGATGGGCGGCTATACCGCAGAGAGCGATGCCTCTGCCCTACTCTCAGGCTTGGGAATCAAGGAAGACAAGCATCACCAGCTGATGGGCGAACTCTCAGGTAAGGAGAAGGTACGTGTAATGTTGGCAAAGGCCCTCTTCGGCAATCCGGACAACCTGTTGCTGGACGAGCCCACCAATGACCTTGACCTGGATACGGTGCAGTGGTTGGAACAGTACCTGAGCGAGTTTGAGCACACCGTACTGGTGGTGAGCCATGACCGTCACTTCCTGGACTGCGTATGTACACATACCGTGGACATTGACTTCGGTAAGGTAACCATGTTTGCCGGTAACTACAGCTTCTGGTACCAGAGTAGCCAGCTGGCCCTGCGTCAGGCACAGAACCAGAAGGCCAAGGCTGAAGAGAAACGTAAAGAACTGGAGGAGTTCATCCGTCGTTTCTCAGCCAATGTGGCTAAGAGTAAGCAGACCACCAGCCGTAAGAAAATGCTGGAGAAACTGAACGTAGAGGAAATCAAACCCTCAACCCGAAAGTACCCCGGTATTATCTTCCAGATGGAACGCGAACCGGGTAACCAGATTCTGGAAGTAGAAGGCCTGAAAGCGACCATGGATGACGGCACGGTACTGTTTGACAATGTCAGCTTTACCATAGAGAAGGGTGACAAGGTAGTATTCCTAAGTCACGACCCGCGTGCCATGACAGCCCTGTTCGAGATTATAAACGGCAACCGCAAGGCACAGGCCGGTACCTACAACTGGGGAATTACCATCACCACGGCCTATCTGCCCGTTGACAATACAGAATTCTTCCAGAGCGATCTGAACCTGGTGGACTGGCTGGGCCAGTTCGGCGAGGGAAACGAAGTGTACTTCAAGCAATTCCTGGGCCGGATGCTCTTCAGCGGCGAGGAAGTGCTGAAGAAAGTGAACGTACTGTCCGGAGGTGAGAAGATGCGCTGTATGATAGCCCGTATGCAGCTTAAGAACGCCAACTGTCTGATTCTGGACACCCCCACCAACCACCTGGACTTGGAAAGTATTCAGGCATTCAACAACAACCTGAAGCTGTTTAAGGGTAACATCCTGTTCAGCAGCCATGACCACGAGTTTATCCAGACCGTAGCCACACGTATCATTGAGCTGACACCCAACGGTACCATTGACAAACTGATGGATTATGACGAATATATCAGCAGCGAGTCAATCAAGGAACTGAAGGAGAAGATGTACACAGTTTAAGGACTGACACATTGACACTTGGCACACTTTTTGTTTGAAGTGATGCAGAAAACAACAGATTAAAATCATGAGTGAAGAATTGAAGAACGAAGAACAGATGGAGCAGCAGGAGACTCAGGAAACTGCAGAAGCTCAGAACGAAACAAATACAGAGGAAAAGACTGAACAGGATACAGAGAAAGAACTGACCGTAGAGGAGCAGTTGGATGCTGCGAAGAAAGAGATTGAGGAGCTGAATGACAAACTTCTGCGTAAGATTGCGGAATTTGACAACTACCGCAAACGAACCCTCAAGGAGAAGACCGAGCTGATCCTGAACGGCGGCGAGAAGACCATTGTATCTATCCTTCCCGTTATAGATGATATGGAACGCGCACTCAAGAACATGCAGAAGGCAGAAGATGTAGCCGCTGTACTGGAGGGTGTGGAACTGATTTACAAGAAGTTTATGGACATCTTGGCCAAGCAAGGCGTAAGCGTGATTGAGACCAAGGATGCCGACTTCAATGTAGATATTCACGAAGCCATAGCCCAACTGCCCGCTCCCACCGAGGAACTGAAGGGCAAGGTAATGGACTGCACGCTGACAGGATACAAGTTAAATGACAAGGTAATCCGCCACGCTCAAGTAGTGGTGGGACTATGATGTGAATTCAAAATTCAAAATTCAAAATTGATAATTAGCGGTTATAGGTTAGAGGTAAGTTTATACCTAAGCCTTCAAAAATCGATAATTATGAATAATGAATTAAAAATTATGAATTAAAAACAATTATGGCAGAGAAAAGAGATTATTACGAAGTCTTAGGCGTATCTAAGAATGCCTCTGATGCAGAGATAAAAGCCGCATACAAGAAGATGGCCATCAAATATCACCCTGACCGCAATCCGGGTAATAAAGAGGCCGAGGAGAAGTTCAAGGAGGCAGCCGAAGCATACGATGTACTGCGTGATCCACAGAAACGTCAGCAGTATGACCAGTTCGGCTTTGCCGGAATGGGCGGACAAGGCGGATTCGGCGGTGCCAGCATGAACATGGATGATATCTTCTCCATGTTCGGAGACATCTTCGGAGGCCGAGGCGGATTCGGCGGATTTGAAGGCTTTAGCGGATTCGGCGGATTCGGCGGCGGCAATGCCGGCCATAAGACATACAAGGGTGCGGACCTGAGACTGAAGGTGCGCCTGACACTGGAGGAAGTGGCTACAGGTGTCACCAAGAAGTTCAAGGTACGCAAGAACGTCACCTGCAGCGCCTGTAACGGAACAGGCAGTGCCGACGGCAAGAAAGAAACCTGCTCGCAGTGTAAAGGCTCGGGTACCGTATATAAGACCATCAACTCCATGTTCGGCCGTATGCAGACGCAGACGGTATGCCCCTCCTGCAACGGAACAGGCAGCACCATCAAGAACAAATGCCCCAAGTGCGGTGGCGAAGGAGTAGTCAGCGGAGAAGAGATTATAGAGGTAGCCATCCCGGCCGGCGTAGATGACGGCATGGTAGTGACCGCCAGCGGAAAAGGTCATGCCGGAAAGCAGAATGGCGTACCCGGTGACATTCAGGTATTCATTGAGATAGAACCGCATAAGGAACTTATCCGTAACGGGCAGAACCTGGAATACAACCTGCTGTTGGATGTTCCCACGGCAGTACTTGGCGGCTCAGCAGAAGTTCCTACCATTGACGGCAGGGTAAAGATCAAGATTGAGCCCGGAACACAGCCCGGCAAGATTATGCGTCTGCGCGGCAAGGGTCTGCCTGCCGTATCCGGCTATGGATACGGTTACGGAGATCTGATTGTGAACATCGGCGTATATGTTCCCCGTAACCTGAGCAAGGAGGAGAAGGAGATGTTCGAGAAGATGCGCGAAAGCGAGAACATGCTCCCCAAGGCTGAAGAGAAAGAAAGTTTCTTCAAGAAATTCAAGAAAATGTTCGAATGACATATCAGGAAGCAATAACATACCTGTTTACCGCCGCCCCGTTATTCCAGAATATCGGGGCGGGTGCATATAAGGAAGGGTTAGACAACACCCGCCTGCTGGATGAGCACTTCGGTCATCCGCACCGTAACTACCGTACCATACACGTGGGCGGAACCAATGGCAAAGGAAGCACCAGCCATACACTGGCAGCCATCTTACAGTCCCAAGGCTACCGCGTAGGACTCTATACCAGTCCGCACCTTGTGGATTTCAGGGAGAGAATCCGTGTGAACGGAGAGATGATTCCCGAGCAGCGGGTCATCAGCTTCGTAGAACAGGAACGGTCCTTCTTCGAACCCCTGCACCCATCCTTCTTCGAACTGACAACAGCCCTGGCATTCCAGTACTTTGCCGAGCAGAAGGTTGATGTGGCAGTGATAGAAGTAGGACTGGGAGGACGGCTGGACTGCACCAACATCATTCAGCCGGACCTGTCCGTTATTACTAACATCAGTTTCGATCACATCCAGTTCCTGGGCAACACACTGCCCCAGATCGCATCCGAGAAGGCCGGAATCATCAAGCACGGCATACCGGCAGTAATCGGCGAAGCCGGGGATGATGAGGTCAGGAAAGTATTCCTGAAGCAGGCTGAAGAGGTAGGCACAAAGCTGATTTTTGCTGAGGAGGAAGAAGAGCTCACCGGATATGACTACACCCCTACCAATGGCTATACCTACCACACCCGGACATACGGCCAGCTGAAAGGTCAGTTGGGCGGCTACTGCCAGGAGAAGAACACCCGTACCATTCTGGCAGCCGTCAGTGAACTGAATCAGGCAGGCTACGGCATCACCAGCGCATCTGTAGCAAACGGCATCTCCCATGTATGCGAACTGACAGACCTCATGGGAAGATGGCAGATTATCAGCCGGGAACCCCTGACCGTCTGTGATACTGGCCATAACACAGGAGGCATGCAGTACATCACCCGTCAACTGCGGGAAACACCTCACCAGCGCCTACATATTATAATAGGTATGGTGAATGACAAAGATGTCAACACCGTACTTTCCATGCTGCCAGAGGACGCCGTTTACTACTTCACACAAGCCTCAGTAAAGAGAGCCATGCCCTGTGAGGAATTTGCCGGCATAGCCCGAAAACACAATCTGCAGGGCACCTGTTACGGCAATGTGGCATCAGCCTATCATGCAGCCAGGCAAAATGCGGATAAATCAGACCTAATCTTCGTCGGAGGCAGTACATTTATCGTTGCAGACATGCTAAAAAACATATTTTAGCGTATTTTCTCGGTTAATGTGATATAAAATTCGTTCATTGATTTTGTTTTTTGATAAAAACTTTGTAAGTTTGCATAAGTAATTATCAAAAACTAATCTTCAAGACCAATGGACAAAGAACTAATTTCCGGATTAAAGAGAGAAGACTTCCAGGCTGTTGTCCAGGGAAAGCAGACAGACTTGTACACCCTGACCAACAGCAATGGAATGGAAGTATGCATAACCAATTACGGCGGTGCTCTTGTGGCCATCATGGTTCCTGACAAGGAAGGCAAGATGGCCAATATTATACAAGGACATGACAACATAAAAGGCGTTGTCGAAAGCCCCGAACCCTTCCTGAGTACACTTGTAGGCCGATACGGCAACCGCATCTGCAAGGGCAAGTTCACCATGAACGGCAAGGAATACAACCTGGCCGTCAACAACGGGCCCAACCACCTGCACGGCGGACCAACCGGATTCCATGCCCGCGTATGGGATGCCGAGCAGATCAACGACAGCGAGCTCGTTCTCCGCTACGTATCCGCCTATTATGAGGAAGGCTTCCCCGGCGAACTGAAAATGGCTGTCAAGTACAGCCTCAGCGAAGACAATGAGCTTATCATTGACTATCGCGGCAATACCAACAAGAAGACCATTGTCAACATGACAAGCCACGGCTTCTTCTCCCTGGCCGGTATTGCCAACCCCACCCCCGAGGCATTGAATAATGTATTGCAGATCAATGCCGACTTCTACATTCCCATTGACGAGACCAGCATTCCCACAGGAGAAATCCTCAAGGTAGCCGGCACACCCTTCGATTTCCGTCAGCCCCATACCGTAGGCGAACGCATAGCAGCCGATGACCAGCAGATCAAGAACGGCACAGGCTATGACCACTGCTACGTGCTGAACAAGCGCGAGCCCGGTGAACTGTCCTACGCCGTAAAGTGCGTAGAGCCCAATAGCGGACGCTGCCTGGAGATGTGGACTACCGAACCCGGAGTACAGTTCTACAGCAGCAACTGGCACAACGGCCTGGTAGGAACCCACGGAACCGTTTACGGCAAGTACAGCGCCCTCTGTTTCGAGGCACAGCATTTCCCTGACAGCCCCAACCGCGCCTACTTCCCCAGTTGCATCCTAAAGCCCGGAGAAGTATATCAGCAGAAGACAGTCTATAAGTTCAGTGTAGAAAAATAAATCATAAAAATCATATTAAAAACTAAAACAAAATGGCACAAAAATCAAAACAGTGGGCAGCGATTATCATGATGATTGCCCTCTTCGCAATGATCGCCTTCGTGACAAACCTTTGTTCACCCATGGCAGTTATCGTACAGAATCAGTTCGGCGCTTCTGAACTTCAGTCACAAATCGGCAACTACGCCAACTTCATTGCCTATCTGGTAATGGGAATCCCCAGCGGTATGCTGATTGTGAAATACGGTTACAAGAAGACAGCCATCCTGGCCCTCATCGTAGGAATCATCGGTATGGCCCTGGAATTGTTGTCCGGAACAATGGAGAGCATGTGGATCTACCTGGCCGGCGCATTTATCAGCGGTTTCTGCATGTGTATGCTCAACTGCGTTGTCAACCCCCTTCTGAACCTTCTTGGCGGTGGCGGTAATACCGGAAACCAGCTCATCCAGATCGGCGGTGCATTCAACTCATGCGCAGCTGTAGCAGTTTACATCATCCTGGGCGCCCTCATCGGCGAGGTAACCAAGGATACCGCCATCACAGACGCAGCACCTGCCATGTTCATCGCACTGGCCATCTTCCTGCTGGCACTGTTTGTAATGTTCCTGACCAAGATTGAGGAGCCCGCTCAGGAGCCCGTTAAGCTGGAGCTCATCAAGGGAGCGCTCAGCTTCCGTCACTTCGCACTCGGAGCCCTGGCCATCTTCCTGTACATGAGCGTAGAGGTAGGTACTCCCACCTATATGATCAAGTATCTGATCAGTGACTGCGGTGTAGCAGCCGGTACAGCCTCACTGATTGCAGCCGTATATTGGTTTGCCATGTTCATCGGCCGTTCAGTAGGCGGTTCCATCGGAGGCAAGGTCAGCAGCCGCGTTATGGTCAGCACCACAGCTGCCGCAGCTGTAGCCCTGATAGCCTTCGGTATGTTCGCCCCCGAGTCCATGACAGCCAATGTTCCCGGTGTTGACTGGGCTAACCTCAGCGTAATCTGGACCGAGGTTCCCGTAGGCGTAGCCGCCTTCATCTGCGTAGGTCTCTGCACCTCAGTAATGTGGGGCGGAATCTTCAACATGGCCGTAGAAGGCCTGGGCAAGTACACAGCTGCCGCATCAGGTATCTTCATGACAATGGTATTCGGCTGTGCCGTAATGGTAGCCGTTCAGGCATGGGTAGTAGACCTTACCCAGAGCTATCTGACCAGCTACTTCGTACCCCTGGCATGCGCAGCCTACATCCTGTTCTACGCCCTGATTGGATCCAAAGTCAGCAAGCGTGCTGAATAAACAAGTATATTAACCTAAAAAATCAAACGACATGAGATTAACAATTGATGATGTAAGAAGTCGTTTCATCAAGCACTTTGATGGAACCACAGGCTCCGTATATGCCTCACCCGGACGTATCAACCTGATTGGTGAGCACACAGACTATAACAACGGTTTCGTATTCCCCGGCGCTGTAGAGCAGGGCATCATAGCCGAGATCAAGCCCAACGGCACCCGCAATGTCCGCGCCTACTCCATCGACCTCAAGGACTACACCGAGTTCTCCATCGATGACGAGAAGGGACCAAGTGCATCATGGGCCCGCTACATCTACGGCGTATGCCGTGAGATGATGGCATTAGGTGTACCCGTTGAAGGCTTCAACACCGCCTTTGCCGGCGATGTACCCTTAGGAGCAGGCATGAGCTCAAGTGCCGCCCTGGAGAGCACCTACGCCTTCGCCCTGAACGACATATGGGGTGACAACAAGATAGAGAAGATGGAACTGGCCAAAGTAGGACAGCGCACCGAGCACAAGTATGTAGGTGTAAACTGCGGCATCATGGACCAGGCCATCAGCGTATTGGGCAAGAAAGGCTCACTGCTCCGTCTGGACTGCCGTAGCGGCGAGTATGAATACTTCCCCTGGAACCCCAAGGGATACCAGCTCATCCTGGTCAACAGCTGCGTAAAGCACGAACTCAAGGGCTCACCCTACAACGAGCGCCGTATGCAGTGCGAGCACGTTGCCGAGGTTATCAGCAAGACACATCCCGAGGTAAAGAGCCTGCGTGATGCCAACTACGACATGCTGGAAGAAGTAAAGAGCCAGATTACCGAGGACGAATACAAGCGCGCCCGCTACGTCATCGGCGAGGTAGTACGCGTACTCACCGTATGCGACGCCCTGCAGAAGGATGACTACGAGACCGTAGGCAAGATGATGTACGAGACCCACTATGGCCTGAGCAAAGAGTATGAGGTAAGCTGCGAAGAACTTGACTTCCTGAATGACATCGCCAAGGAGGAAGGAGTAACCGGTTCCCGTATCATGGGCGGCGGCTTCGGCGGCTGTACCATCAACCTGGTTGCCAACGAACTGGCTGCCAACTTCAAGAAAGTCGTAGTGGAAAAGTTTGAGAAGAAATACGGCAAGAAGCCCATCGTCATCGACGTAGTCATCGGTGACGGTTCACGTAAACTCTGCTAACCGACTATCATTAAACAATACTGCATCCCCGCTATGGACCTGACATCTGTAGCGGGGATTTTTCTATATTTGGCAATATAGGGAAATAAAGAATTAAAGATAGTTGAAAATCTGCACAGAATTTCATAATTTTGCAAACAGAAAAAACAGATAAACAAAAGATATCACAATGAATAGCATTCAAACGATGAATCGGGCAGCCGACAATATACGTATTCTGGCTGCGGCAATGGTGGAAAAAGCCAAGAGCGGACACCCCGGCGGAGCCATGGGCGGTGCAGACTTTATCAACGTACTGTACAGCGAATACCTGCAGTTCGACCCCAAGAATCCCACCTGGATGGGACGTGACCGTTTCTTCCTGGATCCCGGACACATGTCACCCATGCTCTATGCGGAACTGACACTGATAGGTAAATACACATTAGACGAAATCCAGCAATTGCGTCAGTGGGGCTCCCCCACCCCCGGTCATCCCGAGGTATGCTATGAGCGTGGTATCGAGAACAGCTCAGGCCCCCTGGGTCAGGGACACACCTACGCTGTAGGAGCCGCCATCGCCGCCAAGTTCCTGGCAGCCAGGACCGGCAACCCCACCTTCCAGGAGGAAACCATCTACGCCTACATCAGTGACGGCGGAATCCAGGAAGAAATCAGCATGGGAGCAGCCCGCATCGCAGGCAACCTGGCACTGGACAACCTCATCATGTTCTATGACTCCAATGACATCCAGCTCTCCACCGAGACAGACGTAGTCATGAGCGAAGACACAGCCGCCAAATACCGCGCCCTCAAGTGGGAGGTAATTGAAATCAACGGCAATGACGTAGCACAGATCCGTACTGCCATCGAGAAAGCCAAGAGCATAAAAGGCAAGCCCACCCTAATCATCGGCAAATGCGTAATGGGAAAGGGAGCCATGAAAGCCGACGGCACCAGCTACGAGCGCAACTGCGGCACACATGGCGCACCCCTGGGCGGAGACGCCTACCGTAACACCGTACAGAACCTGGGCGGCAACCCGGACGACCCCTTCGTCATCTGGCCCGAGGTACAGGAAATGTACAACGCCCGCCTGAAAGAGCTGGAAAGTATAGTAGCCAAGCGTCATCAGGAAGAAGCCAACTGGGCCGAGAAGAATATAGACAAAGCCGCCCAGCTGAAAGACTGGTTTGCCAACAAGCTCCCCCATATTGACTGGGACAGCATCCAGCAGAAACCCAATGACGCCACACGTAACGCATCCAGCGCCTGCCTCAGCCTCCTGGCCAAACAGGTCCCCAATATGATAGTCTCCTCAGCCGACCTCTGCAACTCAGACAAGACCGACGGATTCATCAAGGGCGGCGCCAGCAATATCAGCAAGGACAACTACGGCGGCGGATTCCTCCAGGCCGGAGTAGCCGAACTGACAATGGCATGCTGCTGTATAGGAATCTCACTCCACGGCGGCGTCATCGCAGCCTGCGGAACCTTCTTCGTCTTCAGTGACTACATGAAGCCCGCCATCCGCATGGCAGCCCTGATGGAACTGCCCGTCAAATTCATCTGGACACATGACGCCTTCCGCGTAGGCGAGGACGGACCAACCCACGAACCCGTAGAACAGGAAGCACAGATCCGACTGATGGAGAAACTGAAGAACCACAGCGGCCGCAACTCCATGCTCGTACTGCGTCCCGCAGACACCAAGGCAACCACCGTATGCTGGAAGCTCGCCATGGAGAATACCAAGACCCCTACCGCACTGATCCTCAGCCGTCAGACCATCGAAGACCTGCCTGAAGGAACCAATTACGAAGACGCCAAGTACGGCGCATACATCACCGCCGAAAGTGACGAACAGTATGACGTCATCATGGTAGGTAACGGTTCCGAGGTCAGCACCCTGATAGCCGGAGCACGCCTCCTCCGCAAGGACGGAATCAAAGTACGAATCATCAGTGCCCCCAGCGAAGGCCTCTTCAACGAGCAGCCCCAGGAATACCAGAGCAGACTCATTCCCCAGGGCAGCAAAGTGTTCGGACTTACCGCCGGACTGCCCGTTAACCTGCAGGGCTTCCTCATCGGCGCACATCCCTCAAGCCGTATATGGGGATTGGAGAGCTTCGGCTTCTCAGCACCCTACAAAGTGCTTGACCAGAAACTCGGATTCACCGCCGAGAATGTTTACAACCAAGTTAAGGAATTACTTCAGGCATAACATAATAATATGAAAGTAGGATTGGCCAGTGACCACGCTGGATTTGCTCTCAAGGAGCATGTGAAAGAATATCTGAAAGCCAAAGGGCTGGAATTCCAGGATTTCGGCACCTACAGCGAAGACAGTTGTGACTACCCCGACTTCGGCCACGCCTTAGGCGCAGCCATCGATGCCGGCACCGTATATCCCGGCATAGCCGTCTGCGGAAGCGGTGAAGGCATCAGCATGACGCTGAACAAGCACCAGTCCGTCCGTGCCGGCCTGTGCTGGATACCCGAGATCGCCCATCTGATCCGTCAGCACAATGATGCCAACGTACTGGTAATGCCCGGACGTTTCATTAACAATGCCCAGGCAGATGCCATCATGGACGAATTCTTCGCCACCCCATTCGAGGGAGGACGTCATCAGAAACGGGTTGAGAAAATTCCATTGAAATAAGAGCCTTCAGGCTTTTATTTCAACGGGAACGTCAACCCTATTAACAATAAACAGTAAACCGTAAACAGTAAACAGTAAACCAAACAAAAAGGGCTGGAGATTTTCCAGCCCTTTTTGTTATTTATCCAAAACGCAGTACTTTGAACTGTTACTCTTGTACTCCGGAACAATCTCCTTCATAATCTTAACGATAGTCATATCGTCATAATCACCCGCAGCCTTAATCAGGCGATTCTCGTCAGCACAAACCGTCTCATAGTCATACTCACGAACCGAGGCAATCATAATCTTAGGATGAATGGTAGGCTTGGTACTTTCCATATCAGACAGCACCTCCTCATACAGCTTCTCACCGTCACGCAGGCCCGTAAACTTAATGTCCACATCCTTCGCTCCAGACAGCTTAATCATACGCATCGCCAAGTCAGCAATACGTACAGGCTTACCCATGTCAAATACGAAAATCTCGCCGCCGTGACCCATTGTACCGGCTTCCAGCACCAGCTTACAAGCCTCAGGAATCAGCATGAAGAAACGTATGATATCCGGATGGGTAACCGTAACAGGACCGCCCTTACGGATCTGCTCCTTAAAGATAGGGATAACAGAACCGTTAGAACCCAGTACATTACCGAAGCGTGTAGTTACAAACTGTGTCACAGGCTTCTCTACCCCGTCGGCTACGGCAATGGGGCACTTGCCCTCCGCAATAGCCCTGTTCAGGGACTGGCAGTAAATCTCACAGATACGCTTGGAACAGCCCATCACATTGGTGGGGTTCACAGCCTTATCCGTTGAAATCATCACAAACTTCCTGGTGCCGTACTTAACAGCCAGGTCAGCTATCACGTGCGTACCATATATATTATTACGTACAGCCTGCCCGGGATTATCCTCCATCATGGGCACATGCTTGTAGGCAGCCGCATGGAACACATAGTCAGGCCGGTGCTCGGCAAACAGCTTCTCCATGTGCATCTGGTCCGTAATCGTAGTGACAATGGTAAAGGCCTTGATGTCAGGGAATTCGCGCTGCATAAACAAACGCACCTCATGCATAGGAGTCTCAGCCTGGTCTATCAGCACCATCTCAGAGGGCTTGAAAACGGCAATCTGCTTAACCATCTCGCTACCGATTGAACCGGCAGCACCCGTAATCAGAATCTTCTTGCCGGCCAGCAGCTCGCCGATAGCTTCCATGTTCACCTCAATCTTATTACGCGGCAGCAAGTCCTCAATGTCCACCTCCTGCAGATTCTGGTGATGCAGCGAGGACTGGCCGTCCCATTCTTCAGCCTTAGGCATCATCATAATCTTGATATTATTGGAGATCAGGTCATTGATCAGCTCCTCACGGCTGCGGAAACGCTCCACCTCCAACGGGCTGATAATCAGTATCTCAGCACGCTTAGACTGCATGTGACCTACCAGGCGCTTGTTGTCATGATACACCAGGGCACCCATCAGATACTCAGCATACTTATCCTCATCAGGGGTAACAAATCCCACCACCTTATACTGCATGGGGTTCTGATTCTGAATACTCTTGGCCAGACCCACACCACCGGCATGCACACCATAGATGAACACACGCTTGGTATAGGAATCCTGGCGGAAGAAGTCATACAGAATCTTCACGAAAACACGCAATGTGGCCATGAACGCAGTAGATACGATAAACAGGCCCAGGCTCTCATAAAAGGTAAAGGGAATGAAATGTCTTAAATTGATGTAATCCAGGACAAGACATACCACGTATGCTGTGGATGTCGCAGCCAGGTTAGCTAAAACAATATGCTGCAAGTCAATAAAGGAAGAGTACCTGACAATTCCCGAATAGGTATGAAACCACCTGAAGAAGAACACAAAGAAAGGCATCAGGAACAGAAGCCTCAGTGTCATAGGCCAGAATGCAGCGATAATGGATGAGATATCACCATAGTGCAGGAAATATACTATGTAGCCCGAGAACAGGACAAACACACAGTCCAGCATCAGGAGTCCCCAGTAAGGCAGCGCTCTTCTGGAGAAGTACCAGTTGGTTATGGATGACAGCCAATTCATTTTTAGTTAACTCGTTTAGTATGGTTTCTGATATATTACCAACCCCAATCTGCAAATGGGGGGGGTAAAAATTGATTTTCCTGTTACTCCCACTCAATTGTCGAGGGCGGCTTTGAAGAGATGTCATAGCATACTCTGTTCACACCCTTAACCTTATTGATAATATCAGTGCTCACCTTCGCCATAAAGTCGTAAGGCAGATGCGCCCAGTCAGCCGTCATGGCATCCGTACTGGTCACAGCACGCAGCGCCACGGGATTCTCGTAGGTACGCTCATCACCCATAACGCCCACACTTCTGACCTCGGAAAGCAGGATCGTTCCCGCCTGCCATATCTGGTCATACAGGCTGACCTCAATCTCACCGTTCCTCATATCGGCAGGTACACCGGCAGCCAGCACCCTACGGGCCTCCTCGCCGCTCAGCTTCACCTTATACTCACGCAATGCGCGGATGTAGATATCATCCGCATCCTGCAGGATACGGACCTTTTCACGTGTAATAGCACCCAGGATACGTACGGCCAGGCCGGGACCCGGGAAGGGATGACGCGTAATCAGGTGCTCAGGCATTCCCAACTCACGTCCCACACGGCGCACCTCATCCTTGAACAGCCATTTCAGCGGCTCGCAGAGTGACAGGTGCATCTCCTCGGGCAGACCGCCCACGTTATGATGACTCTTAATCACCTTACCCGTAATATTCAGGCTCTCTATACGGTCCGGGTAAATCGTACCCTGAGCCAGCCACTTGGCATCCGTAATCTTACGGGCCTGCTCATTGAACACCTCAATGAAGTCACGGCCTATAATCTTACGCTTCTTCTCAGGTTCCGTCACACCCTCCAGGTCAGAGAGGAACTTCTCACTGGCATCCACGCCTATCACATTCAGGCCCAGGCACTCGTAGTCACGCATCACATCCGTAAACTCATTCTTACGCAGCATACCGTGGTCCACAAAGATACACGTCAGCTGGCTGCCGATGGCCCTGTTCAGCAGGACGGCGCAAACACTGCTGTCCACACCGCCTGAGAGGCCCAGAATCACACGGTCCTTACCTATCTGCTCACGCAGGGCACGTACCGTAGTATCTATATAGTTAGCGGCTGACCAGTCCTGTCTGCCACCGCAAACATCCACCACAAAGTTCTTCAGCAACAGAGTACCCTGAACGCTGTGGAACACCTCAGGATGGAACTGAACGCCGAATACCGGCTTGCCGCCGTTCACCGAGGGAATGTAATAAGCCGCATTCTTCACCTGCGGCGTACTGGCAGCCACCTTGGCTCCTGTAGGGATAGCCGTAATGGTATCACCGTGTGACATCCACACCTGGCTGTTGCTCTCAAAACCCTTGAACAGCGGACAATCCCAGTCAATCGTAGTCAGATTCTGACGTCCGTACTCACGGCTGCCGGCAGGCTCCACATTACCGCCGTTATTATAAGATATGTATTGTGCGCCATAGCAGATTCCCAGCACAGGCAGCTTACCCCAGAACTGGCTCAGGTCCACCTTGAAAGCCTCAGGGTCATAAACGCTGAAAGGGCTTCCGGACAGAATCACGCCAATCACATCGGGGTCACCCACAGGGAATTTGTTATAAGGGAGAATCTCGCAGAATGTGTCCAACTCACGTAACCTTCTCGCAATCAACTGAGTAGTCTGCGAGCCAAAATCCAAAATAATTATTTTCTGTTGCTGCATAAGCGGCCTTGATTACATTTAATTTACGTTCAACTTTGCAAAGTTACGAAAAAAACTCTAATCATTGTTAAAAAAGACACAAATTTTCAAAAAAACCGAAACTTTTCCATCCAATCCAGCCATAAGTGAACAGAAAATTGTATTTTTGTGAATTATTAAACAAATTTGTATAAGAAACATGGATTCCAAGCATAAAAATGACAGCATCGTAATCATTCCCACCTATAACGAGAAGGAAAACATCGAGGCAATCATCAGGGCCGTCACCAGTCTGGAGAAAGGATTTGACGTCCTCATTATTGATGACGGAAGCCCCGACGGAACCGCCCAGATAGTCAAGGGACTCATGAGCACCGAGTTCCAGGACCGCCTGTACCTGATAGAACGCAGCGGCAAGTTAGGACTGGGAACAGCCTATATCCGAGGCTTCCAGTGGGCCATCGAACAGCAGTATGACTACGTCATCGAGATGGACGCCGACTTCAGCCACAACCCCGCCGACCTGCCCCGCCTCTATGCCGCCTGCCATGACGAAGGGTATGACGTATCCGTAGGCAGCCGCTATGTGACAGGCGTCAACGTAGTCAACTGGCCCATCGGCCGCGTGCTCATGAGCTATTATGCCAGCGCCTACGTACGTACCGTATTAGGTATCTCACTGCGTGACACCACAGCCGGCTTCGTCTGCTACCGGCGCCAGGTGCTCGAAGCCATTGACCTGGAACACATCCGCTTCAAGGGCTACGCCTTCCAGATAGAGATGAAATACACCGCCCTCCGCCTGGGCTTCAAGGTCAAGGAAGTCCCCGTCATCTTCGTCAACCGCGAGTTGGGAAGCAGCAAGATGAGCGGCGGCATCTTCGGCGAAGCCCTCTTCGGCGTAATGAAACTCAGATTAGGAAAAATCAGGAAAAAAGCCTAAATGAACGCTGAGCTGAAAGACGTTATCATCGTCAACGAGGGGGAATGCTACCTGGGCAGCGTAACCGTACAGGACGGCATCATCACCCAAGTGGACAGATCACCCCTCACCCCCAGTGACAAAGACCTGCAGGAGAAACCCTACCTGCTTCCCGGCATCATAGATGACCACGTACACATGCGCGAGCCCGGCCTCACACACAAGGCCGACATGGACACCGAAACCCGCGCAGCAGCAGCCGGCGGCGTCACCACCGTGCTGGATATGCCCAACGTCACACCCCAGACAACCACCCTGCCCCTGCTGGGGGAACGCTATCAGACAGCAGCACAGAAGTGCCACGTCAACTACGCCTTCTTCCTGGGCGCCACCAACAGCAATATCGGGGAAATACGGCACGCTGACCCCCACCGCATACCCGGCGTCAAACTCTTCATGGGCAGCAGCACCGGCAACATGCTCGTAGATCAGGAAGAAGCCCTCCGCGCCATCTTCCGTGACTGCTCCACCCTGATTATGACCCATTGCGAGGACACCAACCGCATCAACCGCCGCATGGCAGAATTCAAGGCCAAGTACGGCGAAGACCCAGAAGTAATCCATCACCCCCAGATACGTGATACAGAAGCCTGCTACCAGAGTACCGCCCTGGCCGTACGCCTGGCTAAGGAAACCGGAGCCCGCCTGCATGTAGCCCATCTGACTACGGCACGTGAGCTGGAACTCTTCGCCCCCAATGACAAACAGATAACAGCCGAAGCCTGTGTAGCACACCTCCTCTTTACCCAGGATGACTACACCACCTTAGGCACACGCATCAAATGCAATCCCGCCGTCAAGAGCAAAGCGGACCGCGAAGCATTAAGAAAAGCCCTTACCGACGGACGCATAACCGTAATCGGAACAGACCACGCCCCACACCTCCTGAGCGAGAAGGAGGGCGGATGCTGCAAAGCCATGAGCGGAATGCCCATGGTACAGTTCAGCCTGCCAGCCATGCTAAGCCTCGTGGATGAAGGCGTACTCAGCATCACCCGTATGGTAGAACTCATGTGCCATCAGCCCGCCACCCTCTTCGGGATGCGGAAACGCGGATTCATCCGCCCCGGCTATCATGCCGACCTCACCCTCGTACGCCCCAATACCCCCTGGCAGGTCAGCAAGGACATCATCCTCAGCCGCTGCGGCTGGAGTCCGTTAGAAGGCCGCACCTTCAGCTGGAAGGTAGAGCGCACCTACGTAAACGGCCAGCTGGTATGGGACGGCCACCAGGTCAACACCCAAGTCAAAGGACAGGCAGTAGAGTTCTAGGACCTAGGGGTTAGAGGTTAGAGGTTAGCGGTTAGCGGTTAGAAGGCCCTCCCCGGCCTTGCTGAGGGAGGGAGCTCTTGGGGTAAGAGTGTCATGGCTGATAGGTGTAAGGGCTGGTGGTGACAGCGCCCTCCACGCCACCGACAGTCACCGTGCCGCAGATGCAGAGGCCACTGCTGGCGCCGGTATAGTTGCCTGCACCGATGCTGTTGGTAGCACCAGAGCCCTTCATGGCTTTCACACTGGTGACGGTATTCCCGATGGTGATGGTACCGCACTGCGATTCATACTTATACCCCATGCCCGTATCTAATCCTGCACCGCCACCAATGCCGGCTGAACAATCGCTGCCCTCAGCCTCGACGGTGCCGCCGCTGAT